>Ga0310810_10003065_pt1 | contig 18153 bp, 24 predicted proteins | sample NCmetagenome_FD_207641 | JGI IMG/M metagenome (GOLD analysis project Ga0310810, IMG submission 207641) | Soil microbial communities from experimental microcosm in Duke University, North Carolina, United States - NC | ecosystem: Engineered > Artificial ecosystem > Soil microcosm > Unclassified ...
GTCCGCCAAGAAATCAGAGACGCGCGAGCGCCGGATGAGGATTATGCGCGAGAATCTCGTCGCAGGAAAGCGCAGGCCATGCTGTTGGGCCGGGTGCGTTCATCGCTAATCGCGGCCACGTGTCATATTCGGACAAATTTTTTAATATCTGTATATATTGACTTTTTGCTATTTATAATTGTACAATATTGTTACATAGGCAGTCTCTCGAGCAAAAATAAAGGTCGGTTTTATTGGCATTAATCTAAAACTACCATGTGGCAAAATTATGTAAACGCATTGTTAGGGGTTTGTGTTTTTGTTGCGGGTTTTATGGATCTTACGGGTTCGACACTTCAGTGGACCTTCGGGCTTCTCGGAGCGGCGATCCTTGTTATCGGAGTGTGGGGTGGTGTAGCCAATGCGCCAGCATCAAGCAGTGAGAGTGAGCATAAGCATGCATAACTGCTCCTCGTCTGTGCATTTCATAGTAGACAAATAAACAGCGTCACATGGACGTTGTTTATTTGTGCGATATCTGCAAGCTACAGCTATTTTTTGTTCCTGATTATCGCGAATCGAGCGGAAGGATTGGCTGCGAGCCTCTTTCTGTCTATTATCTTACCGGTTTTTTCGCATATTCCATATTTGCCTTTTTTGATGCGATCGAGCGCATTCAGCACCTCGATAAGCTGGCTTCTAAGTTGTTTGGTGATGGCATAGTTATCTTCCATTGTTACGAACTTGTCACTCAGAGAATTGCTATCAGTAATATCAACGTCTATATCATCTGAGGTGGTTTCCAGGGTATAGGGATTGTTCACATTACCTCTGGTTATCTCACGTAGCTCGCTTTCCAAAATGATTTTTTCACTCAAAAGTATCTCTTCAAATTTTTTTATATCAATGTCGCCCATAGTATGTGTGGTGATTGTTCTGATAAATATTCGACGTATTTGCGAGGTATGATCTGGCTTTATATATATTTAAAACAACACAGTATTTTTACTGTTTTTTGTCTTAAATTCGTACTTTTAGCATGCTTGCCTTGTATACTACATGCGCGTCATCTTAAGATTAAAAAAGATACTATACAGGTTTATGCAAATATGCCGGATTTATCTTGATGGATTGTGTGGTCAATATGAAAAAGTCTTTTATTCCAGTCTCGATAGCGATATTCTTTCTGATGGCATTTGCGGTGTTGTAGAGTTTTTTCCATTCGAACTTAGCTTCTATATCAAGTTTTTCGGAGATCTCGCAAAACTGCCAATCTTTTTCCTCGCACGCAAAATCTTTAAAAATGATGTCTAGGATATAGTATTGCTTGCTGAATTTTTGGATATTCACGTTGGCAGAGCCGATCATGAGAATTCCTGTGTCAGGGTCAAATGAGACATTGCATACATTTCCGATTCTGGGGGGATGCTCGAGCTCTCTCTTCATCAGCAGCATATTTAAGTGCTCGAGCTCATCGGTCTTTGCGCGGCATCGATCTTCTACGGCCTTCTGGTTCTTTATATACTTTGAAACGTCTACCCATGAGCCGATTATCTCTACGGGCTTTCTTTTTGAATCTTTAATAAGGATCGCGCAATCATCAATGAAGTGATATGTGCCATTTTTGTGTAGCCAACGATATGTCATTTGGAAAGAAGTGATCTTTCCGTCTTGAAGATCCTCGATATTTTTTAGCGTTTTTTCAGCATCTTCTGGGTGCAGGCGATCCAGCCAAAATTGACGGTTAAATTTAAAATCCGTGTGATCGAAACCGTTATTTTTTTTGAAATTATAATCTAGCCAGAACGTGCTCCATAAACCTGACTCTGCATTGTAGCTTTTTTTGTAGAGTACGGGGGGATAGTCCGGGTCCGCTTTTTGATTGCTACTCGATGATTTTTTTGAGTTTGTGTTCATGGTTTTATGAATTAACATAACCAAGATAGTGCGTACAATGAGTCAAATGAAACGTACTTTAATTTTTACCATAGTTTGTTTTTAATGTCAAAAATCATTCATGTGGATATCTGTAAGGCAAAAGAAAAACCCGCCTGTCACACGGGTTAAACGTGTTTGAGGCGAGTTACGGTTTCTTCTTCGATCCGCATTTCTGCGCGAGTCTTTGAAAGACTTCTGCGAGGAACTGAAATAAGTGTTTCAGTATACACCGCCCGAATATCTTGGCTATTTTGATTTCCTGCACGATTACTTTTTTCCCCATATCTGGTCCGCCAATGAGCAAACCAGTGGCGAATGAGATGATGAGGATGACGACCACGGCGCCGAAAAGATTATTCAGTAGATTGTTCATTTTAATCCTTGGAGTTAATTCAAGATGCCACATTCTCCTCTGTTTGGGATCCAGAGTATCGCTTCAGGCCACTTGAGAGGTGACAAGGAGAGATTCTGTGGAAAATAGACAACGCGCCCATCTGGAAATTGTGTAATCTTGGTAATTTTGCCAATCATCAATTCCCATTTGCCACCAAAGCGGTAGGGAATGGGAAGTTCAACGCCAGTTGCCAGTGCTTGGTCGAGCACTTCTTTTGCTGGAACATTGCTGCGTTGGATTCCAATGAACAGACTTTTCTGGTTCAGTGGGTAACCGTCGGTATTTAGATGTGTCATGTGCTAGCCTTTCTTTGTTTATCCAGCTGGTTCATCCAGGCGGACTTTGGGCAACATATTATCATAATTTAATATGATTGTCAAATATATGTGCGTAGTAGGCTGAGTTTCGAACGTATGTGTTGGAATATGTCGTCAGTATTGTAATAAAAAATCACCGCAACCTAAGTTGCAGTGATTTATGATTTATCTATTTCTCACGGAAACGGAATTGTTTCGTGTCCGTCCTGGCGTTGCCAAGGTGTTTTTACCATCCGTCCAGGGCCTTCATCAAAATTTTGGGCCTCAAATCGTCTATTACTAAAACAAAGCGATATAGAGTTAAGCTTTATTGGACGATCATTCTTGGAAAGGTGTCGATTGTGAATGATTGCGGCCTTGTTGATGTAGCCAGGGATAAAGCCACTGAATTCAAGAGTCAGTCTCTTTTCTTCTGGATTTGGACCAAAGGTCTTGTATTCACCAATTTTTTCACTGCCAACAAAAACCTTGTAGAGCATGCTGTAGTCAATGTCGTAGCTCGTGTCAAGGACAATAGGGTGGTGCACTTTAATTTTAACTTTCCCTACTCTGCTACAAAGGAATTCAAAGAATCTTTCTGCGCCCGGCAAGGTTGTCAAAGGCGCAGAGGGATTGATAAGTTCCATGGCTATTTGAACTGCGTAGAACCAGTCAACAGGGTTTTGCTCGTCGCTAAATTTGATCCTATTGTCCCTGAACTTCCAGTTCGTTTTACCTTGGTATTTGTGTTGATTGAGGATTTTAGCAACGTCAGCTTCGGACTGTATTCCAAGGGGAATACGTTCGAGGAATGTCTTCGTTTTCATATTTAATTTAGACTTGAGGTGAAGGTTTGAAGTATGTCAAAAAACCACTACTGAAATACAAAATATCATGAAATACACATAGTGTCAATTGCTCCTCAAAGTATATTCAGCCTTTTCGAATCCTACACGGAAGTGACGCAGGTCACTTCCTCCTTGTCGCACAAACAAAAAACACCTATTCGGTGTCTTTTTGTTTGGCTCCTCGGGTAGGATTCGAACCTACGACCAACTCGTTACGCGTAATTCCTTACTTATATTTGTAAGGGGCGGACTATATCATCATCCTGTTGTAAGGATGCAAGGGGCTTCGGGCACGATCAGAATGAACTTCTCGTGACCTACTCCAGTTAAGGATAGTCTCTGAACCTTCGACTCACCATATGATGAGAAGCTTGGCTGCTGATTGCCCATCGTTTTTAACGAATAAGGGTTTCCAGCAATTCACCTTGTTTTCGACCTACATTTCTGTAGGAAGCTGCTGTATGCCGGCATGTATTTCTCTGTGACAATTTGCGCAAATGAGAACGCATTTATCGATCTCTTCACGTATTTTCTCCCAAGATCGAGTTATGCCTTTTGCGGATAAGCCAAAAGATTTCTTGCTTGAGTCGATATGATGAAAATCGAGCGCGTCTTCACAACGATTGTAACCACAGAGCATGCACTTGCCGCCTTTGTACTGGCGGGCTTTGTGCCGAAGTAATTTACGTCTGCTTTTTACGGCATTCTTTAAATATTCGGCGCGGTCGGCATAGGTACGTTTGTCTGACATAAAATAAATTATATCAGATTGCGTCCACAGCGAGCTGCTCTACCAGCTGAGCTACCGAGGAATATTTTTTACGTTGTTAAACAACCTTCGTGCAGTGTCTTAGCTTTTAGATTACCAAAACAGCTACCGAGGAATATATTGTCTAATGTGCTATCCTCTCCAATAAGAGGTATGTGAAAATGTACCACATATCGTATCCGAAATCAAAATATGCATATCAAAGTGAGAGTCATAACCGGCGCGCCGAAGGAAGTCATCCAGAAGATCGAGGATGATCATATAGAGATGTATCTCCGCCAACCGCCAGAACGGGGCCTCGCCAACAAAAGGATTCTCGAGATCATGACAGCAATGTATCCTGACAGGGCGATAAAGATCGTGAATGGCCATCATTCGCCGAGCAAGCTCATCGAGGTGAGCGATAAAAATAATTAGACCACATATTTTCTGCACCCGTTTTATTTTATGCGTAGTAGTAAAAGTGTAGATTCAGTAATAAAAAGCAATCTTGTTCGTCTACATGTCTGTGCGGTATAATACACACAGAGTTTCGATTATCAGCTAGCGCGATATTTTCAAAAACATGAATATCAAAATAAAAACAACTGGTATAACTCTTACTCCTGCGATTTCTGAATATGCTGACAAACGACTTCTTAAAATTACAAAAATAATTGGTGGTGACCCTTCATTTATCTGTGATGTAGAACTGGCAAAAACGACAAATCATCATAAAAATGGTGATATTTTTCGTGCAGAAATACATATAGTCGGCAAAGGCAAGGATCTCTATGCGAGCGCCGAAGATAGCGATCTTTACGCAGCGATAGATGCAATGCGAGATGAAGTCATTCGTGAGGTTCGAGCAAGCAAAGGCAAGCAGCTTTCATTCGTGAGACGTGGCGGCGCTCAGGTCAAAGCCATGATGAAGGGCATGTGGCCTTTTAGTAAGAAAGAGTTGTAGTATACTGGAGCATATGCTCAATCAAAATTTTTTTAGCTTGTCGATCAAGCAACCCGTCAACCAATGGTTGTGTATTGGTCTCATGGTTTCGTGGACTATTTGGGTCGTCGTGCATTATGTCAAAGATCAGATAGATACGATTGCAACCAGCAATGCACAAGTCACTCAGGAACTTCAGATAAAATAAGCTTTGTAGCTGTTATTTAAGATAGTTTCGGACAAAATCAGAATATGAAATTTCTTTTTTTCCTTCTGGAATGACTTTGTTGATCATTAGAGTTTCTCCTTCAAACACCGCCTCGGTTATTTTAATGCGTAATTTAGCGCCGTCTTTTTCAATGAAAAAATATGCCTGAGGCCATTCGTGGAATGCTTGTATCTTACGAAATATGGTGTATGCGCGATCAAAAGGAATCTGCGCGAGATTTTTTAATTCACCGATGCTGAAATCGATCAAACCATCTTCTTTGGTCAGCTTTTTCGTATACGTTGCTTTTGAATGATCTTGTTCCTGTGGAGTTATTTTTCCGGCGACCCAGGCAGGCATACTCTCAGCCAATAGTTGTGCGCCTTGTTTGGCCATGAATTCTTCAAAATCTTCGTAGGTCGGCCAGTCTTTGAAATGTTCAGTAATATCGATCTTTTTCTGCGCAATGACTGGTCCATGATCCATCTCTGCATCGAGTTGCATGATAGATACACCAGTCTTTTTTGTATCTTCGAGGATGGCAGTAGGGAGAGGCGATGCGCCGCGATACTGAGGAAGGAGGGATGGATGGATGTTCAGAGTTTTGTGTGTCGGCAATTCGATTATTTTGTCGGGGATGATTTTACCATAGGAAGCGACGATGAATAAGTTACAAGTTACAAGTTTCAAGTTCGCAAGAAACACATCGTCTAATTTGATCGGATCGAGAACTGGAATACCGTGCTCAATCGCCCATGTCTTCACTACGTTAGCGGTAAGGATCAATTTTCGTCCTTGTGGCTTATCGGGAGTAGTGACGATCAACGAGGGTTTGTAACCGAGTCGGAGCAATTCATCCAAGACAATGACTGACAGCCGTGAACTGCCGAAGTAGACGAAAGGAATAGGTGATGGTTCTGATATTTGTGGCATTCGTGTGTATTCGTGTATTAGTGTCACTTTTTACTTGCCTTGCGCTTGTGCTATCTCTTCCTCGGTCATTTCCCAAACGCTCTCAGCATTGTCGATAAATAACGTTCCCTTAAGATGATCTGTTTCGTGCTGGAATATTTGCGCGAGCAAACCAGACGCGCCACGTTCCACCTTTTCTCCTTTTTCATTGATGGCGCTGATAGATGCGCGAGTAGAGCGTTTGATGGTGCCGTACAGCCAGCGGACTGAGAGACAACCCTCTTCGACGAGCTTTTTGTCCTTTGAAAGCTTGGTGATGACTGGATTGATGAAAACAAGATCATTTGTGTCACCCGTATATTCTTTGTCGGCTTTGCTGAGGACTTCGCCGGAGACCATAAATATCTGGAGTGAAGCGCCGATCTGTGGGGCGGCTATAGCGACGCCGTCTTTTTGGCTTGCCATGGCTCGACGCATATCAGTGAGCACTTTGGTCAGTTCGGGCGTTCCGATCATAGTGAGGGGGACGGGTTTAGCCTTTTTTCTGAGGACAGGGTCCTTTTGTTGGACGATTTCGAGCATGGGCAAATAATACCTATTTTATGGCCGATTGGCAATATGAACTTTGGGTGACTATCGAATGTTATAACAAACTCTCCGGATCTACTTTCACACTGACATTCGGCGGAAGATTGCGGAGCTTTTCGGCGAGTTCAATGTTCGGCCACATCTCTGGCGGCATTTTGAGAAGTCCATGGATGATTGAGTTGCCACGACTTGCGCCGGTGAATGCAGGGAAAATATCTATCTCATACGGTTCGATGATCTTCTGGATGTCAGCCATCTGCTCTGCGATTGCATCTTTCTTTCCTTCGATACTGATCTTGATGAGCGTCATGAAAGGAGGATAGCCAAAGCGGCGGCGCTCGCTGACTGTCTCGCGGTGGAAGTCGCTCAGATTTCCTTTAAGACCATATTCAAATACTTTCTCTTCTATACGGCGGGTCTGCACCAGTATTGATCGACTAGCGAGCGTGCGGAGTCTGATGAGTGTATACATTATTTTCTCCGGTATACGGAAATCAGGGAGAGCGAACAAAGAGTCCAATGACACAATGGCACAATGGTCAACGGTTTCGTGGAGATGAAGTGAGGCGATTTCAGTACCGAGTAAAATACTACCTGGCTTCGAACGAAACTTATCGAGCGTCGCCCCGATTTGCTTGTCAGTTTTGGTGATGTCTGCGTCTATCTTATATATATCGATGCTTGGGTATTTCGCTTTGATCTCCTGCTCGACGCGGTCGAGGCCGATACCAAGGGCCGTGAGCCTCCACCCGCCACAGGTGCGACAGACTTCATCGGCGCTGCGGCGCACACCACAGACGTGGCACATGAAGAAGTTTCTACCCGTTTCTTTTGAGGCATGGAGGACGACAGGGGATGAGCACGATGCACAAGTGACGATCGTTTCGCAGTCGCTGCAGACAGTCATCGTTGCGAGGCCGCGGCGGACCGCGTAGATGAAGAGGTGGCTATTCTCGTCACGATTCGTCGCAATCAAACGCTCAAGTTCCGGCGAGAGAATGCGGAATGTATTTTTTTCTGGAATTTCCGAAGTCTCTGATGACTGTTCAAGTTTCGCGCTTCTCTCTGGTACCATATTGACGAGCGTATCAGTGGCAGTCGAAATGGAGCGCCACTTAAATGGTGACCCTTGTGAAATCTCGTTGCGGTCGAGACGGTATAGCGTTTCTGAGCGGAGTAAGCTATCTGCGAGATAGATATTTCTGCCTGGAGCATGTTTGTTGATGATCTCAAATGCCTTGCGCAAATCAAGGTATGGGCTTTTCGGCGATATCCATCCGCGGCCATTCTCTCGTTCAATGACGACAGATGATATGTCGGTGCGAGGGAGGAGGGGGAATATGCCAGCAGTAATGATGGTTACCGCATGATCAGTCTTTGCGATAGCTTCCCAAGTCTCGATGATATCTTTTTTAGCAAGCTTGTTATGAAGGACAAAAATATATCCCTCTATGCCTTTTTCGAGGAGCTTGAACATATTTTTCGCATCTTCGATCGTCGGTGTGTGAAAGACGACAGATTTTTTGCGAGCAAACTCTTGGCGTATCAAACTGCGCCACGTGCTGAAGCGGTCAGCATCATCGCCTTGGACAGCATAGACTTCGTTGGGTATCGCATTCACTGGAGTCGGCAGGACAGAATTTGGCGGAGCGATCTTATGTGCATTTTCCATCAAGATATCAGGAATGACGGCATCGATGATACTGCCAGTCGTGGTGGCATAGTGGAGAGCGAGCGAACGGCATGCCTCGATGAATGAAGGAGGGAAGAAAGCGACTGCCTTGACGCTCCCTAGTTTGCGTATCTCGAATGGAGCGCTTTTGACATCTGCTTTGACGTCTGCCACGGGGCGAGAGTCTGAGACGATGGCGCTGATCGTCTTTGAGCGCAACGGAACTGTCACGATAGCGCCAACTGGCACCACAGACGAGGTGAAATAGGAAAGTGTTGGAGCCACTTTCTGGCGGGTGAGCGGAATGACGGTTATCAGGTTCATGGCTTGAATATAGCTTATTTTAAGGGTGGTGGGAGGATTGACAGAGGGGTATTTAGCGTGCTATAATTCTCCCCGAGTAGTTATCGGCCCCATTTCATGGAAGCCGTGTTGAAATAGAAACCATATGGCCCTACACGTGAGCCATTCCCAAAAGGAGAATCATTATGATACGAAAAATAACGCGGTTCAACGGAGCGAAAATCAGCGAGCCTAATTTAAAGGCATGGAGAGCAGCGACTAAAGTTGGCAATGCCATCTGTGACCTCGCAGAAAAATTGTCGGCTGGTGATGTTATGGGAACATCGGTGCTCTCAGATAAATTATTCGATATTTTCGATAGCCGGTGGATTCCGAACAAAGGTATCGGCGATCAATCCCTGTTTGATTTCATTGACGCATCGCAAAAGGCATATCGCCTTGAGCAATCATATTTATTTATTGAGCGCTCAAACCAGCCGCCACATATGCCCCCAGGTTCAATTAACCTTCAGTTGAACTTTTACTTAAAGGGGCAAAAGGTTCCATTTTGGTGGATTTCGGTTCAGTTTATAAACGGCGATTCACCGAAAGATAATGGAAAAATACACGGCGTATTTCTCGGTGATTACGTCTGGTATGTCGGGCACACGACCTAAAAGTGAATGTAAATCTTTAATTATAAAACCCACGTTTTGCTTCGGCAGAGCGCGGGTTTCTTTTTTTATTTGTAAATTATCTTCCATAAGAATAAAATATCTTGATGCAAAAAGATTTTGATACATGGAATGAATATAAAAAGACTATTGATAGCAATGGTCCATTAACCCATTTCAATGAAAGGGAGATTTGGTGGTGTTCGATCGGGGTTAATATAGGATCTGAGCAGGACTCCTATTCAAAAGACTTTGGACGTCCGGTAATCGTATTTAAAAAGTTCACTGAAAAAATATTTTTAGGTGTTCCTCTAACCACAAAAGTTAGAAGGGGTGCTTTTCGAATACCTTTTCAGGTAAATGGAATTCCAAATGACATGCTTATGTTACAGATACGAGCATTTGATCAAAAACGATTGATGAATAAAATTGCTGACGTATCACACGTCGATTTCAATTTACTCGTTAGCCGAATAATTGATATGTGTCTTGAAAGTACGAAAACCCCGTCTGAGGGGGTTTCCAAGGCCGAAGCCAGAGTGTGTACGAAGATGAAAACACCCTCGTATGTATATAGTTTAGAAGATAGAAGAATTTTGTCAAACTTCTTTGGTGACCGCTATTTCCCAAGATTAGCTATTTCGTCTAGAATGTAGGGACACAACTTATATGAATCCAAAACAATCCTTCCACATCACTGGTCTCGCTGGCGAAAAGACCCTCAAAGGCTCAGTCTCTATCCAAGGCGCAAAGAATGCTGCGCTCAAAGCTATGGCAGCTGCGATTCTCTTTGACGGTCCAGTCACACTCGAAAATATCCCTGACAATGCTGATGTGGCAACTATGACTGAAGTGCTCACTAAGCTGGGAGCAAAAGCTCAGTGGGTTGAAGATGGTGATCTCTCGATATTTACTATCGATGCGACAGGTATCAGTTCAACAGATATCGACCCAACGCTCGCGGGCAGCATGCGCGCATCGGTCGTGCTCACTGGTCCACTCCTCGCTCGTTTTGGTCGCGTATCATTTCCGACACCTGGCGGTTGCGTCATCGGCGCGCGTCCGATCGATCTCTTTATTGATGGCTACAAAAAGATGGGCGCAAAGATAGATGAAGATAAGAACTCATACTACATAACTGCACCAGATAAGCTTCATGAGACTGAGATATTTTTTAGCAAACAAACAGTCGGTGGCACTGAGACACTCATGATGGCGGCAGTGCTCAGTAGTGGTACCACTATCCTCAAAAATTGCGCTATGGAGCCGGAGATCGTGAATGTGGCTGAATGGCTCAATGCTTGTGGCGCAGATATCCGCGGGGTTGGAACACCAACGATCGAGATCACGGGCACGGGCGGCAAATTGCTCTCAGCCAAAAAACATCCATACGTCACTATTCCTGACCGCATCGAAACCGGCAGCTACCTCTTGCTCGGTGCATTGTGCGCACAAGATATGTCTATCACTGACTGCGAGCCAAAGCATGTCGAGTCGCTCATTAACCTCCTCCGTGATTCCGGTGTGCCGCTCGTCATTGAACCGACGACGATAAAGATTGTGAACAATGTTGCACCTACTTCGCTCCTCACCCCTGTTGCTGATATTCGTACTCATGAATACCCAGGTTTTCCAACTGACTTGCAGGCTCCGCTCGTCACGTATCTCACGCAGACCAATGGTCAGAGCAAAGTCTTTGAAACTATATATGAAGGCCGTTACAAGTATGTAGAAGATTTGAATACGATCGGCGCCGGCATCTCATTTCTCAATCCGCGCGAGATCAGTATCAACGGCCCAACACCATTCAAAGCGTTACCAGATGGTTCAACGCTCGAGGCTCGCGATATTCGAGCCGGGTTCGCTGTCGTCATGGCAGCGCTTGCAGGCAAAGGACAGTTCACAATCACTAACATTCACCTCATTGATCGTGGGTATGAGAAGTTGGAGCAGAGATTGCAAAAGCTGGGGGCAAAGATAGAGCGAAAAACCTTGTAATAAGGTCTGAATATGCTATAGTCGCCAATACCTATGAACATGTTTTCTCCTAAGCTTGGCATCGATTTGGGTACTGCAAATACTCTCGTTTTCGTGCCAGGAAAGGGTATTGTCCTCAATGAACCAACTGTCGTCGCTATCTCCGAAGTCGACAAGAAAGTCCTCGCAGTTGGCGTTGAAGCAAAAGAAATGGTCGGCCGCACACCAGATACGATCGTCGCTTATCGTCCGATGAAAGACGGCGTTATCGCTGACTATCGCGTGACCGAAGCCATGCTCCGCTATTTCATCGACAAAGCGCTCGGCCGTTTCAATCTTTTCAAACCTGATGTCATGGTCTCTGTTCCTGCGGGCGTCACTTCGACCGAACGCCGCGCCGTCATCGAAGCTGCTATCCGTGCTGGCGCAAAGAACGCTTTTGTCGTCAAAGAGCCTATCCTCGCTGCCATCGGTGCTGGTATCCCTATCCATGAAGCGAAAGGTCATATGGTCGTCGACATCGGTGGCGGCACGACTGATGTAGCCGTTATCTCGCTCGGCGGTATCGTTTCATCTACTTCGGTGAAGTGTGCTGGCAATAAAATCGACAATGCCATCACTGATTATGTAAAGAAGACGTTCAACCTCGCTATCGGTGATCATATGGCTGAGAATATTAAAATGAATATCGGCTCAGCTATCCCGCTTGACCAAGAGCTTTCAATGCAAGTCAAAGGCCGCGACTTCATCACTGGTCTTCCTCGTTCGACTGAGATCAAGACCAATGAGATCGTCAAAGCCATCACCGCTGAGCTTCGCGATATGATCAAAGCTATCAAAGATGTCTTGCAAGAGACTCCGCCTGAGCTCGCTGCTGATATCATCGATCAGGGCATCATGCTTACGGGTGGTTCATCGCTCCTCCGCAATCTCCCAGAGCTTGTGTTCCGTCGTACGGGCGTAAAGGCACAGCTTGCCGAAGAGCCTCTCCTCTGTGTGGCAAAGGGAACAGGTATCGCTCTCGAACATTTGGATACGTATAAGAAGGCGATTGTGGCAAAGAGGTAAAAACCTTCAAAATCAGGGAGTATTTTGGGATAGTTGACAAAAACTGAATGAGGTGCTATGATATATCTTAGATAGTTGTGACACTCGGAGGAAGGTGCTTCGGCGATAAGTCGAGCACGTCGTTCAGGACACCGCCACGTCCATCAGCCCTCTCGAAGGGCGATATGAATGACCACAACTGTTCATTGCCAACGCCGTTTTCATAGATACTACCGAGCATTCGACTTGCATGTTGAATGTCCGGCGTCTGGCGAAAACACAAAAAACGAAAGATTAATGAGACAGAGCAGGTTGATCCCCTGCGAAATTAATCTTAGTTATCCTGACTGAGACATTCTCGGCAGGTTTGGTTGAGTACCCTTACCATTCTTCTATTGTGGAAAAGGGAGGACAGGGCGGAACATGCAAGGCCACACCGCGGTTGGCCCAGCTAAGTTCCAATTTGTCTAGGAGCCGATGCACTTTGTCGGCTTCATATCTGTCAAGCGCACATGACCTCGAGTTATGTGCGCTTCTTCTTTTTTATTTTTCTAAATAAGAATTTGTCATTATGTTAGAATACTCCCATGAAAAGCGGCAGACACTTCGACCAGCTCAACGACCTTTCTCACCACGCATACGGCATTGTGGGCACAGCCGAAACGCGCGACGAGCTCATTTCTATACTTGAAAAGACACATAAAATAACCGCGCAAGGCAATCCTGACTTTTATATTCGCAATTACGAAACATTTACGATCGACGATGCACGTGAGGTTAAAGTACTCCATAGCAGCAGGCCACTGACTGATGAAGGCTCGATACAAGGAAATAATGGTGCCGGTAAGAAAATATTCATCTTAACGATGAATGGCGTCACCGTCGAAGCTCAAAACGCACTTCTTAAACTTCTCGAAGAGCCTGCAGAGTACGCACGTTTCTTTTTGATTATTCCATCCGCTCATTTATTACTGCCAACAGTTAAGTCACGCCTTTCATTGATTGGCGAATCGAATTCATCAAAGGAGACCGATGCTGACTTGATCAAAGAAGCTGAAGCTTTCATTAAGGCAAATCAAACAAAAAGATTAGATATAGTGAAAACGCTCGTCGACGCTATTTCAAAAGAAAAAAAGACCAAGCAAGATGCTATTGATTTTTTGAACGCGGTTCAAGAGGTGGTCTATAAAGAAAAAGGCGCGAGAGAAGGAAAATCAGCGCTTGAGGCGATCGAGACAGCGCGAAATTATCTGAATGATAGGGCACCCTCGGTGAAAATGCTGCTTGAATATGTTGCACTGAATGTGTAGTATTCAAATAGGAATCGATACACTAGATTAGCGTGCCTCACGAACTAACTCGTTCCACGGTCATGACGTTCGAGTTGTTGCAGTAATGCGAAAGGGGTTCTGTTACTCACTATACGTGCACTGGGTGGCGTACGAGTAATGTAGTGGTCGTCAGGCGTGCTTTGAATATGCGGTGGCCCTTAAATGTTGGCTGGGTGTTCATTGTGTGTCTGATCAGTCTCCTTCTGTGGAGACTGTAGAGAGTGGATGATGCTCTCGGCATGGATTCACTTCATAGTGAATGAGAGAAGGTGAAAAGTCCTTTTCCTGTATCTGTTCCACAATTTCCTAACTCCTCGGCCGTCCTTGGAGTTTTTTATTTACATTTTTTGCGCTATACTGAGTGTATTAGTATATAACCTACACACATGGTCTACGATTTTAATCCTTTCAAAAAACAAATAGCTTCTACTGAGGAATGGCTCAAAAAAGAGTTCCAGCAGATTCGCACTGGACAAGCATCTCCTGCCATCCTCGATGCGGTCAAAGTTGAAGTCTACGGAGCGCCTATGGCTCTCAAAGAAGTCGCCAGCGTCATGATCGAAGGTGCTCGTACTCTCCGTGTTTCGCCATGGGATAAGGGACAGATCAAGGATATAGAAAAGGCTATCACCATTTCGAACCTCGGCCTTTCAGTCGTCGTGGATGATCAGGGACTCCGCGTCAATTTTCCTGAGCTCACCTCAGATCGCCGTGCTGAGATCGTCAAAATGGCAAAAGAAAAGCTCGAAGAAGGCAAGAAGCAGCTCCGTTCGCATCGTGATGTAGTGATCAAAGATCTCGATGCAAAAGAGAAGTCTGGCGCCATGGGCAAGGATGATGTATTCCGCGGAAAAAAAGATGCTCAAAAGCTCGTTGATGATTGCAATAAAAAAATGGAAGGTGAATTTGCAAAGAAAGAGAAGGAACTTATTGGATAAATATCTAATTTCTAATTAACCTAATTTGTCTAAGATTAGGAATTTACACTATGCTAACCATTATTGTCTTCCTTATTGTTCTCGCGGTGCTCATTTTCGTTCATGAGCTTGGACACTTTTTGTTTGCAAAATTGTTTGGTATTCGTGTTGATGCTTTCAAGATTGGCTTTGGTCCAAAGATTTTCGCATGGACACCAAAAGACAAAGATGGCAAAAAGGGTGAGACTGAATATGGTTTGAACCTTATTCCATTTGGCGGGTATGTAAAGATTTTCGGCGAGAATCCGGATGTGGAATCGACGATAGGTGTAGATTCAAAGCGAAGTCTGGCCCACAAATCAAAATGGCAACAGGTACTTGTGCTTTCTGGAGGAGTGCTTTTCAATGTTCTCTTTGCTTGGGTGCTCTATATAGGATTATTCAGTCATGGTGTTACGGCTACCGCAGATGGTTTTTCTAAGTACGCTGGATATTTCAGTAATCAGCGCATCATGATCACTGATGTGCTCAAAGATTCGCCAGCGGCACAAGCTGGTCTCAAATCTGGCGATGTCATCACCGGAGCGCAAAGCATCACTGATATCCAAAATACAATCTCGACAAGCAAGGGTGTAGCAATACCTATCCACTATGAAAGAAGCGGCGTCTCTTTTGATACTGAGATAATTCCAAAACAAGATATTGTGCCAGATAAATACGCTATAGGTATTGCTATGAGTGATGTAGTCGATATGAAGCTGCCATTCTTTGTGGCAGTGTGGGAAGGTGGTCACTATACCGCGGTCATGCTCAAAGAGACAGTGACAGGTTTGTATGGATTCTTTACGCAGATATTCCAGGGTCATGCCAATTTTTCTGAGATATCCGGCCCAGTGGGCATTGCAGGAGTCGTGGGCGATGCCGCTCGTCTCGGTATTACGTATCTCCTCATGATCACTGCGCTTATATCTATCAACCTGGCTATCATTAATCTTATCCCATTCCCAGCGCTTGATGGAGGACGCATCTTCTTTGTTATTATCGAGTCGATCATCCGTCGTCCAATACCAGCAAAATTCACCAATATGGTCAATCTGGTCGGTTTTAGCTTATTGATGCTACTTATGGTTATCGTTACATATAAGGATGTGGTCAAGTTATTCAAGTAGTTTTTATTCGGGTTTTTGGTAATATTAAGCTATGAAATTCGAAGGAATCGAACAGAGACATATTTCTCAAGAAGTATCAGCTAACAACGAGCAGATTACGCCCAACGAAAGAACGGGTGCGCGAAATAGTGCTCAGTTTAAGCTCGCGTCACGTTACTTTGGCTTTGATGTTGGGGATGAACAATTTACGAAATGGGAAGAGGAGTTTGCAAAAAAGTTTGGTGATATTGTTGAAGCGCAGCCAGATTTACTTGTTAGGTATCTCTTTGGTGAAGAAACAGAGGTTTTGAATGAAATTTCTGACCTACTGTATGAGAATCATAAGACACATGCATAGGGTACAAGATAAATAATCTGCAAATAAAAACCGTCCGAGTTACCTCGGACGGTTTGTGCTGCGGATGATTAGATCAGTTTGACTCGGTATCGATTGATACCACGCTCAGGCAGAGACATTCCTGCGCCCCACTGATTTGCGATCATTTCGAGACCTGAGACGACTTGTCCAACTACGGTGACGTCCGGAGTCAACTCAAAAGGCGTGCATACGAACCATGTTCCAAGAGGACATGTCTTCAGGTCAACAGGTTTTTCGCGAACGAGTCGATCAAATTCAGCGGCACTCATTTCCCGTATCGGAAATTTACGTATACGCCGAGCTTGCTCTTCCAATTTAATTCGTTCAAGGATAGCCCGTGTTTCAGCACGTTCTACCTCCGCCTTGCTTTGTTGTTTTTGGGAATTTTTGCGATATAAATTCACCAAAACAGTGACAAATACCAGTGCACAAAATCCGATTGCAATTATTTGAGTAGTACTCATAATAGTCTTTATTCAGTTTTTTTGGTTCAAACCACTATTTTAAATTTATGTTAGAATGACCATCAAGTCAAATAATCCCATGAAACAAACACACCTATTTACCAAGACGCGTCGTGAAGCGCCAAAAGATGAAGTTGCCAAGAATGCGCAGTTGCTCATCCGCGCTGGTTACATCAACAAGGAGATGGCGGGAGTCTACTCGTACCTTCCGCTCGGTCTGCGCGTGCTCAACAAGATAGTCGGCATCATTCGTGAAGAGATGAATGCGATCGGCGGACAAGAAGTCTCTCTCACTGCTCTGCAAGACAAAAAAGTGTGGGAAGCAACAAACCGTTGGAGCGACGAAGTAGTCGATAATTGGTTCAAAACAGAGCTTAAAAATGGCACTGAACTCGGTTTGGGCTTCACGCATGAAGAGCCTCTCACAGAGCTCATGAAGGGTCATATCCGTTCATTCCGCGATTTACCTATCGCAGCATATCAATTTCAGACAAAATTCCGTAACGAAGCGCGCGCCAAGTCTGGCATCATGCGCGGTCGTGAGTTTTTAATGAAAGATCTGTATTCATTCAATCTTGATGAGGCAGCGCATGCTGATTTTTATGAAAAGGCAAAGCAGGCATATGTGCGCATATTTGATCGTGTAGGCTTGGGTGCGCAAACATATGTCACATTCGCGAGCGGCGGCTCATTCTCAAAGTACTCCCATGAGTTTCAGACGGTCACCGAAGCAGGTGAAGATTTGATTTACATACATGAAGGAAAAAAGATTGCCGTGAACAAAGAAGTGTTGAACGATGAAGTGCTCACTGATCTCGGCATCAAGAGAGAGGATCTTGTTGAAAAGAAGGCGGTCGAAGTGGGAAATATTTTCTCGCTCAGCACGCGCTTTTCAGATGCGCTCGGTTTGGTCTATTCGAACACTGAAGGTAAACCGGTACCAGTCGTCATGGGTAGCTATGGTATCGGTCCGGGACGCCTCATGGGCACGATCGTTGAGACATATGGAGATGAAAAAGGCCTCGTCTGGCCAGTAGCAGTCGCTCCGTTTGCAGTTCACCTCGTCGCTCTTTTTGATAAGGAAGGGAAAGTGAAGGTGGCTGCCGATGATTTGTATGAAAAATTAACTGTAAAAGGTGTCGAAGTTCTCTATGATGATCGCGATGCTACTGCTGGAGAAAAGTTCGGCGATTCTGATCTCATCGGTATTCCTATGAGATATACCATTAGCGCAAAAACAGTCGCAGAGGATTCTATTGAAAAGAAAGATCGTTTGACGGGGAAAGTGGAGATGGTGAAGCTTTCTGATGTTATGTAAAAGAAAATAATATCTGTCAACTACTTCCTTTTCTGATTTGTGATAGAGTTGACCGTATGACGTCTTTCAAGGAGAAAAAAGACAAAT
>Ga0310810_10003066_pt1 | contig 18150 bp, 14 predicted proteins | sample NCmetagenome_FD_207641 | JGI IMG/M metagenome (GOLD analysis project Ga0310810, IMG submission 207641) | Soil microbial communities from experimental microcosm in Duke University, North Carolina, United States - NC | ecosystem: Engineered > Artificial ecosystem > Soil microcosm > Unclassified ...
CAGGCCGCGCGCACCCGGATCTCGGGATCGGCGTCCTGTTGCAGGCGGCGGATCAAGACGGGCGCAGCGGAGCGGACCCCCATCTCGCCGAGCGCCCACGTCGCCATTTCCCGCACCTCACGATCCGTGTCCTCCGTCGCCTTGGCGAGTCCGGGGACGGCCTCGGCAGCCTCCATCTGGCCGAGCGCCCAGGCGCAGATACGCCGGACGCTCGTGCTGCGGTCGCCCAGGGCATCGGCGAGTGCCGGGATCGCGCTCTTCGCCTCGATCCGTCCGAGCGCCTCGGCGGCCGCGAGTCGGACCCGCTCATCGCTGTCGTTCTTCAAAGCGTTGATCAGGGCGCCCACTGCAGCGGTGTCTTGCAACCGGCCGAGCGACTGGGCGGCGGCGGCGCGTACTCCCCAGACGCCGTCGGCCAGAGCGTGGCGCAACGGCGGTACGGCGCGGCGCTCATCGAGTCCACCGAGCGCCCACGCGGCGGCGGCGCGCACCGGCGCGTCGTCGTCGCTCAAGTGCGCGATCAAGGGGTCAAGCGCCTGCGTCGTTTCCGCGAAGCCGAGGGCCACGGCCGCGGCGCGGCGCGTGCCCGCCATGGGAGCGCTCAAAGCGCGCACCATTCCGTTTGTGGCGACGCGGGATTCGATCTGCGCCACGAGCCGCGCGGCGAATTCGCGGACGCAGGCGTCGTCGTTGCCGAGACCGTCGAGCAACACCGGCACCGCTGCCTCGCCGCGGAAGCGCTCCAGCGCCCAGCGCAACGCGGTCGAGGTGTCGCCCACGCCGCCGGGGGGCTGCCACGGTCCGAAACCGTAGCGCTGCTGGACCGAGCGGGCCGCCAGCGCGCACAGCACTGCCGGTGCACCGTGGGCCTCGGCGAGCAGTTCGCGCGCGGCGGCGGCGTCATCGACCACCGGACCGGCGGCAGCCCGTCGGACCTGCCAACCGCTGTCGGACAGGCCGACGAGCGCGAGAATCGCGAGAGTGCCGAGTTTACTTGTCATGGACCGAATTCCTCCATCGAAGGTGCGAATGCTGAAATTTCAGCACTATGCTGAATATTCAGCAGTCAATGGGGAATGTCAAGAGCCCTGCAGAAACACTACGGGCGCCCGATCAGGGCGCCCGTGAGGAAGGAGTTAGCGAATGATGGGCATCGGCCAGGGCCAAGGCCACGGGTCGCCATGGCCCCCCGACAGCGCCCGCGCGGCCCGAGCCCGGACCTCGGGATCCTTGTCGCTCAGTGCCTCGATCAGCGCAGCTTGGGCCGCGTCCCCGCCGATCTGCCCCACCGCCCACATCGCGGCCTTGCGTACTTCCGAGGAGGAATCGCGCATCGCCACGGCAAGGCGTGACGCGGCAGACGAGTCGCCAATCTGACCCAGCGCCCACGCCGCCCGCATCCGAACTTCCGACGAGGGATCACTCAAAGCAGCTATGAGACCGCTGGGCGCCTTGGAAGGCGCGATCGTGCCGAGCGCCCACGCCGCCCGGCCGCGCACTTCGGCCGATCGATCGTGCAGCACTTGCTCCAGCGCCGGCACGGCCGACGGATCGGACACCTGCCCCAGCGCCCACACCGCCATGGCACGGACGTCCTCGGCGTCGTCATGCTGCGCCGTCGATGCGAGCGCCTCGGTCCCCGCGTGACTCTCGATCTGGCCCAGCGCCCAGGCGATCATCTCGCGCACTTTCGGCGCAGGGTCGTGCGCGAGACGGGCGACGAGCACCGGTACGGCCGCCGCCGACTCGAGACGGCCGAGGGCATATGCGGCGTCTTCGCGAACCGACGCAACGGAATCTTCGAGCGCGCGCTTCAAGGCCGCGATGACCGCGGTCGAATCCGCGCCCTGCACTGCCGCTCCCGAGATGCCGGCGACAGGAGCAGGTGGAGCGGGCTTGCGTGACGGTGGCGCAAGCGTGGCGCGATCAACTGGATGTGATGCCGACTGCGGACGCGGCGTCACCGAGTCGTGCACCACGGAGGACACCGCCGGCTCGGACGGCGGCTCGACCCGGGCGGGGGCGAGCGCCGCGAGCGGAATCACGAGCGACAGCGCTAGGCACCCTAGGACCGCGGCGTGGCGGCTCGACGCCGGCTCGCGCCGCGAATCACGCTCGAGAATCGCGAGCATGCGGCCTTCGAACTCGTGACGCTGCGCCATCGGCAAAGCGATCGCCGGCGTGCGCGAGCGCGCGGCGCGGCAAACGATCTGCAACAGGTGATCGGCGTACTCCGACGCGCGGGTCCCGACGCCCAGCACGAGATCGTCGGCCGCCCGCTCACTCTCGACGCGCAGCTTGCGCGCCGCGACCCACACCAGCGGATGGAACCAGTACACCGCGCAGGCCAGCTGCCCGAGCGCATTGCCGATCAGGTCGTAGCGCGACAGGTGTGCCAGCTCGTGGAACAGCACCGCGCGGCGCCGCCGGTCGTCCCACTCCGTGGCGCCGGTGGGCAGCACGATCGCCGGGTGCAGCACGCCGCAGGCGAACGGCATCGGCAGCCGGTCGCTCATGACAAGCCGCGGCAGCCGCTCGAGCGCCAGCCGGTCGGCAGCCTCGAGTAGCGGATGCCGCCACTCGCTGTCGTCGAGCGCCGTCCCCTTACGCACCACACGGCGCAGCAGCACCGCGCCGATCACCAGCCGCCCGATCAGCCACACCATCCCGATCAGCCAGATCGCCAATGCAATCGAGCGCAGGGTGGCTGGCGTAAGGGACAGCGTGATTGCGGGGGAAGACGTCCCCGGCGCGGCGGGCGTCGTCTGCAACTGCGGCGTCGCGGGCGCAGGCTGGGTTTGCGGCGCCACGGCAGGATTGTGCGGCGTGGCCTGCATCTGGGAAGTCGGCGGCGGAGGAGTCCGCAGCACGCTCTCGAGCCCGCTCACGGGCAGGCGCCACGGCAATAGCGACGCGAGCGGCAGCGCGAGCAACATCGCCAACCCCGTCCCCCACACGAGATGCCGCAGCGCGGCCGAGGAATGCCGCAACGCGGCGGCGACGAGCAGCGCAATGCCGAGCAGCACCGTCCCCTTGAAGAGCGTCCCGATCGCCCACAGCGTGAAGGCGCTCATCGTCCCTCCTCCCCCGCCTTGCGAATGGCTTTGGTGAGATGGACGATCTGCGCTTCGTTGAGGTCCAGGTCGGAGCGCGTCAGCAGCGCGGCGAGGGCCCGTTCGGCCGAGCCGTCGAAGAAGGTGTTGACGACGTGGTCGAGGGCCGCCTTGCTGGCCCGCTCGGCGCCCACCGCCGGCGCGTAGACGTAGCGCGGCCCGTCGGCGCGGTGGACGATGTGGCCTTTTTCGGTGAGCACGCGGAGGATCGAGCGCACGGCCGAGTAGGTCGGCGGGTCCTTCAGATCGTCCATCACTTCCGCGACGGTCGCTTCCCCGCGGCGGTAGAGGACGTCCATCACCTCGCGCTCGCGGCGGGACAGCGTCTGTTTGGCTTCGGGCATGGCGCTACGCCTCAATGCTGAAATTTCAGCATAACGTAGGGGAGCAGCGCTGCCGCGTCAAGACCTCAAGGAGAACCCGCAAACGACAACGCCTTCGTGCGCCAATCAGCAACGATCTGCGCCCAGGGCTTCTTGAACAAGCGCTCCATGGACTTATGAAAGTCGTCCCCGCTGCCGTAAAGTGCTTTTACGGCCGCGACACCACCCACATCATTCGCCATATCCACAAAAACTGCCGCCGCTGGATAGAGCTGTTTAGGTGGAAGCCCCCCATCCAGGATGGAATCGAGGGTCACACCTGGATGTTCGCGGAGAAAACCGGCGAACTGGCGTGCTGCCGCCTTGAAATCCATGCCGCTCGTTCCGCCGACCCAAGTGGGGACACCTTCGGACACGAAATAGAGTGTGTTTCCCATCAAGGGAAGCAGAACCATGTGCGCGAGCTCATGACGATAGTCTTCTCCCACGGCTGGGTTCCCGGAGAAGAGCTGGTGATTCGTCGGCTGCGACACGCCGCCCACCGGCCCCCACTTGTGGTCGGTCTCCAGCCCCATGATGCGATAGATCTCATCACTGCTCGTGGTCAAATAGTAGGTAAACGACGTGAGACGAGGCACCCCGAACGCCGTCGCGAGGGAGTCCACAAACGCGGCCGCCCGCTCTGCACGCGTTCGGTCAAAGGGATATCCCGGCTCCATGACGTAGGTGAGGCCACGTACGGCCTCGCGACGCCACGATCGGGTCAGCCGTGGAAGGGCGTTCGCGAAGACCCAATGACCGTTGTCGCGCACGGCGAACACGGTCATCCGTACGACCGGCGCCTGCATCGGACTCGTCGCGCTGTCCTCCAGAAAGCGGGTGACGACTCGGTACTCGTCCGGTGCTACCGAATCGATGCTGATAGCGTCTGGAGCAGCGCTATCGGGCAAGTAGGCCATGGCGAGGTCATAGACATGCCAACGCTGCTGTTCTGAAGCGAGCCAGTATTGCGAGGGCTGCCATGCTCCCCACCCGTATAGTCCGCCCTTCGAGCCCAAGTACAGAAGCCAGGTTCGATGAATCTCCGCCCGAGGACCTGTGGCGCTGGAATCAGCCCATGGTTTGGTAGCCTGAAACACAGGCTTTTCGAGGGGCTCGGAATTCGGGTGAGCGCATGCTGCTACGACGAGAGACGCGAGGACAGAGAACCTGGTCGACATCGAAGGAATCCTCTCACTCTCTTCCTGGGGGCCACTGTAGCTGATCATCGAACCATTTGTCGATGACGGAGCGACGGAAGCGCCACTCTTTCCCAAGCTTCACCGCGGGGATCCGCTTCTCCTGCGCCCACTTGTAGATCGTTTGCGGCGTGAGGCGCAGATACTCGGCGACCTCGTCGATCGTGAGGATCTCGTTCGGCGCGAGACCCCGCTCGTTGCCGCTCACGGATGCCGCCGCGCCGTATCCGCGAACGAGTCGGGGCGTGGCACGAGCCAGTGTGTCGCCGGTAGACTGTCATGCCCGACCCCGGGGGTCGGCGGATGGGACGGTTGGGTGAAGAGCTGGTTCACGGCGTAAATCACCGCCGCGTAGAAGTTGCCCTGATACTTGCCGAATACCTGGAACGACTGGTTCCGGTCGCCGAGGAACGGCCGCAGATTCCACGCGAGCTGCACCCCCACGAACGCGAAGAGCACCGCCCATGCGCGCATGATCGTCAGCGCCTTCTTGGGATAGACGCCGCGCCGGTCGCACACCACCGCCAGCCCCTCGTGCAGGGCGTACATCCCGAAGAGACCGGCGACGCCGGCGATCGCGATGTTCAGGAGATGCTGGAAGTAGTAATTGGCGCCGCTGATCAGGAAGAACGCGATGATCGGCACGAAGGCGGCGAGGAGAATCGACGTCAGCGCGAGCGCGCCGAACACCAGCACGACGATCTGCGCCAGCCGTAACCGCGAGCCCACCAGCACCTGCACGACGTAGAAGGCGGGAAAACAGATCAAGAACGTGGCGAAGAGCAGCGCCGGGAGCTTGATCGCCGCCGAGATCGCCTGGAACGTCCCCGAGTAGGCACCCGCCACGAGTCCGAAGAACCCGGCGAGCCCGAAGATCGTCAGCGTGCTGTAGCGGAACTTCTTGCCGAGTGCGGTGCCGTCCACCACTTCTTCGAAGAACAACTCGCGGTTCGAGAGCAGCGCCGAAAGAAACTCCTGGTAACTGCCGATGCGGCTCGAGCTCGCAGCACCACCGGTCATTGCGGGTCGCTCCGTAGGAGACGACCCATGATCGCCGCGAGCTAGTATTTAGTCAAGTTTGTTGCTGTTTCTTATTGTTTATTCTGCTCTCAGCGCCCCTGCCGGGTCAGCGCGGCTGGCGCGCGCCGCGGGGAGCCACGACGCGACGAGGGCCGTGAAGGCGAGCAGGACGCACCCGGATAGGAACGTGACCGGATCGCCCGGCGTGATCTCGAACAACAGTGCGCGGATCGCCCGCGTCGCCGCGAGCGCCCCGGCGAGGCCGATCGCGAGCCCCACGATCACGAGCCGCAGACCGTGCCGCACCACCAGCCATTGCACTTCTCCCATCCTGGCCCCCAGGGCGAGCCGAATCCCCATCTCCCGCGTGCGGCGCCGCCCCAGCTGGGCCATCACAGCATAGACGCCGACTACGGCAAGCAAAAACCCGGTCCCCGCGAACACTACGAGCAACAGCATGATAAAACGCTGGCTGGCAATGGAGCGCTGCTCCATACGCTCGAGCGGCTGCACCTGAGCCAGCGCCAGCGTCGGGTCGAGACGCGCCACCACGCGCCGGACCGAGCTCGCCAGCGCCGGCACGTCGCCACCTGTGCGAGCCATGAGCGTCATGTAGCTGTTGCCGTTTTGCGCGAATGCCTCGTAGGCCTCGATCAGCGATTCGCTGGCCAGACCCTGTTGCCGGACGTCGCCCACGACGCCGATGATCGTGCGCCAGACCGACGTCGAGTCGGGGATCTTGTCGAATGTGATGCGTTGGCCGACGGGATCCTCACCGTGGAAGTATTTGCGGGCCAGGGCCTGGTTGATCACGACGACCGGCACCGCTCCCATCCGGTCCGCGGCGGTGAAGCGGCGCCCCGCCAGCAACGGAACGCGCAGCGCGGCGAAATACTCCGGGGACACGTAGTCGCGACCGATTTCCGTCCCGTAGTCGTTTGCCGGACGCCCCGCGATGTGAAAATCGCTGGTGTACCCTACCCCACCAAACGGCGGCACCAGCGCCACCGCGGCGTCGGTGACGCCCGGGAGGGCGCGCACGTTGTCCCGCAGCGCGTCGAAGAACGCAATCTGCTGCGACGCGCTGTCGTAGCCGGCGGGAAGCCCAATCCCCACCGCCAGTACTCCCCGAGCGTCCACCCCGGGATTCACTTGCTCCAGCCTACGGACGCTTTGCAGCAGGAGTCCCGCCCCGACCGTCAGCACCAGGGCGAGCGCCAGCTCGCCAACCACGAGTGCGTCGCCCCACCGGCGCGCGCGCCCGCTTGCGCCGCGATCGCCTTCCCGCAGCACCTCCGCTGGAGTGCGGCGAGCGCTCCAGAGCGCCGGGGCAATGCCGAACAACAGCCCCGTCGCAGTCGTGAGCACCACCATGGCCGCGAGCACGCGCAGGTCCATCGGCACGCTCGCCACGGGCAGCATCCCGTTCGGCTGCAACGCCGCGAAGAGCCGCGTGCCCCACCAGCCCAGGGTGAATCCGGCCACACCGCCCAGCGCGGAAAGCACGAGGCTCTCCGTCAGTGCCTGGCGCACGAGCCGAGCGCGGTTCGCGCCGAGCGTGAGTCGCAGCGACGCTTCCCGCTCTCGGCCAACCGCCTGCACGAGCAGGATGTTGCCGACGTTGGCGCAGGCGATGAGCAGTAGGAGGCCGACCGCCACCTGGAGCAGCAGCAACGGCGTGCGCACGTCGCCGACCAGGAACTCGTGCAGCGGCACGAGATCCGCGCCCATCACACGGTTCGTGACGGGATATTCGGCCTGCAGTTGCCGCACCACCGTCTGGAACTCGGCATCGGCCGCTTCGGGGGTGACGCCGGGTTTGAGACGGGCCACGACGCGCAACCAATGCGCTCTACGAAAGAAGACCTGCGAGCGGCTCGAGGACTCCCACCCTACGGCGCGCCACACGTCCACGGTGTCGGCCGCGTAGGTGAAGCCGGCCGGCATGACGCCGACGATTTCGGTGAGCGCGCCGTTGATCGAGACGCTGCGACCGACTGCCGCGGGGTCTGCGCCGAAGCCGTCCCGCCACATCCGATCGCTGATGACGGCGACCGGGGTGGCCGACTTCCAGGTTTCCTCCGGGGCAAGCACGCGGCCCAGCGCCGGTCGCACGCCGAGCACCGTGAAGTAATTCCCCGTCACGCCACGCAGCCGAATCCGTTGCGGCTCGCCGACGCCCGTCAGCGTCGCCCCGCCTCCCGGCTCGTAGGCGGCGACGTCGGCAAACGCGTGGACGCGCTCCTTCCAATCGACGTAATTCGCCGGGGCCGCCGTCTCGCGGTGCCACCCCTTCTCCGGGTTGTCTTCCGAGAGCATCACGAGCCGATCGGCGTGGGGGAACGGCAGCGGGCGGAGGATCACCGCGTTGACGACGGAGAAGATCGCCGTGTTGGCTCCGATACCGAGCGCCAGGGTTAGGATGGCCGCACCGCTCAACACCGGGTTACGCGTCAGCGTCCGCAGAGCGAAGCGCGCGTCGGCAATCGAATCCTCGATCCAGCGGATTCCCAACGCGTCGCGGTGCGACTCCTTGGCCAGATCGACGCCGCCAAACGCGATCGCCGCCTGCCGCCGCGCCTCGTCGGGCGGCATTCCCCGCCGGCGATTCTGCTCCGCCTCGAGCTCCAGGTGCAGGCGGATTTCCTCATCCAACTCTTGTGCCGCGGCCTGCCGCCGTACGAGGGCGCGCAAACGGGTGCGGAGTCCCCGGAAGAACGTGCTCATGCACCCTCCAGGATCCACGACACCGCCGAGACATAGCGCCGCCAGCTCTCCGTCTCGGCACCCAGGGCACGCCGGCCCGCCGCCGTCAGGCGGTAGTAGCGGGCACGACGATTGTGCTCCGACGTGCGCCACTCGGCGTCGATGGCGCCTTTCAGCTCGAGACGCTGCAGCGCCGGGTAGAGCGAGCCCTGGTTGACCTCGAGCACGCCGCGCGAGAACTGCTCGATGCGCTGGCTGATGCCCCAGCCGTGCATCGGCTCGAGCGCCAGGGTCTTCAGGATCAGGAGATCAAGCGTACCGCGCAGGACGTCGGTCGAGGGTGTAGCCACGGGGCTCTCTCTGTAGGAATCCTACAGAAGGTCGGCCCGCTCCTGTCGGAAGTCAAGAGGAGTGGGCGACCGGCGGATTCCCCGTCGTGACGAGCGGCATCACCGTCTCGGCGAACCGCTCCATCTCTTCGAGCTGCGGGCTGAACTGCAGCAACAACAGATCCACGCCCGCCTCCGAAAAGCGGTCGATCTGCTCGGCGATCTGCTCCGGCGTGCCGACGAGACCCGCCTTGAGGCCGCGGTTCGACACGGAGTAGTCCTCGAGACTGACGCGCTGCTCGAGCTGCGTGTTGGCCAGCCATTCCTGGTAATTCGCGTATCCCCCGGCGCTCTGCTTCACATCGGTGATCCGCGCAATCTCGCGCCGGGTGGCGTCTTCCGATTCGCGGCACACGACGTAGCCGGCCACGCCGAAGCGCAGCGGGGCGCCGCCGGCCCGCTCGCGCCGCTGCTTCATGTCGGTCACCTTCGCGGCGATACGCTCGGGGGGATCGCCGTGCATCAGGTACGCGTCGCACGCCCCGGCGATCAGCTGTTTCGCCGCGTCCGATTCCCCGCCGGCGTAGAGCGTGGGCCGGGGACGCGCCTGCGGTTTCGGTTCGAGGATCGCGTTCTCGATGCGGTAATACCGGCCGGCATAGCTGAAGCGCGGCTCCGCCCACATCCCGCTCACGACCGCCAGCCACTCGGCGGTGCGCGCGTAGCGCGCATCGTGCCGGTCGAACTCGACGCCGTATTGCTTCGCCTCTTCCGCCCACCAGCTCGACACGACGTTGAGACTGAGCCGTCCGCCGCTGATGTGGTCGATGTTGGCCGCCTGCTTTGCCGCCAGCGCCGGTGGATGAAACGTCGGCCGTACGGCCACCATCAGCTCGAGCCGCTCGGTGACCGCGGCGAGCGCGGCGGTCGTCGTCCAGGCGTCGAGCGCGGGGGCGTCGGGGCCTTTGATGTCGTTGAGGTTGAGCTCGGCAATGAGTGTCAGATCGAACCCGATCGCTTCGCTGCGCTTGGCGAGTCGGCAGACGTACTCCCAGCTCGCCTCCATCTCTTCCGACGGGACGTTGCGCAGCCAGCCGCCGAACACCGGGAGCCAGAACCCGAAGCGCATCGTTCAGGCCCCCCGCTGCTCGAGATAGTCCACAAGGCGCGCGAACGGATCGAAGCCCACCACGCGCGGCGCGTCCGCCACGAAGTTCGACAGCGCGTTGATGTCGTAGTAGTACCGTTCGCCGTCCCTCGCGTCGATCAGGTATTCCACGCCGCCGACGTCGATCCCGGCCACCGCCATGATCTGCTCGACCTCGGCGACGATGTTGGGCGGCGGAGTGTAGCCCTCCACGCGCAGGTTGTTCTTGGGCGCATCCACCGGGCACGCCGCCCGCTCGAGCTCCGCGCCGCCGACCGTCTGGCAGACGTCGGCGGGACACAGATTGAAGCTGTCCCCGGGCGTGTAGATTCGGATGGCATAGAGATAGCGCCCACCCAGCACCTCGACCCGAACGATGCGCTGCTTGTCGGCGGGGATGAATTCCTGCACCAGCGCCGTCTGATCGACGCCCAGGTCGAGCGCCCCCGCCCGGGCCGCGGCGTCGAGTGCGTCCGCCGTTTCAAAGCGTCGCACGCCGGCGCCCGAGCCGCCGATGTTCGGTTTCACGACCACCGGGAAGCGGAGCCCCTCCGCCGCTGCACGAGCCTCCGCCGCATGGTTGATCACCCGAGCGCGCGGCGCGGGGAGACCCAGCTCGCGCAGCAGTGTGAGCTGCAGCGCTTTCGAGGTCTCCGTGACATAGGAGTTGTAGTCGTTCACGACCGGCACACCGTGGCGTTGCAGGAAGGCGAGGTAGTGCAGCGTATAGAAGATCGCGTTGCCGTGGCCGCGCGTGTACGCCGACGGACTCATGCGGTTGAATACGAGCCCGTACGGCGGCCGACCGTCGGTCGCGTCGAACCGATGCTGGGTCGCGTCGAGCCGCACGTAGGGGAGCGCCCGTCGGTCCAGCTCGGCGAACAGCGGCCGGAACCAGTCCGGGTGTTCGTAATAGATCGCGAGTGGGCGATCGACCGATATCGTCATTTCGTCACGTCCCCGATTCGTTCCGCTTCACGAACCGCGCGCGCCACCGCCTCGCGCAGCTCCGTCCCGGGAATACCGTCGTGGAATTGCTCCGGCGTCGCATACACGCCCCCCGCGATCACCGTCGCGCCGAGACTGGCGAAGAGCGGCCGCAGGCCGTGATCGAGCGCCAGCGCGTGACCACGTGATTGCCCGCTCACCAGCGGAACCCCGACCTTCCCGACCAGGCTGTCGGACGACATCAGGTCGAAAAACACCTTGAGCAGCCCGCTGTACGTCGCGCGATACACCGGCGTCCCGACGACAACGATGTGCGATCGCCCCACCGTCTCGAGCGCTCCCGCCACTTCGGGCGCCGTCCCCCGACCCAGCAGCGCGTCCGCCGGAAGCGCAGCCAGATCGATCAACGTTGTCTCGGCGCCATGGCCGGCAAAGGCGGCGAGCGCCGTTTCGACGAGCACGCGCGATTTCGACACCGGGCTCGGGCTGCCGGAGATGCCGGCCACCCGCTTCGTCCGCGATCCGGTCATCCCTGGCTCCCGCGAAAACGAATCGGCCGCGACGTCCTGGTGGGGGTCGCGGCCGATCACGTGCTGGTTGCGCTTCAACGCGCCGGTACTACCCCGCGATCGCCCGCCCCCTCGTCCGCATCATCAGCGGCGAGTGGCAACACGCGCAGGCCAACCTGGCATACCGGTTCACGCCCGCAACGTAGTGGGCCTCGCGCACCTCGGCAAGGCCGTAAGTCTCACGGGCAGGCGGGATTGGTGACCCGACGGTTGACGCGGGCGCGGGACCGTGATTACTGTGCCCCCATGACGTCGTTCGTCTCGGGTTCACACCATCTGGTAGCGGCGCTGACCGTCTGCCTGACCCCGCATTGCGCCAATACCATGGCGAACACGGGATCACCCGATCCAGCGCGTGGGCGTGGGACGTAGCCGTTACACAGCTACAGCGAATCGCGAGACGCCCCCACGCTACGATGACAGAGCGCGGGGGCGTTTGATTTTGCAGCGGACTTGAACCAGTGAGAGGGTGATGACCGACAAGCTCGTGAAACGATATCTGCTGGCCAGCGATTTCGATCAGACGTTGAGCTTCGACGACTCGGGCTACGTGCTGGCCGAGATGCTGGGGATCGCGAAAGAGGAGTTCGAGCGCAAGGCCGCGGGCATGACGCGCCTCAACCTCGTGCAGCAGGGGGCCGAGCTCGCCTACCTGCTGCTGCACGATCCCGAGTTTCGCGCCAAGGTGCGCAAGGAGCACCTGATCGAGGTGGGCAAGCAGACTCGCCTCAAGGACAACATCGGGCTGCTCTACGACATCCTCGATCACGGCATCGACGGATATCATTTCGATTTCTACGTTCTGTCGGCGGCGCCCGTCGAGGTGATCCGGTCCGCCCTGGAGGGGATGGTGCCAGCCGATCACATCTTCGGCACAGAATTCCGCTACACCGCGAGCGGCGAGATCGACACGCTGGTGCGGGCGACGGCGGGGTTCGGCAAGGTGGCGGTGCTCGATCAGCTGCAGGCCGAATTGCAGCTCGGACCCGATCACATCGCCTATGTCGGAGACGGCAGCTCGGACATCCACGTGATGCTGCATGTCAACGCGCGCGACGGCCTGTCGCTCGCCGCGTCGGAGAGCAAGCACGTCGCCCGCCTGGCGCGCCGCACGATCCTCTCCGGCGATGCGCTGGCGATCCTCGTGCCGATCCTCGAGTCCATCGCGCGGTGGCAACGGCCCCAGATCCGCGAGTTCTTCGAATCGTACGGGTTTCTCATCCAGGAGTGGGACAAGGTCCGCACCGACTGGCTCACGCTGCGGCCGGCCGAAGACCTCAAGACGGCTTGACGGGACCGCTACGGGCCAGCATCCCGCAGGCTCGCGAGATCGATGACGAACCGGTACCGCACGTCGCTGCGCACGGTCCGATCGTGCGCTTCGTTGATGCGCTGGATCGGGATCATCTCGACGTCGGCGGCGACGCCGTGCTGCGCGCAGAAGTCCAGCATCTCCTGGGTTTCCCGGATCCCCCCGATGTTGGACCCCGCGAGGCGCCGGCGGGCGTTGATGAGCGCGGGGGCGCCGAGCGGGGACGGATCGGGCAGCCCCACGAGCACCATCACGCTATCGCGCCGCAACATCTCGAGATACGGGTCGTAACTATGTGCGGCCGAGACCGTGTCCAGGATGAGCGTGAATCGTTTGAGGTTGCGCTCGAAGACGCCGGGATCCCCGGTCGCCAGGAAATCATCGGCGCCGAGTCGCAGGGCGTCGGCGCGCTTTCCGGGAGAGTGACTGAGGACGGTGACCTCTGCTCCCATCGCCTTGGCCAGACGGACCGCGACGTGACCGAGCCCGCCCAGCCCCACGATGGCGATCGGATCGCCGGCACGCACGCCGAAGTGCCGGAGCGGCGAATAAGTGGTGGTCCCGGCGCAGAGCAGCGGGGCGGCCCGCTCGAGCGGCAGCGCGGGCGGCACGCGCAGGACGTACGCCTCGTCGACAGTGATACGCGTCGAATACCCGCCGTACGTCGGAGTCCGTCCGTCCTGCTCGGTACTGTTGTAGGTCCAACTCACCTGCCGCTCGCAGTACTGCTCCTCTCCTGCGCGGCACGCCTCGCAGCGCCGGCACGAGTCGACGAATACCCCGACCCCGACGACGTCGCCGACCTTCCATCGGGTCACCGCAGCACCGACACGGGAAACCACCCCCACGATCTCGTGCCCCGGCACCATCGGAAAGACGGCGTCGCCCCACTCGTCGCGCACCTGATGGATGTCCGAGTGGCACACACCGCAGAACCGGATGTCGATCAGGACATCGTGCGGCCCCGGGTCACGCCGCTCGATCGTGAATGGGGCGAGCTGAGCACGCGCACCAGGGGCGGCATACGCAGGCGTTTTCATGCCGGGAATATGCCGCCCTCCCACTGCCGTCGCCCAGCCTCGACACGGCGCGTCTGCTGCCTACGGCACCGGCAGCCCGCTCGGCACGCTGGCCGGGACGAGAGCGCTCAGGTCGCGCGCCGTGGGATCGGTCAGCGACTTGAGAAATGCCACGAGCTCGGCGCGCTCCATATCCGTCAGTTTGAGCGGCTGCTGCAACCGGAAGTCGAGGCGCTCGAGCACCGCCCCGATCGTGTTGGCATCGCCGTGGTACAGAGCGCGCACCGCCTGCGGCAGCGTCGCGGAATCGAAGCCCGTGATGTCCGTCGTCACGTCGTTGTAATGGTGCACGACGGCTTCGAGCGTCTGGTAGGCCCCGTCGTGAAAGTAGGGGGCCGTCAACTCCACGTTGCGCAGCGGCGCGATGCGAAACGCGAAGCGATAGGATTCGTTGAACTGCAGCTCGCCGCGACCCAGGTCCAGCGGGAGCTGCGCGCCCACGCCGGGACCGAGCTGCGGCACCCCGACATCGGCGAAGCTCTGCCCGCCGAGAAACGGCCCGTTATGACAGCCGGAACAGCCGGCTTTGCCGAAGAACAGCAGCCCGCCGCGCTTCTGCTCCGGGGTGAGCGCATCGTCGTTCCGCTGCAGGTAGCGATCGAAGGGGGAGTCCGTCTTCGTGAGATCGGCGATCTCGAAAGCGGCGATCGCCGACGCGGCGTGCCGAAAACTCACCTGATTGGGTGCGAGACCCGGGAACGCGGCGTTGAACGCCGTCACATACCCGGGGATCTTGAGCAGCCGTTGGGTGACCGCCGCCCAGATCCCGGTCCACTGGCTGTCGCCGAATTGCGCCAGTTCGTTCGGCCGGCCGAAGACGTCCGTGTCGCCCGGCTCGCCGCGCATCTCGCGCCGGTTGGCGACCGGAAACATGGCCTGGACCGCCATGATATTGGGCAATCCTGGCGGCAGCGCGCTGTCCGCCGGGGTCGTGAACGAGCCCCCGAACCCCGAGACCCTGCCGTCGAGGAACACATACGGCAATCCCAGGGCGATGTTGAGCAGGGTCGGTGCGTTCCGTGGGATGTAGGTGCGACCCGGACCGAGCGTGCGCAAGGGCCCGAGTCCCGTGCCGCCGGTTCCGACCGCCAACGACAAGCCGTCACCCATCGCCGCCGCCGGCTCATGACAGGTCGCGCAGGCGATGTCGCGGTTGCCGCTCAGCTCCTTGTCGAAGAACAGGTCTCTCCCCAGCGCCACGAGCGCCGGATTCTGAACCGGCTGGGCGGCGATCGGCACAGCGCCGTACTGCCCGATGTTTTGACGGAGCTCGGCATCGATCGATCCGGGCTGGGTGAAGCTGCGGTCGCTCTCCACGCAGCCGAGGCCGACGATCGTCCCGAGACACGCCGTCCGAACGAGAGTTCTCAGCATGGCGGCTCCTCCGTCAGTGCAGGGGAAGCGACAGTGATATCTGGTGCGTGACCGTCGAAACGCCGGCGAGTCGCAGCGTCTGATCCGGCGCGACGATGAGCATCCCGGGAGCCACGTCCGCGGCCGGGTTGAACACGCCCACGACGACCCCTTGCATCGGGCGGCCCATGCCATTCGCCACGCGGCCGCGATAGCGCAGGTCGAATTCCGCAAATCGCAAGCTCAGACCCCAGGCCGGTGTCCATTCCACCCAGGTGGATCGAACCTGTTGCCGGGCGGCCGCCACGAGATCGGTCTGGTCCAGGCGGTAGTGCACGGAGCGCAACCCGAGGCCGAGCTGGAAGGCGACCGCTTTGGGGCGGCCCGCGAGGGCGACTTCGTGGCTCACGCCGAGCCGCAGCACGACGTTCGAGAAACGGAACCGGTTCGTCACGGTGCGACCACCGGCCTGAATGGTGTCGCCCGGCGCGACCACCACCGGTGCCTGCGCCACTCCCCACGTCGTGCTCCAGATCGGCTCGTACAGCATATCGGCGGCGAACGTCGCGGGACCCCGCGTCTTCGAGAAACCGACGCCCACGTCGGCGGCGGTGGCGCGTCCCTGGTCGCGTGGCAGCGTCACGATCTCGTTCTCGGCGATGCGCGGCTGGGAGACGAGATTCAGCGTCGCGACCCAACCGATCCGCCAATCCGTTGCCGCGAGGGGTCGCTGATACGCCATGTGAAACGCGGAGGTGGTCGCGCGATCCAACGCGTGCTCGAGCCGAATCGTCTGGACGAACAGTTGCAGCCCGGGGTCCCAGACCTGATCGCCATACGTCACGTCGTGCGTCATCCGGAAACTGTTGTGCACGACGAGCGCCTCGAGGGACCGGTTCCCCGGCCAGTCCTTGAGGAGGCCCAACCGCAAATCGAGACCATGTCCCGCCTCGGAGAGGCCTTGGCCCCCCTGATAGAGCAGGTCTCCTCCGTCGAGGCCGTGCAAGCGGGACCATTGCAGGCTGCCGCCGATCGACAGGCCGGTCCCATTGAGCGCTCGGCCGAGCGACAGGAGCCCATATTGGTTGCCGTGCGACTCGCCTCCGGTGGAGACCGGCGGGGGCGCGAACCCCACCGGTGGACCGATGCGAACGCCGGGCGCGAATATCAGCTGCTGCATCGGCCGGCTGCCGTCGACCTGCTGCACCGCCACCGAAACTGCGCCAAACCACGCACCGGCTCGTCCGAACCCGGCGACCGGCAGGGTCGCTCCACCACCGGTCTCCTGGGTGGTGCGATAGACGGTGGGGGATGCGAAGAGTCGGGCCTGCGCCAGTCGCGCTCCCATCGCCGGGTTGCGGAAGGGGTCGAGCAGCGAATCGGCCAGGGCGACGGAGACGCCACCCATGCCGAGGTTGTTGGACGGATAGATCAGGAATTGGTCCCCCTGCGCGAGCGGAACGGTCCGGATCGGTATCACCTGGGCCGACCCCGGGACCGCAAGCAACAGGAGAATGAGGAGAACGAAGGAACTGCGTTGGCCATCACGGCGCCGCGTCCACCTGGGACGGGGGGCGACGAGGCCGAAGGAAATCATATGCGCCTCGGGCTGTGGACGCTGTTGGATACCCAGGCGACCACATGGCGCGTCACACGCTTTCATCCGGCCAGCAGGACGGACCCCCCGTCATGGTCGTGTCCGGAGGCTGTGAATCGGGCAGCCGAACCACGTTCCGGACACTACCTTGGTGCCCCGTGACCTTTCCTGTCGCGGTCGCACTCCACCTCAGCCTGCTCGGCCCCGCGACGTATTCCGGAATCGCCGGGCAGACGAACGTCACCGTCCCGCGTCTGGACGACGCCGGTGTCACGATCGACGGCAGTTTCGATGAATCGTCGTGGGCGCAGGCCGCCACGTTGACCGGGTTCTCCGAATACACACCGGTCGACGGCCGGCCCGCCGAAGACTCCACCGAAATCCTCGTATGGTATTCGCCGACCGCGATCTACTTCGGAATACGCGCCTTCGAGACGCACGGCGCCGTGCATGCGACGCTCGCCGACCGGGATCGCATCGCCACCGACGACTACGTCCAGATCCTGCTCGACACCTTCGACGACCGCCGCCAGGCGCTCGTCTTCGGCGTGAACCCCATGGGCGTGCAGTCGGACGGCACCTTGACCGAGACGCAAGGCGGCTCGCGCGACACCGTCGATCGCTCCGCCGATTTCGTATACCAATCCAAGGGACGCGTCACCGACACCGGGTACGACGTGGAGATCCGGATCCCCTTCAAGAGCATCCGCTACCAGCCGGCGGACTCGCAGCAATGGGGCCTCAACATCGTGCGGCAGGTGCAGCATTCCGGGCACCAGCAGACGTGGACGGCGGCCCGCCGCGCGGCGGCGTCGTTCCTCGCCCAATCAGGGACGCTCGTGGGGTTGAGCGACCTGCACCGCGACCTCGTGCTGGACATCAATCCGGAGATGACGGCGAAGGTCGACGGCGGGCCCGACGCCGCGGGGTGGTCGTATGGCCAGATGCACCCAGTCGTCGGCGGGAACGTCCGCTGGGGGGTCACGAACAATCTCACGCTGACGGGCACGGCGCACCCTGACTTCTCGCAGGTCGAGTCCGACGCCAGCCAGCTCGTCTTCGATCCGCGCCTGGCGCTGTTCTTCCCCGAAAAGCGTCCCTTTTTCCTCGAAGGGTTGGAGCAGTTCTCGGCGCCCAACTCGCTGATCTACACGCGGCGGCTGGTGCAGCCCGTCGCGGCGGTGAAGCTCACCGGGAAGGTGTCGGGGTTCGGAGTGGGATTTCTTTCGGGCGTGGACGATCGGGCCTACTCGGCGAGCGGCCGGGACAACCCGGTCTACAACATCCTGCGGGCGCGGCGCGATTTAGGCGGGCAGTCGACGTTGGGCCTCGTCTACACGGACAAGATCGACGGCTCGGACTACAACCGCGTGGCCGCCGCCGACACGCGCATCGTCTTCGGACAGGTCTACACGG
>Ga0310810_10003067_pt1 | contig 18150 bp, 12 predicted proteins | sample NCmetagenome_FD_207641 | JGI IMG/M metagenome (GOLD analysis project Ga0310810, IMG submission 207641) | Soil microbial communities from experimental microcosm in Duke University, North Carolina, United States - NC | ecosystem: Engineered > Artificial ecosystem > Soil microcosm > Unclassified ...
TGGCGTTCGACGTGCCGACGCCCGCGACGGGTGTCGGCGACGCACGAACCCTCGCGTTCTACCTGGAATCGGAACGCCGCATTCGCGAGCTGCCAGGCGTCGACGCGGTCGCCCTGGGCATGACGACGCCGTGGCGCGACGCGGGCGTCATGCCCCGCATGCAGTTCACCGCCGACGGCTACAAACCGGAGAACGGGGAGGACAATCCACACGCCAGATTCCGCATTGCGGGGCCCGGGCTGTTCGACGTACTCGGCGTCGCGCTCCTCGCCGGACGCGATTTCACGGATCACGACACCGATGCGTCGGAGCCGGTTGCGATCGTCAGCGAGAGCGTCGCGCGGCGGCTCTTCGCCACCGGCAACGCGCTCAACCGCCGGATCATCTGGACCGATCCCATCGCGCGCTTGATGGGCCCTTCCCGTCCGGAGCGGATCGTCGGCATTGTTGCCGACGCCGATGACGAGAGCGTCGTGCCGTCGCCGGCCATGACGATCTATCGTCCGCTCGGCCAGCTCGGGATCGCGGAGCGGCTGTTCGTCCGCGTGAGCGGCGACCCGCATGCGATCATCCCGTCGGTGACTCGGGTGATTCGCGATCTCTCGCCGGAACAACCGGTCGAGCGTGCGGCCACGCTCGAGGAGATTCGCGCCCAGGTACTGGCGCCCGAGCGCGTCAACGCGTTCGTCATCTCCGGGTTCGCAGGCATGGCGCTGCTGATCGCGGTGGTCGGTGTCGCCGGCGTGCTGGCGTTCTCGGTGAGCGCCCGAACGCGGGAGTTCGGCATCCGGCTCGCCGTGGGATCCGAACCGCGCCAGCTGCTGAAGCGGGTGCTTGGCGAAGGCGCACAGATCGCGGTGATCGGCATCCTTGCGGGCGCCGCAGCCGGCGTTCTGATGGTGCGGCTGGCGGTCAGGCTGTTTGCCGACGCACAACTGCCCACGCCCTTGCCGGTCGCCTCGGCTGCCGTCGTACTGGCCGCGGCCGCCGTCATTGCGTCTTTCGTCCCCGCCGCCCGTGCGGCGCGGGTCGACGTCCTTCAGGCGCTCCGAACGGAGTAGCACGCTGACGCAGACCACGAACGCACGGGGCGGCTGGCACCGCGTGTCCGAAGTGGCGGTCACATTCTGGCTCCTCGCTCGCGGCGTGCAGTTCGCGCAGCTTGACGCCGCGCCGCGCATTCCGTAGGCTAGCCACATGTTCGTCCCGCGCTCGCGCCACGCCTCGGCTTCTTCCGCCTACGTGCGCGCAGTGTCGGTACGAGCGATCTCTTTTGCCGGCTTCTGCTTTACCACCTCCATCGAGGCGGGCTGAGCGGCATTTTCCGAAATTCGAATCGAATCCCGAGCCCGCCTCCCGCAAGGGAGCGCGGGCTTTTTTGTTTCTGGAGGAACGATCATGCCCGCTCGGACCACGCCCGCGCCGCCGCTCGATGCTGCCTACCAGGGCCGTCCTGGCGCGTACAGCGAATCCGCCGCGCGTCATCTGCTTGGCGCCGACGCGTCGCTGCTGCCGTGCGACACGCTGGAGGAGGCGTTCGCCGCGCTCGCGGATCGTCGCGTCGCTCGCGCCGTCGTCCCGGTCGAGAACACGCTCGCCGGGACGGTGAGCAAGACGTACGATCTGCTCCTCGAGCACGATCTCACGGTCATCGGCGAACACGTCGAACACATCGACCACGTGCTGATCGGACCAGCCGGTGCCAGCGTCGATCGGCTTGTGCGCGTGCTGTCGCATCCGGTCGCGCTCGCGCAGTGCGAACGATTTTTCCGCGCACATCCAGAGATCACCGCTGTACCCGTGTTCGATACGGCGGGCGCGGTTCCCCTGGCGCTCGAAGACGCCGAGGGCCGCACCGCGGCCGTCGCGAGCCGCGCGGCGGCGCACTTGTACGGCGGGTCAGTGCTCCGCCAACATCTGCAGGACCATCCGGAGAACTTCACGCGCTTCGTCCTCGTGAGCCGGGATCCGACGACGCCATCGTCGAAGAGCGCGTTCAAGACAATCATTGGACTGCGGCTCGGAAATGCACCTGGCGCGCTGTGGCGGGCGCTCGAGCCATTTGCGAACGCCGGCATCAATCTGACAAAAATCGAGAGTCGCCCCGTCGCGGGACGTCCGTTCGAGTACGCCTTCGTGCTGGAATTTCAGAGCGACGGCACCGCAGGCGTGGAAGCCGTGCTCGAGGAGCTCTCGCAGCGGACGAGATGGATGCGTGTGATCGGCACGTTTGCTACGGCGTGAGGCATGATGAGCAGGCAGGACTTGTGCCCGAACGTGGAACAACAGCTCGCGGGCTGCTGACGCTGAACGGCGGGTCGTCGACCGTGAAGGCCGGCCTGTTCACGTTCGAACCGGAGCCGCAGGAAATCGCGCGCCAGTCCATCGAAGGTACCGGCGCCGCGTGCGTGCCGCGTCTGCAGCAATGGCTCGCCGCATCCGCCGCCGCTCTCGACATCGTGGCCGTCGGGCACCGGATCGTGCACGGTGGGACGTTGTACCGGGCGCCGTGTGAGGTGACTCCCGAAGTGGTCGGCAATCTTCGTTCGCTCGTGCCCTTCGCGCCAAATCATCTACCGCCGGAAATTGAACTCCTCGAAGCCGCGATCGCGCGCTATCCCGATGCTCTGCAGTGCGCGTGCTTCGATACCGCGTTTCATGCGTCGATGCCGGAGGTCGCACGCCGGCTGCCGCTGCCGCGCGAGTTCGCATCGCGCGGCGTGCAGAAATACGGGTTCCACGGTCTGTCTTATGCCTTCCTGATGGAAGAGCTCCGGCGTGACGCGGGGGCGCAGATTGCCGGAGGACGCGTGATCCTCGCGCACCTGGGCAACGGCTGCAGCCTTGCGGCGGTGCACGGCGGTCGAAGTCTCGATACGACGATGGGGTTGACGCCGATCGGGGGCGTCATCATGGGAACGCGCAGCGGCGATCTCGATCCCGGCGTCGTGACCCATCTGGGCCGTGCGGCAGGACTCTCTGCCGACGCCTTGGAGGACCTCGTCAGCCGCGCGTCAGGGCTGCTCGCCATCTCGGGCCTGACGAGCGACATGAAGACACTGCTCGCACGCGAGCGCAGCGATGACGCGTGCCGGCTGGCCGTCGACATGTTCGCCTATTCGGTTGCGAAGGCGGTGGGCGCCTTGTCAGCGGCGCTGCGAGGTGTGGACGTGATCGTCTTCTCGGGCGGCATCGGCGAGCACGCGCCGGTCATTCGATCACGGGTGCTCGAGCGGCTCACGTGGCTCGGCGTCGACGTGGACGCCGGGGCGAATGAGACCGGCGCCCGCGTCATTTCAACTATGGCCAGCCGCGTGTCCGTGCGTGTCATCCCCACCGACGAGGAACGGATGATTGCGCGATCGGCCGTGCGACTGGCGCAAGCGAGAGATCACGATGTCCATTGATGCCGAACGTCTTTCCCGCATCGACGCGTACTGGCGCGCCGCGAACTATCTCTCCGTCGGACAGATTTATCTGCTCGACAATCCGCTCCTGCGTGAGCCGCTGCAGCCGGCGCACATCAAACCGCGGCTGCTCGGCCATTGGGGCACCACTCCTGGCCAGAACTTCGCTTATGCGCACCTGAATCGCGCGATTGTCGATTACGGCCTCGACATGATCTTCATTTCAGGGCCTGGTCATGGTGGCCCTGCCGTCGTCGCGAACACGTATCTCGAGGGCACGTACTCCGAGATCTATCCAGCCGTCAGTCAGGATGCCGACGGGCTGAAGCTGCTGTTCCGCCAGTTCTCGTTTCCCGGAGGCATCCCGAGTCACGCGGCGCCGGAGACGCCTGGCAGCATCCACGAGGGCGGCGAACTCGGGTACTCGCTCAGCCACGCGTTCGGCGCCGTGTTCGACAACCCCAATCTCGTGGTCGCGTGCGTGGTCGGCGATGGCGAGGCGGAAACCGGTCCGCTCGCGACCTCCTGGCATGCGAATAAATTTCTGAATCCCGTGACCGACGGCGTCGTGCTGCCGATCCTGCACCTGAACGGATACAAGATCGCGAATCCAACCGTGCTGGCGCGCGATCCGCCGGCGATGCACCGGCTGATGGCAGAGACGTTGGACCAGGCGTTTGCCGCGATCCGCGGGATTCAACGCGCTGCGCGATCGACCGGTACGGCCCACGTAGCCGAGTGGCCGATGATCGTGCTCTCGAGCCCGAAGGGCTGGACGGGTCCGAAAGTGGTCGACGGACAGCAGATAGAGGGCACGTTCCGCTCGCATCAGGTGCCGCTGAGCGATCCCAAACGCAATCCGGAGCATCTGCGCATCCTGGAGCAGTGGCTGCGCAGCTACCGGCCGGACGATCTCTTCGACGCCGACGGCCGACTGCGCCCGGACCTTGCGGCGGAAGCTCCAGAGGGGAACCGCCGGATGGGTTCGAACCCGCATGCCAACGGCGGAATTCTGCTTCAGGACCTGCGGCTGCCCGACTTTCGCAACTATGGCGTGCAGGTACCGGACCCCGGCAAGACCGACGCCGAGGACACGCGCGTACTCGGGCGCTTCCTGCGCGAGGTGATCAACGAGAACGATGCGAAGCGCAATTTCCGCATCTTCGGGCCCGACGAGACCGTCTCAAACCGTCTGGACGCCGTGTTCGAAACCACCGCCCGACAATGGGAAGCCGAAATCCGGCCGGTCGATCAGTGGCTCGCGCGCGAGGGGCGTGTCGTCGAGATACTCAGCGAACACCAGTGCCAGGGGTGGCTCGAAGGCTACCTGCTGACGGGACGCCATGGCCTGTTCAACACGTACGAAGCCTTCGCCCACATCGTCGATTCGATGTTCAATCAGCACGCGAAATGGCTGAAGGTCACACGCAGCCTGCCGTGGCGCCGGCCGATCGCCTCGTTGAACTACCTGCTGGCCAGCCACGTCTGGCGGCAGGATCACAACGGTTTCACGCACCAGGATCCCGGCTTCATCGATCTCGCGGTCAACAAGAAAGCGCAAGTCGTTCGCGTATATCTTCCCCCCGACGCGAACTGCCTCCTCAGCGTGATGGACCACTGTCTGCGCAGCCGGAACTACGTGAACGTCGTCGTCGCCGGCAAGCACGCGGCGCCGCAATGGCTGTCGATGGACGAGGCGGTCAGGCATTGCACCGAGGGCATCGGCATCTGGCCCTGGGCGAGCAACGACAAGGGCGCGGAGCCGGACATCGTGATGGCGGCAGCCGGCGATGTGCCGACGCTCGAGACGCTGGCCGCGGTCTCGCTGCTGCGCGAGCAGTTGCCTGCGCTCAAGATCCGTTTCGTGAACGTCGTCGATCTGATGAAGCTGCAGCCCCCGAGCGAGCACCCGCACGGCCTGCCGGACACGGACTTCGACCAGTTGTTCACGAAGGACAAGCCCATCATCTTCGCTTATCACGGGTATCCGTGGCTGATTCACCGCCTCACCTATCGTCGAACAAACCACGACAACCTGCACGTGCGTGGATACAAGGAAGAAGGCACGATCACGACACCTTTCGATATGGCCGTGCTGAACGACATGGACCGCTTCCACCTGGCTGGGGACGCCATCGATCGGCTGCCGCAGCTTGGCGCGAGCGCGGCCTATGTAAAGCAGATGCTGTCTGATCGGCTGACGGAGCACCGGCGGTACATCCGCGAGCACGGTCAGGACATGCCGTCGATCCGCAACTGGCGCTGGGGCGCATAGCTTCGCCGACCATGCTGAATGCCGCATAACGGAATGCCGATCTCGATCGCCGCCCGGTTGAATCGGCTTCCGATCACGCGGACGCATCGCGCGATCACGGCGATTGCGGGAATCGGCACGTTCTTCGATCTGTTCGACATCTTCCTGGCCGGCGTGCTCGGTACGGTCCTCACCGAGCAGTTTCATCTCAGCAAGCTGGCGCTCCCGGCCGTGCTCGGTTCGGGATTCCTCGGCATGTTCGTCGGCGCTGTGACGCTCGGGACGCTGGCCGATCGCATCGGCCGCCGGCGCGCGTTCATGGCAACGCTGGGCATCTATTCGATCTTTACCCTTGCCGGCGCGTTTGCGACGAACGCGTCGATGCTCGTCCTATTCCGTTTTCTCGCAGGGATCGGCATCGGGGCGGAGCCGCCGCTGGTCGACGCATACCTTGGTGAGATGCTTCCTCCGTACGCGCGCGGGCGATACAGCGCGATCGCGTACACGTTCGGCTTCTGCGCTGTTCCGATCGTCGGGCTGCTGGCTCGAGTACTCGTGCCGGTTGCGCCGTTTGGCATCGCCGGGTGGAGGTGGTTGTTTGTCGCAGGCGGACTCGGCGCCTTCGTGGTCTGGCTGCTGCGCCAGCGGCTTCCCGAGTCGCCGCGGTGGCTCGAGTCCGTCGGGCGTCTGGAGGAGGCCGACGCAATTACGCGGCACATGGAACTGGAAGTGCCGCCCGCCACCGCGTTGCGAGCATCGGCCGAAGAGCAGATCAGCAGCACGTCATCCACCGGATGGGCCGCGCTCTTCCATCCAGACTATCGGCGCCGCACAATCGTGCTGTGCATCTTCCACCTGTTTCAGACCGTCGGCTACTACGGCTTCGGGACGCTCGTCCCGCTGGTGCTGGCGGCGAAGGGCTTCACGGTCATCCACTCGCTGACGTACACGACACTCGTGCTGCTCGGGTACCCGGTCGGGTCAGCGCTCTCGGTCCCGATCGTCGAGCGGATGGATCGCAAATGGCTCATCGTCACGGGCGCCATCCTGATGGCCGGCTTCGGGCTTGCGCTCGGGTTTGCGGTCTCGACGGCCTGGATTGTGGTTTTTGGATTCAGTTACACGGTCGTCAGCAACCTTTTCTCGAACGCCTTTCACGTCTTTCAGGCCGAAATCTTTCCGACGTTCATGCGCACAACCGCCGCCGGCACGGCGTACGCACTGAGCCGTCTGTCGAGCGCGGCGATGCCGTTCGTGCTGCTGCCGGTGCTGAACACCCGCGGGGCGCCGACGATGTTCGGGGTCGTGGCGCTCGCGATGCTCGTCGTCATCGTCGACATCGCGTTCTTCGCGCCCTCGACCACCGGCCGAACGCTGGAGCAGGTTGCGATCGAGCGCGGGTGAGATCAGGCGAAAGCGTTGTTAGTCGAATTCAACCTGTGGCGCTGATTGCGCGGCGCCGGCACGGCCGATCGCGATATCTGCCTTGAAGTAGTTTTCAGCCTTGACGGGTGCGCCCGCAATCCGGCGGCCTATCGAATAGTCTCGACGGTGATAAACGGCATAGCCTTCATCGCCTCGTTGATCTTCGCGACCTGATCCGTCTGGATCTGGTTCAACTTCGCGACGGCGGCGTCGAGTTCCTGCGTCAGCTCGCGAGTCCGGAGCGCCTGTCCTTCGGTCGGCGGGAAGGGCGCGCGCGAGATTGCGCCGGACAGCGAATTAATCTCCTCGCGAATCCTTGGGTACTGGCGATACCCCATGTTCGGATACGGCCTCGTGAGGTCGTCGTCTCGCAGGCTTTCTACGGCCTTCAGCGCGGCGTCGACCATCCCCGCGACGTCGCCCGAGGCCTGCGCCGAGGGCCCTGCGTCATCGCTCTGGGCCGCCCCGCCCGGCCGCCGCGGAGCCGCCGCCCGGAGCCGCTGCTGGAGCGCCGTCAATTGCGTGACGAGGCTGTTCGCGCGATCGACCGCGACGTTCGCGCGCGACGTGAGATCGCGAAGCGTCATCGCCGCCTCGAACTGCGCCTGGAGATCCGCTGCCGACGTCGGCACCCGCGGATCCATCTCCACCTTCACGGTCTTCGCTTGCTGCTGGCCCCCGGCGCGAAGCGTCACGGTGTACTCACCGGGGAGCACATAAGGCCCGCCGCCGCCGAAACGGCCGCCGCCTCCGCGGGCAGCCGGGGCCGGCTCTTCGCCTTCTGCTCGAGCGCCGCGCCCGCCGCGCCCACCACCCGTCGGTCCGTCATAGCGCAGATCCCACGTCGTCCGCTCCACGCCGCCGCTGCGCGGCAGGTTGCGAAGCGTCCGGACCGTTTTCCCGCTCTTGTCGGCAATCGTGATGACCGCGTCGCGCGAGTCGCCTTTGAGGGAGTAATTGATGATCGCCCCCTCAGGCGGATTCGGCGCCGCCCAGACGCCCTGTCCCAGGTTGCCGTCCTTGTTCCAGACCGTCCAGCGCGTCGCCGGCCGGATATCGAAAAGCGCCGCGTTGCTCGACAGCGCCTCGGTGGCGTGTTGCACCGGCGTGATGTCGTCCATGATCCAGAGGCCTCGGCCGTGCGTCGCAACGATCAGGTCGTTGTCGCGCGGGTGCACCTGGATGTCGCGCACGGGAACGGCGGGCATGTTCTGCCGGAACGAGGCCCAGTGCGCGCCGCCGTCGAACGAGATCCAGAGGCCGAGTTCCGTGCCTGCGTAGAGGACGTTCTTGTTCTTCGGATCTTCGCGCATGACGTGCGACCAGCCGGTCGTCATGGCCGGCATGTTGAGGTTCAACCGCGTCCAGGTCTTGCCGAAGTCGGTCGTCTTGAAGAAATACGCCGTGTAGTCGTTGTCCTGATGATGATCGGCGGCGACGTAGGCGGTTCCGGCTGCGCTCGGTGACGCCTCGATGGTCGGGATCCACGCGTTGGGCGCGAGGCCTGGAATGTTCTTCACGACGTTCGTCCACGTCTTTCCGCCGTCGCGCGTGACCTGGACGTTGCCGTCGTCGGTGCCGACCCAGATGACGCTGGGATCGAGCTTCGACGGCGCGATCGTCAGGATCGTGCAGTGGAATTCCGCGGCGGTGTTGTCGACCACGATCGGTTCCCCGGACGACTGCTGCTTGCTCTTGTCGTTCGTCGTCAAATCGGGGCTGATGATTTCCCACGACTGCCCGTGGTTCGTCGACTTGAAGAGGACCTCGCCGCCGAAATACACGGTTGTGCCGTCGGGACCGAGCACGATCGGCGAGTTCCAGTTGAAGCGGTGCTTGTGGTTCGCCATCGCGTCGCCAACCGAGCCAATCCGATTCGGATACGGAATGATGCTCCGTGAGGTCCCGCTCCGCGTATCCGTGACGCTGATGGACCCGCCCTGCAGATCGTTGTAGACGCGCCAGGGTTCCTTCAGGTCGGGCACCGCGAAGAAGCCGTCGCCGCCGCCGACCGTAAACCAGTCGTTCTTGCGGATCCCTTCCGACGCGAGCGAGTTCGTCGTGCCGCACCACGTGCCGTTGTCCTGCAGGCCGCCGCAGACCATGTACGGCGACTGCATGTCGTAGTTCACGTGATAGAACTGCGTGAACGGAATGTTGTTCAGCACGTTGAAGTTGCGCCCGCCGTCGTAGGAAACCTGGAAGCCGCCGTCGCTGCCGCTCAGGATCCGTTTCGGGTCCGTGGGATCGATCCAGAGTGCCTGGTGATCGCCGTGGACGTCGCGCGGAAGACTCATGAAATTGCGTCCGCCGTCCTCCGACATCCAGAGATTGCCGCCGAGCGCGAAGATGCGGTTGGCATCGCGCGGATCGATCCGGATGTCCGCGTAGTAGAACGGCCGGAACGAGAGCTGCGGATCCTTGTTCACCACGCGCCAGCTCGCCCCGGCGTCGTCGCTCCGCCACAGCTCGCCGTCGTAGTTCAGCGTTTCGCTGATCATGTAGACGATGTCGGGGTTGCTGCGGGAAACCGCGACGCCAATGCGGTCCAGCATGGCGGGGATCCCGTTGGTCAGCTTCTTCCACGTCGCGCCCCCGTCCATCGACTTGTAGAGGGCTGTCTCGCCGCCGCCGCTGCGCAGGTGCCACGCCTTCCGCAGGTAGGTGTACATCCCCGCGTAGATTTCATTCGAGTTCGTCGGGTTGACGTCGATATCCGAGCAGCCGGTCTGGGTGTCTTTGAACAGCACGCGCTGCCAGTTCTTGCCGCCGTCGGTCGTCTTGAACACACCACGCTGTTCGTTGGGCCCCCATTCGTGGCCCATGGCACAGGCGTATGCGATGTCGGGGTTGGCGTTGTCGATCCGGATTCGCGCGATGCGGTCCGAATCCTCCAGGCCGATGTGCGTCCAGGTGGTTCCGCCGTCGTTGCTGCGGTACACGCCGTTGCCGAACGAGGCGTTGTTGCGCGGATTGCCTTCGCCCGTGCCCACATAAATGACGTCGGGGTTGGACGGGGCCAGCGCGATGTCCCCGATCGAGAGGAATGCCTGATCGTCGAAAACCGGGGTCCATGTGGTGGCGCCGTTGGTCGTCTTCCATACGCCGCCGTTGGCACCCGACACATAGAACGTGAACGGATCGCCTGGAACTCCGGTGATCACCGAGACACGGCCGGCCTGGTTCGTCGGACCGATGTTCCGGAACGTGAGTCCGCCAAGCGCCTGGAGTTCAGGAACAGGCGCGGGCGTGGGCGCTTGCGCGCGAAGGGACAAATGCGAACCGGCGGCGAGCATGATCCCGGCCGCAGCGAAGGTCAGAAGCTGCTTCATGGCGCGGAAGCATAACGCAACGCGTCCCGAATCCGGGCATCTGCCGCTCGTCGCACCGACTGGCCTAGAATGGAGGTTTGGCCGGATCGCATTTTGCGACTGATGGAGCACGATGGCCTGGCATCATTCGATTCTGAACTCGACGCGCCGCCTAACGGCGGGCCGCTCGCGGTTTCTTGCGGGCGGAATCATCGCGCTCGCCTGTCTCCTGCTGGTGGGCTCGACGGCGTTCGTCTGGGCAGCCTATGAAATAACTGCCGACCTGCCGGAGAAAGCAGACATCCGGGGCCTCGGCGATATGGCCCAGGCCACCACGCTGTTCGATGACAACGACAAGCCCGTGTTCACGATCTTCAAAGAGCAGCGCATCGAGGTGCCGCTCGCGAAAATTTCACCAAACCTGACCAAAGCCGTTCTGTCGGTCGAGGATCAGCGGTTTTACGAGCACGGCGGCATCGATTTCATCCGGATCGCTGCTGCTGCGGTGCGTAACGTCGAGCTGGGACGGCGCGCGGAAGGGGGCAGCACCATCACGCAACAGCTCGCCCGCCAGAGCTTTCTGTCGCGAGACAAAACGTTTCGCCGGAAGGTCAAGGAAGCCATTCTCGCGGCCCACATCGAGCACGAATACTCGAAGAACGACATCCTCGAGATGTACCTGAACAAGGTCTATCTCGGCAGTGGACTGTATGGAGTGGAGGCGGCATCGCGCGGATACTTCGGAAAGTCTGCGAGTGACTTGACGATCCCGGAAGCCGCCCTCCTGGCCGGTCTGATCCAGAGCCCGTCGAGCTATGCGCCGACAGGCAATCTCGAACGCGCCATCGCTCGCCGCAACGTCGTCCTGCAGACGATGGTGGCCTCCGGCGCCATTACCAGTGAGCAGTACGCGCAGGCCAGAAAGGCGGCCGTCCATCTCACCAACGGTCTGGAGGTCAACGAGACGTTCGGGCTCTACTTCAAGGAACAGGTGCAGAAGGAACTGGTCGATCGGTTCGGCTGGTCGCGGGTGCTCGAAGGCGGCTTGCGGGTCTATACGACGATCGATCCTGCGATGCAGCAGGCGGCGGAGAAGATCGTCGAGGACGGTCTCGAGTCGATCGAGCACCGGCGCGGGTACAAGCACCCGACTCGTGCGTCCTTCGACGTCGCCGTCAGGAAGGCGAGCCTCAGCGACAAGGACACCAAGGGCGACAAGGACGCTGCGCCCGCATATCTCCAGGGTGCGCTCGTGGCCATGGATCCAACCGACGGATCCGTGCGCGCGATGGTCGGCGGGCGCGACTTCGAGGAGAGCCGTTTCAACCGAGCCACGCAAGCGAAACGTCAGGCGGGGTCCGCGTACAAGCCGTTCGTCTACGCGGCGGCGCTCGAGGCGGGATATTCGCCGGCGTCGCTCATCACGAATCTGAACAATCCGATTCTGACGCAGCAGGGTGGTTGGGTGCCGGAAGACGAGCACTCGTCGGCCACGCAGATGACGATGCGATCGGCGCTGAGGATGTCGAGCAACCGCGCCGCAGTCCAGATGCTGGACACGATTGGCATTCCGAAGGCCGTCACTTACGCGCAGCGGTTGAACATCGGCACGCCTCCGAGCGTTCCCTCGCTGGCGCTTGGCGCGAGCGACGTCACCCTGATGTCTCTGACGGCGGCGTACGGCGCGTTCGCCGACAAAGGTGTTGTCCACACGCCTCTGTTGATCCGCCGCGTCGAGGACAGCGACGGCAAGGTCCTTTTCCAGAACCCTGGCAAGGCGCAGCAGGCGGTCAGCGAGAGCACGGCGTTCCTGATGTCGAGCATGCTGGCCGACGTGGTCAACGCGGGCACCGCCTACAAAGCGCGTCAGAGCGGGTTCACGCTGCCGGCCGCGGGAAAAACGGGGACGACGAACGACTACGTCGACGCGTGGTTCGTCGGATACACGCCGCACCTCGTCACCGGCGTGTGGGTCGGATTCGATCAACCGCAGACGATCGTCGCCAACGGCTACGGCGGCGATCTCTCCGTGCCGATCTGGGCGTCGTTCATGAAAGTGGCGACGAAAGGTGACAAGGCGGATTGGATCGACAGGCCGTCGAACGTCGTCGCCGTGAACGTGTGCCGCCTGTCAGGCAAACTGCCCAACGAGGGGTGTGACAGCGTCGAAGTCGTGAACGATGACGGGTCGATCGAGACGAAGTCGATGATTTACACCGACTATTTCGTCCGTGGCACTCAGCCGACGACCCTGTGTCCGCTGCACCCCGGGCGTTCCATGTTCGCGACGATGGCGGGCGCCTTCGGGATTCAGGTGGGCAAACCTGCGCCGGTCCCCGCCGATGCCGCCGCGCTGCCGCCGGCAGCGACGTCGACCACTGGCGCCGGGCCCGCGCAGAACGGGCAGTCATCGACGAAGGCGGAGGAGCCCCAGAAGAAGAAGAAGCGGGGCTTCTGGTCGCGTCTCTTCGGCGGCGACGACGACAAGAAGTCGGACGACAAGAAGCAGGACGACCAGGACAAGAAGCCGAAGAAGCCCGGCGGCGGCGGATAATCAAAGACGACGCTCACCGGTGCTGTCAAGCGAGAGGCTTCCCGGCGGGGCCCCAGCGCGAGCAGCCCCACTGCGTGCTCAGCGCTCGGAAAGACGCGTCGACGAGGAGGCGCTTCCGCGCGCAGCAGGGCGCCCCGCTCGCGCCTCCACCGGTGCCGTCAAGCGAGAGGCTTCCCGGCGGGGCCCCAGCGCGAGCCTGGGAGCCTGGCCGGGGGCGGTTCGCGACACTCAGTGACTGCCGTTCTCAGCAGGTCTGTCCTTCCGCTGCACGTGTTGTCTCAGTTACGATGCCCTATGCCTCTGCGGCCCATCGCCGGTCATCAGCACCTGCTCGAGCGGCTCGCGCAAGCGGTCGCGCGCGGGACGTTGCCGCAGAGCCTGATCTTTTCGGGCCCTGAGGGCGTCGGGAAGCACACGGCGGCACTGGCACTCGCGCAGTTGCTCAATTGCGAGCGGCCGGTTGCCTGGCCCGTCGATCCAGACCACGGCGCCGACAGCGACGAGCAACCATCGGTTCGCGACAGCTGCGGCGAATGCGCCGCATGCCGCCGCATCGCGCGAGCGGTGCACGCGGATCTGCTGGTCATCAAGCCTGGCGAGAGCGGCACGATCAAAATCGACCAGATCCGAGAAGCGATCGACCGGTCCTCGTATCGGCCGTTCGAAGGGCGGCGCCGCGTCGTCATCATCGACCAAGCCGATGCGCTGATGCCCGAGGCGCAGAACGCGCTGCTGAAGACGCTCGAGGAGCCGCCGCCGGCCTCGACGTTCGTACTCGTGACGCCGCGTCCCGATCTGCTGCTGCCGACCGTTCGGTCTCGGTGTCAGCAGCTTCGATTCGGCAGGCTTTCTCCATCGGACATCGCCGCCATCCTGATGCGCAAGCACGGTTTCGACGCGGCTGCCGCGCACGCCGCCGCTGCGGCAGCGGACGGCAGCATCGGGCGGGCGCTCGAGCGCGACGCAGGCGATGCGACGGCCGCCCGAGACGCGGCGGCGAGACTGTTGACGAGCGCTGCCGCGGCGAAGGATCCGCGGCGTCGCCTCGACGCAGCCAAAGCGCTCGGCGCCGGCGCGGCCGAGCGGGACGCGCTCGCGGAACGGCTTCGGGCCCTGTCATCGCTGCTGCGCGATCTTGGCGCGTTGAGTGCGGAAGCCGCCGACGGCGTCCTGGCAAATCTCGATCTGAAGCCGGTGATCGAGTCTGCCCGGCGGTCGTTCGATGCCGACCGGATCGATGCCGCCTTTGCCGCTGTCGATCGCGCGCTGGCGGCGCTCGACCGGAATGCGAGTCCGAAGATCGTCGCTGATTGGGTGGCGTTGAATCTGTGATGCCGCGCCACCCCTTCGTCAGCGTCACGTTCGAGCCGGCAGGCCGCCGGCACACGTTCCTGCTTCCCCAGTTTGCGCTCGACGAAAACGGGGATCCCCTTGCGGACGCCGCACCTGTCCCCGGCGACCGCGTAATCGTGCAGACGACGAACGGACCCGCGCTCGCGTCGGTGACCGCGATGCCGGCCGCCCTTGCGGAGCGCCGAGCCGACCCCGCGGAACCGGCCCACGTCGTCGTCCGTCGCGCGACCGCCGACGATGTGGTGCAGAAGCTGAAGCAGGAGCAGCGGGAACTCGAGGCGAAGCGTGTGGCGCAGATGAAGATCCGCGAGCGCGCGCTGCCGATGAAGCTGACGAAAGTCCAGGCGGAGCTCGATGGCTCGCGTATTACCTTCTTTTACACGTCGGACGATCGGGTGGACTTCCGCGAACTCGTGCGGGATCTCGCGTCGTACTTCCATACGCGGATCGAAATGCGGCAGATCGGGGTGCGTGACGAAGCGCGGATGCTTGGCGGATACGGCTCGTGCGGGCGCCCGCTGTGCTGTACCACGTGGCTGAAGACGTTCGAGCCCGTTTCGATCAAGATGGCGAAGCAACAGCATTTGAGCCTCAATCCGTCACGGCTTTCCGGTCAGTGCGGACGGCTGAAGTGCTGCCTCCGCTACGAGCTGCCCAATGGTGAAGGGGTCCGTCACGCCGGCTGCGCCGATCACGGCGCGTGCACCAACCCCACCGGCTGCGCCGCCGGCAACTGCGATTCGTGTCGCCGATGAAGCCCCGCATCGGCATCACGGTAGGCGATCCGGCCGGGATTGGTCCCGAAATCGCGGCCAAGGCCGCTGCCGATCCGCGCGTGCTCGACGCGTGTGAGCCGCGCCTGTACGACATCCCGGGCTCGTTCGTCACGGGCGCCGTCTCGGCACAGGCCGGACGCGCCGCCTACGAAGCCATCGTGCGCGCGGTGGAAGACGCGCGCGCGGGCATCATCGACGCGATCGCGACCGCGCCCGTCAACAAGGAAGCGTTCGCGCAGGCAGGGCTGCCCTGGAAGGGGCACACCGATCTGCTCGCGCACCTGACGAACACCGACCGTGTCGCCATGCTCTTCTACGCGGAGCAGTTGCGAGTCGTCCTGGCCACGATCCACGTGCCGCTTGCCGAAGTGCCGCGCCTGCTGACGCGCGGCGCCGCGGATTTCACGATCGACATCACCGCTCGCGAGCTGCCGCGCTTCGGCTATGAGCGTCCGCGTCTGGCGTTCGCCGGCCTCAACCCGCACGCGGGGGAGCACGGTGTCATCGGGACCGAAGACGACGAGGTGATCGCGCCCGCCGTCGCTGACGCGCGCGAACGCGGCGTCGACATTACGGGACCGTGGCCGGCCGACACCGTGTTCGGCCGCGCGATACGCGGCGAATTCGACGCCGTCATCGCCTGCTACCATGACCAGGGCCTGATCCCGGTGAAGCTGGTGGCCTTTGGCAGGGCCGTCAACGTCACGCTCGGACTGCCAATCATCAGAACGTCGGTCGATCACGGAACGGCGTTCGACATCGCGGGGCGCGGCATTGCCGATCCGTCGAGTCTCGTCGAAGCCATCCTGCTCGCGGCCCATCTCTCCGTGCGTGACCGGAGCCGGCAGGCGTGAATCGCGAGGCGAAAGGCGGGAAGCGCGAGGCGCCAGCCGCCAAACGCGAGGATGCGCAGAAGGTCATTGCCGACAACCGGAAAGCGGCCCACGACTACCATTTCCTGGAAACCTTCGAAGCGGGAATCGCGCTGCTCGGGACGGAGGTCAAGTCCATCCGCCACGGGGGGGCCAACCTGCGCGACAGCTTCGCGCGGGTCGAGGGGGGCGAGGTGTGGGTCTACAACATCCACGTCGCGACCTACCGGAACCGCGGGTCGAGCGATCACGAGCCGACGCGGCGCCGTAAGCTGCTGCTGCATCGGCGCGAAATCCGGAAGCTGATAGGAAAGACGACCGAACGGGGCATGACGATCGTGCCGACGCGGCTGTATTTCAAGAACGGCCGCGTAAAAATCGCGATCGCGCTCGCGAAGGGCAAGAAAACGCACGACAAGCGGGAGACGATCAAGCGCCGCGAAGCCGATCGCGAAACGCGCGCAGCCGTCAAGGCGCAGCGGTCGCGATGAGTGTGCTAATTTAACCTACTCCTCATGCAGACGAATCGCGCGGCCCTGACGGTCGTCGTCATTCTCGTCGTGCTCGTCGGCGGCTGGTGGCTGTTCCACCGCGGCAGCAGCCAGACGATCGATCTCATGACGTTCTACGATCAGGCCCAGAAGGACGGCGAGCCGTGGAGTGCCGGGAACGTCACGCTCGCGGGTGAAACGCTGCCGGCGATCAGCGCCCCGGCGAACGGTCGTCTACACATGAAAGTGCGCGTGCCGGACGATGGATGGCTGAAGGTGTCGCTCGGGTTGAAGCCAGAAGCGTGGGACAAGGAGGGCGACGGCGTGTACTTCTTCGTCGGCGTGTCCGACGGCCGCGCCTTCGAAGTTCTGTTCACCCAGACCGTCGATCCGTACCGGAACAAATCCGAGCAGCGATGGATTCGCGTCAGCGCCGACCTCTCATCGTATGCGGGAGAGGAAGTCGAACTCGTCTTCAACACGCGCGCGTCCGCCCCGGAGAGGGGAGCGGCCGACGCGCGCAACGACCTTCCCGTCTGGGGCGCGCCGACGATCTCCACCCGCTGACGCCTCGCGATGCCCGTTCCGTTGCTCGATTTGCGCGAGCAGTACCGTCCGCTCCGCGATGACATCCTGACCGCGATTACGCGCGTCTGCGACAGTCAGCAGTTCATCGGCGGCCCGGAGGTCGCGGCGCTGGAGGGCGAACTCGCCGCGTTCACCAGGGTGCCCCACGCCATCGGCGTGTCGTCCGGAACCGACGCGCTGCTCGTGGCGATGATGGCGCTCGGGATCAAAGCGGGCGACGAAGTGATCACGCCGACGTTCTCGTTCTTCGCGACCGCCGGGTGCGTCGTCCGCCTGGGCGCGACGCCAACACTCGTCGACATCGATCCTGTGACGTTCAACATCGACCCGACGGCGATCGAGCGTGCGTTGTCCCCGCGCACGAAGGCGATCATTCCGGTGCATTTGTACGGTCTCTGCGCCGACATGGATCCGATTCTCGAGGTCGCCAATCGCGCGGGGCTGGCGGTGATCGAGGACGCGGCGCAGGCGATTGGGTCCACGTATCGCGGCCGTCAGGCGGGCGCGATGGGGACTGCCGGGTGCTTCTCGTTCTTTCCGAGTAAGAATCTCGGGGCGTTCGGCGACGGCGGGTTCGTCACCACGCACGACGAGAAGCTCGCGCACGAGATTCGGCTGCTGCGCAATCACGGCGCCGAGCCGAAGTACTTTCACCTGAGAGTCGGCGGCAATTTCCGGCTCGATGCGCTGCAGGCCGCTGTGCTGCGGGTGAAGCTGCCGTTCCTCGCGCGCTGGACTGACATGCGACGCTTGAACGCCGAGCGCTACGATCGATTGTTCGCCGAGGCCGGATTGTCCCGGGCATCAGGCGGCCCCATTGATCTGCCGGTCCACCCGGCGGATCGCACGCACATCTTCAACCAGTACGTGATCCGCGTACCCGACCGGGATCGCGTGCGCGAGCGGCTGTCCGCGAAAGGCATCGGAACGGAAATCTATTATCCGGTCCCGTTTCATCTGCAGGAGTGCTTCGCGTCGCTCGGATATCGTCGGGGCGATTTTCCCGCAGCGGAACGCGCCGCAGCGGAAGTGCTCGCGCTCCCGATTTACGGCGAGTTGACCGCCGATCAGCAGTGGGAGGTCGTGAGCGCCCTCCGCGACGCGACCCGCTGACAGTCC
>Ga0310810_10003068_pt1 | contig 18145 bp, 16 predicted proteins | sample NCmetagenome_FD_207641 | JGI IMG/M metagenome (GOLD analysis project Ga0310810, IMG submission 207641) | Soil microbial communities from experimental microcosm in Duke University, North Carolina, United States - NC | ecosystem: Engineered > Artificial ecosystem > Soil microcosm > Unclassified ...
CATGCGAGGCCGGGCCGATGACGAAGCGCTGCAGGGCATAGCCGAGCACGAAAAAAAGCGGCGCCAGCAGAAACAGCGCCACGTAGGGATCAAGCCCAAGCAGCCTGAACGCGAAGAACGCGGCGAACAGCGCCGCGCTCAGCAGCGCGCCATGCGCGAAATTGATGATGTGCAGCACGCCATAGATCAGCGTCAGCCCGAGCGCGACGAGCGCATAGACCGCGCCCATCAACAGGCCGTTGAGCACGGCAGGAATGAGGATGGTAGCCGACAGCATAGACAGTCCCGCCGGACGGCCGCGGACGGCGCGCGCCGTCCGCGAACCGTGTTGCCGTTAGGCGGGCATCGGGAACACCGGCTTTGCATTGGCGAATGCCGCCGGCAAGATCACCTTGATGTCGTTGTCGAGCACCTGCGTGTTGACCGGCGCCGCGCCCTCGTTCTGCCCGTTCACGAACTTGGTCGGCCCATAGGGCATCAGGTGACCGGCGAAAGTCGAGCTCGCCAGCGCCTCGGTGAGCTTGGCGCGGTCGGCCGAGGCCGCGCGCTGCAGCGCATCGGCAACGAGCAGGATGCAGCTGTAGTTCATGTAAACTTCGTAGGTATAGAATTGTCCCTTGTCCTCGACGGTCTTCTTCAGCGCGACCGCCTTCGGATTGCGCGGGTCGAACCAGTGATTGCAGTCCATGATGTATTTGGCGGCCTCCGGGAATTCCTTGACGAACTTGTACGAGGATGCAGCGCCGCCCAGTACCGAATAGATGCCTTTCAGCTTCACCTGCTGTTGCTGCATGGTGCGCGCGAGCAGGACGTATTCGTTGTAGTAGCTGGCCGGGATGACAAGATCCGGGTTCTGCGCCTTGATCTTGAGCACGACGTTGTTGAAGTCGCGCGTCGGCGTCGGATGCGGGATCGTCTCCAGGATCTGGAAGCCCTGTGCCGGCAGCTGGGCGTTGAGCAGCTTGGCCAGGCCAGAGCCGAACAGCGAATCCTCGTGCACGATCATGACGGTCTTGGCCGGCTTGCCCGCCGCATCGTTGATGGCGGCAAGATTGGCCAGCGCGGTCTTCGAGATGACGCCGAAGCCGGGCCCGAAGCGGAACGTGTTCTTCAACCCGCGCGTGACGATGCCGTCGGCGACGCCAACATCAACCACGTAAGGCAGTTCATAGCGGGCAGCAGCTTGCGTCGTGGCAAGGCAGATATTGCTGGCATAGCCGCCGACGATGGCCGCGACGCCGGCCGAGTTCATCTTCTCGACCTCGGCGGTGCCGCCTTCCGGCGTCGATTGCGCATCGCCCAGCACCGGATCGATCTTACCGAGGCCCTTGATGCCGCCGGCGGCGTTGATCTCCTCGATTGCCAATGTGGCGCCGAGGCGGCCCTGCTGTCCCGAATAAGACAGCGCGCCGGTGACCGGATGCAGTACGCCGAGTTTCACGGGCGCGCCCTGGGCGCGCAGGATTCCCGGCATCGATACGGCGGCAACGCCGAGCGCGCTGCTCGCAAGGAATCGGCGACGGCTGACTGATTTCAGTTTCGACATGACGACTCTCCTCCCTGTTTCATCGCCGTGGTGCAAAATCCAGCGGCTTGGTTCTGTGGCTTGAAACTTTCGCAATTGCTGCGGCCGGACGTTTGGCGGCGGCTTTGCCGACCACCGGCGCCCAACTGCGGGCGTCATTGACACCCGAGCGCATGAGATCGAATTCGAAGCTGTAGCGGTCGGGCCGATAGAGCGCGTGCAGATATTCGACTCCGCGGCCGGCCTGGTCGTAGACGACGCGAACGAGCTCGATCAGCGGCGAGCCGGTATGCAGCCCAAGCGCCTTGGCGACCTGCGGCGTCGCGAGACCGGCGCTGATGCGCTGGCGGGCACGCTCGACTTTCACGCCGGCGCGCTCCAGCAATTCGAGCAACGGCCGGCGCGCGAGCTCCTCCTCGGTAAAGGTCACCGAGATGCTCTCGGGAACGTGGGTGACCAGATAGGAAAATGGCTGCCCGTCGATCGAGCGCACGCGCACCGCGCGCTGCAGAAGATGGTCGGCGCCGGCGCCAAGCGCCTCGGCGACAGCGCCCTGCGCCGGCACATAGTCGAAGGAAAGTAGCTTGACGGTGGTACGCCGTCCCATGTCGGCAAGGTTTGCGAGCACGCCGGAAATATCGGCGGTCATCGGCGCCGGCGATGGCCGGTAAATCACGCGCGTGCCAGCGCTCGGCCGGCGTTCGATCAGCCGCTCGCGCGCCAGTTCGCCGAGCGCACGCCGCACGGTCACCCGCGAGACGCCGTGGTAACGGGCCAACTCGTTTTCTGTGGGAAGCTTCGCACCGAAGCCGACCGCCCCGCTGAGGATGCGGTCACGCAAAACGAGATAGACCCGTTTCGCCTTCGCTTCGCCGAGCCAATGGCGCAACGCCACTCCCCCTTACCCAACGCCCACCGACGCTTTACTTGGCCGGTTACTTGGTATTTTTTAGCATACAATATTGCGGAGCCTCGACAAGCCCGCAGCGGTGAGGCACAGCAGCCGGCAGAGCATGAGCGAGCCCCGGACTCTCGTCGATAAGTTGTGGTCTGCGCACGAAATCGCGCGCCGCGAGGATGGCGCGGCCTTGCTCTGGGTCGACCGCCATTACGTGCACGAGGGCTCGTTCCACGCTTTCTCCCAGATGAAGGCGCGCGGCCGCTCGGTGGCGGAACCGAACCTCACCTTCGGCGTCGCTGATCACTACGTGCCGACGCGCGGCCGGGCCGCCGGAATTGCCAATCCCGAGATCGCGGCGATGGTGCGCAATCTCGAGGCGAACACCGGCGACAACCACATCACGTTGTTCGGCCTGCGCGACCCGCGCCAGGGCATCGTGCATGTCGTCGGCCCCGAGCAGGGATTGACCTTGCCCGGACTGCTGATCGTCTGCGGCGACAGCCATACCTCCACGCACGGTGCCTTCGGCGCTTACGCTTTCGGGATCGGCGCATCCGAAGTCGCGCATGTGCTGATGACGCAGACGCTCTGGCAGAAGAAGCCGAAGCGCATGCGCATCACGGTTGACGGCAAACTTGGAACGGGGATCGCGGCGAAAGATATCGCGCTCGCGATCATCGCACGCATCCGCGCCGACGGCGCGCAGGGACACGCCATCGAATTTGCCGGCAGCGCCATCCGCTCGTTGTCGATGGAAGGCCGGCTGACGCTCTGCAATCTGTCGATCGAGGCCGGCGGGCGCTGTGGCATGGTCGCGCCGGACGAGACCACCTTCGCCTACCTGAAAGGCCGGCCGTTCGCGCCGAAGGGTTCGGACTTCTACCGCGCGGTCGAAGCCTGGTCGACGCTGACCTCGGATGCCGATGCGACATTTGACCGCGAGGTTTCACTCGACGCCAACGAAATCGCGCCGATCGTCACCTGGGGCACGACCCCGGACGACGCCCTGCCCGTCGACGGCCGCGTTCCCGACCCGGCGCGCGAAAGCGATGCAACACGCGCCAAATATCTGCGCGAGGCGCTCGACTACATGGGGCTCGCGCCGGGAACGAAGCTGACCGACATCGCGGTCGACCGGGTCTTCATCGGCTCCTGCACCAACTCCCGCATCGAGGACCTGCGCGCGGCCGCCGCCGTCCTCAGCGGCCGCGTCAGCAAGGTGCCCGGCCTGGTGTCGCCGGGATCGTCGTCGGTGAAGCGGCAGGCCGAGGAGGAAGGCCTCGACAGGATTTTCCGCGACGCCGGCCTCGAATGGGCGGATTCAGGCTGCTCGATGTGCGTCGGCATCAATGGCGACCTGGTGCCGCCGGGCGAGCGCTGCGCTTCGACCACCAACCGGAATTTCCGCGGCCGGCAAGGACCGGGCGCACGCACGCATTTGATGTCGCCAGCCATGGTGGCGGCAGCCGCGGTCAGCGGTCACCTCGCCGATGTCCGGCCCCTGCTCGCCGGGCGGAAGGCCTAGAGGGCGCGCCGATGGACAAATTCGTACGCCTCACCGCAACGGCCTGCCCGCTGTCGCTGCCGAATTTGAACACCGACCAGATATTGCCCGCGCGCTATCTGAAATGGCCGCGCTCGAAAGGTCTCGGTACCGTTTTGTTCGATGACGTGCGGCTCGATGCCAAAGGCCAGCCGCGCGACGACTTCGCCTTCAACAATGACGCGTATCGTGGCGCGAAAGTTCTGCTCGCGGGGCGCAATTTCGGCGGCGGCTCCTCGCGCGAGGCCGCGGTCTACGCGCTCTACGATCACGGCTTCCGCTGCGTCGTCGCGCCCTCGTTCGGGGATATCTTCTCGCAGAATGCCGTGAAGAACGGGCTGCTCACCGCCGTCGCCGCAGAGGCTGACATCGAGAAACTCGCCGCGCTGGTGCACGAGAAACCTTTGCAGCCGGTAATCGTCGATCTCGAAAAGCAAACCGTGAGGGGCGGCGATATTTCCTTTGCGTTCGCAATCGACCCGATCAGCCGCAACCAATTGCTGAACGGCTGGGACGACGTCGATCTGACCGAGAGCTATCGCAAGCAGATCGCCGCCTTCAAGGCGAAAGACCAGACGCTCAGGCCCTGGGCCACCCCATCGGCAAAACAGTGAGCGCACGATTTCCCGATTGGGCTTCACTTGATGCCGCGGAGCGCGGGCGAATTTCGGCACATGCCGGCGAATTCGCACGCGCGCTCGATGCCCAATTGAAGGCCTATGTCGCGTTCGAAGACGCCACCACGCCAGTTCAAGGCGTCCTGGAGGGAATGCCCTATGCGTCGAAGGACATGTTCGTGTCCAAAACACGTAAGCCACATGGCGGGCTGGCGCAGCCTCTGCCGATGGATGGGGTACAGCAGGCCGAGGTCCTCAACCTCCTCGATCGCGCCGGCGCGCGCCGGATCGGCATGACGGCGATGACCGAGCTTGCTTATGAGCCTTCAGGCTACAACGCGGTGCACGGCGCGCCGAAGAATCCCTGGAATTTCGACTACGTCACCGGCGGTTCGTCGTCGGGCTCCGCGGTCGCTGTTGCCAGCGGCTCCGTCGTGTTCGCCCTCGGCTCCGATACCGGCGGCTCGCTGCGCATTCCGGCGCATTGCTGCGGCGTCACGTCGTGGAAGCCGACCTATGGGGCCGTGCCGCTTGCCGGCGCCATGCCCCTCTCCCCGAGCCTCGACACGGTCGGCATCCTCGCGCGCAGCGCGTCGGATCTGCAGGAACCCGCGCGTATTCTGTTTGCCGGGCACGCGGCTGACCCTATTCGCGAAGTCGCCGTGGTTGAGGACGTTCTCAAACTCGCCGAAGCACCGATCGCGAACGCGTGTAGTAATGCCATCGAGGCCATCGGCGCCTGCGGCATCGCACTCGGCCGCACCAAAGGAGTTGCCGCCATCGAGGCACTCGATCCGCACGTCTTCACGATCATGCAGGCGGAAGCCGCCTGCGCGCACCGCGCGTTGATGGAGTCCGGAGCGCTCGACGCAACACTGACGAAACGCCTGCGCAAAGGCCTCGAGATCGACGACGGAACACTGGCAGCAAGCATCGCGGCGCGCGCGCAGCTTGCAGCCGATTTCCTTGCCCGGATCTTTCAAGATGCGCAGGCAATTGTCCTGCCGGTGATGACGGCCAGAACACCCGCGGTGCGCGAGTGCGACCCGCGCTCGCCTTTGTTCAATGCGAAAACGCTCTACCAGCTCAGCCGCTGGACCCGCTTCGTAAACATGCTCGGCTTTCCCGCCGTCGCGATCCCGGCAGGCTTCGACGACCGCGGCTTGCCGGTCGCGCTGCAGCTCGTCGGCCGCCCGGGCTCGGACCACGCGCTGATCGCGCTGGCCGCAGCCGTGCAGAAACGCAGCGACTGGCATGCACGGATTCCGGCCGCTATCCGAGACCAGGTGCTATCGTCCTATCCGGGACGATTGACATGACCTCTGGGCCGTCGAAAGCGCTGGCGCATATCCGCGTGCTCGATGTGTCGCGCGTGCGCGCCGGGCCGACCTGTTGCCGCATCCTCGGCGACTTCGGCGCCGACATCATCAAGATCGAGGCGCCGCCGGGCGTCGATCCCAACGAAGGCATCAGCGGCGCGCGGGACGGCTATGACATGATCAATCTCCACCGCAACAAGCGCTCGCTCACGCTCAATCTGAAGGAGCGGTCCGGGCACGAGATCTTCATGCGGCTGGTCAAGAATGCCGACGTGGTGGTGGAGAATTTCCGGCCCGACGTCAAAGATCGTATGGGCATCGGCTACAAAGCGCTGAGCGCGGTGAACCTGCGCATCATTCTCGCGTCAATTTCCGGCTTCGGGCAGAGCGGCCCCTATCGCATGCGCGCCGGGTTCGACCAGATCGCGCAAGGCATGGGCGGACTGATGTGGGTCACCGGCATGCCGGGCTCCGGCCCGATGCGCGCCGGCATCGCGGTTGCCGACAGCTCGGCCGGCGTCTATGCCGCAACTGGCATCCTGATCGCGCTGGCCGAACGCGAGCAATCCGGCCGCGGCCAGTGGGTGCAGACCTCGCTGCTACAGGCGCAGGTCGCCATGATGGATTTCCAGGCGGCGCGCTACCTCGTTGACGGCGTCGCGCCCGGCCAGGCCGGCAACGATCACCCCTACTCGACGCCGATGGGCGTCTTTCCGACCGCCGACGGCTTCATCAACATCGGCGTCGGCGGCGATGGCCAGTGGCGCGCGCTGTGCATCGCGCTCGGTCGTCCCGAGCTCGGCAACGCGGCCGACTACGCGACCAACGACATGCGGCTACGCAACCGGCCCGAACTCTCAGCCCTGCTCTCGGACATCTTCAGGACCAAGCCGTCGGCGCGGTGGCTCGATCTGCTCGAGCAGCAGGGCGTGCCGGCCGGGCCGATCTACAAGGTCGACGAAGTCTTTGCCGATCCGCAGGTGCAGCATCTCGGCATTGCCGAACCGCTGCATCACCCGACGCGCGGCGATGTGCGCGTTGTCGGCACGCCGATCACCATGTCGCGCACGCCGGCGAAGGTGGTCTCGCCGCTGCCCGAAGCGGGCGCGCATACCGACGAGATCCTGCGCGGCCTCGGCTATACCGCCGCCGAGATTGCAGATTTACGCGCCAAAAAGATTGTTTAGGACGCGCATGGCGGACAATGTGACATTGGTGACCGGCGCAAGCGGATTTCTCGGCAAGGCCGTAATGAAACTGCTCGCCGAACAGAGGCAACGTGCGATCGGACTCGATCCGCGCCCATCCGACACGACACAGGTGGTGGATGATCTCTCCGACCGCGCAAAGCTGGCCAAGCTGCTCTCCGGAGAGAACGTCACGCATATCATTCATGCGGGCGACGTCTCAGGCCCGATGGTGCTGGCCGACGATCCGCTCAAGGTCGTCACCATCAACGTGCTCGGCAGTCTCAATCTGCTCTATGCCGCGATGGACGCCGGCACCCGGACCTTCATCTATTGCTCGTCGGCGGCAGCGCTCGGCAGCTTCCACGAGAACACACCGGTCGACGAGAACTATCCGCTGCGTCCGAACAATACCTACAGTGCCTCGAAGGCGGCGGTCGAAATGGTGCTGCGTGGGCTGTGGGGCAAGATTTCGCTCGATCTCTGCGCGCTGCGCTTCACCGTGATCTATGGGCCGGGCCGCGAAACGACCTACACGGTCGAGGAAATCGTCGGCGCGGCGCTCGCCGGCAAGACCGCGCGCATCGCGCCGATGGGCGACTGGCCCTACGTCTACATCGACGATGCCGCCCGCGCCGCCGTGCAGGCCTGCTATGCAAATGGGCGCAGACAGCTCAGCTATTTCATCGCGCATCCGGAAAGAGTCACGCCCGACGACATTGCCGCCGCGGCTGCCGCCGCCGGCAAGCCGGTGCGCATCGAGATCGATCGCAGCAGGGCAAAGGCCGAGCGTGGACCGCTCGATGTCGAGCCCGCCGCGCGCGACTTCGGGTTTCGCGCGCAAGTCGGTCATCGCGAGGGAGTTCGCCGCCTGATCGAAGCCGCGCGCTAGCGGACAGGTTGCCGATCCCGCGCGTGGCCGTCATAGTCGCTCACCTTTTCAGTTTTTGTAGTTCTCGCGGGGGACATTATGGATCTGAAACTTGCCGGCAAAACCGCCCTGGTCACAGGCGGCTCGAAAGGGATCGGCCGGGCCGCAGCGGAAATTCTTGCCGGCGAAGGCTGCAACGTCATCATCGTCTCGCGCAGCGCCGATACGCTGGCCGCAACGAAATCGGCGATCGCGCAGAAATCGAATGTGCGCGTCGACACCGTCGCCGCCGACCTCTCGGACAGCAGCAAGGTCGACCAGCTCGCCCGCGATTATCCGGACATCGATATCCTCGTGAACAATGCCGGCGCTATTCCGGGCGGCAGCCTGCTCAACGTCGACGAAGCGACCTGGCGCAAGGCCTGGGACCTCAAGGTCTTCGGCTATGTGAACATGTGCCGCGCGTTCTATGCGCTGATGCAGAAGCGCAAGCGCGGCGTGATCGTCAATGTGGTCGGCAATGCGGCCGACACACACGATCCCGAATATATCTGCGGCGTCGCCGGCAATGCCGCGCTCGCCGCCTTCACGCAATCACTCGGCAGCGTCAGCGCCAAGGACGGCATTCGTGTCGTCGCCATCAGTCCCGGCCCGGTGGCGACCGACCGCCTGGTCACGCTCATGAAACGCAAGGCGCGCGACCGCACCGGCAGCGAGGACAACTGGAAAGAGCTGTTCAAGCCGCTGCCGTTCGGCCGCGGTGCCACCGCCGAGGAGATCGGCGCAGCCATCGCGTTCATCGCGTCCGACCACTCGGGCTACACCAGCGGTTCCGTCGTTACCATCGACGCCGGTCTGTCCGCACGCGCGCAGGCTTTCTAAATTGCCTTTTGAAACGGAGATTTCATGCCACATCTGACCACAGACGACGGAGTGAAGCTTTATTACGAGGAGACCGGCAAAGGCATTCCGGTCGTCTTCGTGCATGAATTTGCCGGCGATTGCCGCTCCTGGGAGCAGCAGGTCCGCCACTTCGGGAAGTACTACCGCTGCATCACCTTCAATGCGCGAGGCTATCCGCCCTCCGACGTGCCGAAGGATCAGGAAAAATACTCGCAGGAGCGCGCGCGCGACGATATCCGCGCGGTGCTCGATGCGCTGAAGATCGACAAGGCGCATATCGTCGGCCTGTCGATGGGCGGCTTCGCCGCGCTTCACTTCGGCTTTACCTACGGCAACCGCGCCCGCTCCATCGTGGTGGCGGGCTGCGGCTACGGCGCCGCACCCGGCGAACGCGCGAAGTTCGCCGAGGAAGCGGAAGCTTCGGCCAAACGCTTCGAGGAACTGACGATGAAAAAGGCGGCGGAGGGTTACGCGCTCGGGCCCACCCGCGTGCAGCACCAGAACAAGGACCCGCGCGGCTGGCGCGAGTTCGCCGACCAACTGGCCGAGCACTCGACCGAAGGCGCGGCGTTCACCATGCGCGGCGTGCAGAAGCGGCGGCCGTCGCTGTTCGACCTCGTCGACAAGATGAAGACAATCACGGTGCCGACGTTGATCATGACCGGCGACGAGGACTGGCCCTGCCTCGAGCCCGGGATCCTCATGAAGAAGAACATCCCGACCGCCTCGCTGGTCGTGATGGGAAATTCCGGCCACAACATCAATCTCGAGGAGCCGGCCATCTTCAACATGCACCTGTCGGACCTGTTCCAGGCCGCCGACGCGGGCACCTGGCCGACGCGCGACCCGCGCGCCATGGCGGGCACGATTCTGGGGCGGTGATCGTTCCCGGTCATTCCGGGGCGCGAGCGTAAGCGAGCGAACCCGGAATCCAGAACGCGAAGCAACGCCTGCTTTTGGATTCCGGGTCCGTCCGCCTCGCCCTGCGGGCTCGTCGGCCGTCCCGGAATGACCAAGTCATCACGTCGCGTTATAGCCACCGTCGACCAGCAGATCGGCGCCGGTCATGAAGCTCGACGCATCGCTGGCAAGAAAGACCGCGGCCTGGGCGATCTCCTGCGGCTGGCCGAGCCGCTGCAGCAGATGCTTCGGGCCGGCCGTCCGCCGCGCGGTTTCCATGTCGCCGAAACGTTTCACCAGGCGATCGGTCTCGACCGCGCCGGGCGACAGGGTGTTCACCCGGATATTCTGCGCGGCATGATCGGTCGCCATCGCCTTGCCGAGCTGGATCAGCGCGCCCTTGCTGGCGCAATAGACCGCGCGGCGCGGCCCCGCGACGCTGCCCAGTTGCGAAGCGATGTGGATGATGCTGCCGCCACCTGCCTTGATCATCGCCGGCAGGATCGCGCGGCTCATCAGAAACGCGCCTCCGACATTGACGCCGAACACCGTGTTCCAGTCGGCGAGCGTGAGCTCCAGCACCGAGCCGTTCGGATCGTTTCCGGCGGCGCCGTTCAGCAGGATGTGGATGGCGGGATATTTGGCGAGGATCGTTTTGGCGGCCGCCTCGACCTGTGCCTCGTTGCTCACATCGCAGGCAACGGCGATCGCCGCCTTTCCGATCGCCGCGGCTGTTGCTTCTGCCGCCGCTCTGTCCAGATCGACGCAGGCAACGTTGGCGCCAGCCTCGGCGAAAGCGAGCGCAATCGCGCGCCCGATGCCGTTGCCAGCGCCGGTAACGACGGCAGACTTGCCCGCGAGCGAATATTTGCCGGCGAGCGTCATGACACCGCAGCCGACGCGATGCGGCCGAGATAGGCCTCCTGCACGCGCGGATTGAGCTTGAGCTCGGCGCAGGAGCCGCTCGCGATCACCGAGCCGGTCTGCAGCACGTAACCGCGGCTCGCGGTCTCGAAGGCGTAGCGCGCGTTCTGCTCGACCAGGAGCACGCTGGTGCCGGCTGCGTTGATCGCCTTGATCTTCTGGAAGATGTCCTGAACGACGATCGGTGCCAGCCCGAGCGACGGCTCGTCGAGGCAGAGCAACAGCGGCTCCGACATCATGGCGCGGCCGAGCACCAGCATCTGCTGCTCGCCCCCGCTCAACGTGCCGGCATTCTGGCCGCTGCGCTCGGACAAGCGCGGGAACATTGCAAAGACACCATCCATGCGCTGGCGCACTTTTGCCGCATCGTTGCGGACATTGAACCCGCCGAGCTCGAGATTTTCGCGCACGGTCAGGAACGGGAAGACGTGGCGGCCTTCCGGCACCAGCGCAATGCCGAGCTTGCTGCGCTCGTAGGACGGGGTTGCCGTCACATCCTGGCCGGAAAACCTGATCGTTCCTCGCCGCGGCGGCAGCACGCCGGCGATCGCACGCAAGGTCGTGGACTTGCCCGCGCCGTTGGCGCCGATCAGCGCAACGATCTCGCCGCGGTCGAGCCGCAACGAAAGGTCCCGACAGACCGCAACCGGCCCGTAGGCAAGCTCAAGGCTCTCGACCTCCAGAAGCGTGCTCACGACAGTTCTCCGCCCAGATAGGCCGCAATCACCGCCGGATTCTTCTGCACTTCGGCGGGCACGCCTGCGAACAGATGACGGCCATAGTCCATGACCATAATGCGGTCGGCAACGTTCATGACCAGATCCATGTTGTGCTCGACCAGCACGACCGTCGTGCCGCCATTGCGCAGGGAGCGGATGCGGTCGAGCAGACTGTCGACCTCCGCGGCATTGAGTCCCGCCGCCGGCTCGTCGATCAACAGAAGCTGCGGCCTGGTGGCGAGCGCCCGCGCCAACTCGAGCATGCGCTGCTCGCCGTAGGACAAAGAGCCCGCCTGTACATGCATGCGCGCCGACATGCCGACGAAATCGAGCAGCTTGGCCGCCTGCTCGCGGCAGCGCCGCTGGTCCTCGGCGAACACCGTCCCGTGCACCACGTATTGCCAGGGCGGAATGCGGTGATGGACGTGGAAACCTGCAATCACGTTTTCCAGCACGCTCAGCTGCTTGAACAGGCGGATCTTCTGGAACGTTCGCGCGATGCCAAGCCGCACGCGCCGGTGCGCGGCCATACGTGAAAGATCGGCGCCTTTGAACGACAGCGATCCGGCATTTGCCTGATAGACGCCGCTGATCAGATTGAGCAGAGTCGACTTCCCCGCCCCGTTCGGTCCGATCACCGCAAAGATCGAACCGTCCGGGACATCGAACGAAATGTCCGACACCGCTTTCACGCCGCCGAAATTCTTGTGCAGGCCCCGCGCCTGCAACAGCGGCTGCGCCATCGCGGCCGTTGCGGCTGCGGTGCTCATGTCGAGCGCCTCAGGCCGAGTTTCTCGGCGATGAGGCGGGCCGCCTGGGCAAGTCCACCGGGCATGAAGAGGACGACGAAAGTGAGCGCCGCGCCATAGACCACCAGACGCAGGTCGCCGAAGCCGCGCAGGACTTCCGGCAGAACGGTCAGGAGAATGGCGCCAAACACCGGCCCGATCAGCGTGCCCATCCCGCCGACAATCACCATGGCGAGAATATTGAAGGCTTCCGACACGAAGAACGCATCCGGCACCAGAGTGCCGACGAAGCTTGCGTAGAAGCAGCCGGCGGCGCCCGCGACCGCCGAGCCAACACCAAAGGCGAAGACCTTCCAGGCCGCGCCATTGATGCCGAGCGAGGCGGCGGATACCTCGTCCTCGCGGATTGCGGTCAGCGTTTCGCCAATCGGCGATCGCACCAGCTGGCTCAGCAGGATGTAGGACAGAAAGGCGAAGCCTGCGACCAAATAAAAGAACGCGGCAAGATTGCGGAAGTCGGCAATCACCACGCCGCCAATCACAATCGCCGGCGGCGGCGCGATGCCGTAAATGCCGAGCGGCCCCTGCGTCAGGCTGATCCAGTTCAGCAGGATCTGGTGAACGATGACGGCGAAGCCGAGCGAGGCGATGGCCAGATAGTGCCCGCGCAGCCGCACGGCAAACAGCGAGAGAAACGTCCCGGCAATCCCGGCGAAGGCCACGCCCGCGATGAACGCGACCCAGAACGGAATACCGAGCTTCACGATCAGCAGCGTCGAGACATAGGCACCCAGCCCGTAAAACGCCGAATGCCCGAGATTGAGCTGGCCAGCATAGCCAAGGATGAAATCGAGCCCGATAGCCAGCAGGACGTTGATCGCGCAGACCGTCAGATTCGTACGCCAATAGGTGTCGTTGAAGATGAGCGGCAGTACAATGATGACCGCGATCGCAAGCGCATAGGCCAGCCACCGGGACCGCAGCGCCGTGCGCTGACCCGATAAATGCTGCGCGAGCGCCGGGTCAGACATTTTCTTCGCGCCGCTCCGAAATGAGCCCGGTCGGCTTGATCGCCAGCATCAGCAGCAGCAGCGCGAACACGACGATATCGATCAGGCCGGGGTCGAGAAATTGCGTGGTGTAGCTTTCGATCAGGCCGACGATGAGGCCGGCAAGAATAGTCCCTTCCACGTTGCCGAAACCGCCGATGATGACGATCGCAAACGCTTTCACGATGACGGAGGTGCCGGCAAACGGGGTGAGCACCAGCACCGGCGCCAGCATGGCGCCGCCCATGCCGGCCAGCGCCGAGGCGATGACGAATGTCAGCATGATGAGATAATTGGGATTGATGCCCATCAGGCCCGCGGTCTCGCGATCCTGCGCCACCGCACGCAGCGCCTTGCCCAGAAACGTGAACTTCATGAAGGCGTAGAGCAGTGCGATCGTCAGGATCGAGACGATAATGATGATCACGTTTTGCCAGGACACGAAAATGCCGGCGAACCGGATGACCTCGCTGCTGTACTGCGTCTCGAAGGCGTAAGGGATCGGCCCGAACCAGGCCAGCATCAGGTTCTGCATCATCACCGACACGCCGATGGTGGCGATCAGCGGCAGCAGCTCGTTTCCCTTGTGCCGCAAGGGCGTGAAGATCGACGCGTTGATCAGCCACCCCAGCGCGGCGCCGACGACAAAGGCGACGGCAATGCTCAGGATGTAGCCGCCGCCGACCAGGTGCATGAAAAAATAGGCGGCGAAGGCCCCGAGCGTGACAAAATCGGCGTGCGCGAAATTAATCTGCACGAGCACGCCGTAGATCAACGTCAGGCCTAGCGCCACCAGGACGTAGAGACTTCCGAGAACGATGCCGTTGATCGCCTGTTGCAGGACGATCGTTGTTGTCATTTCCGGATCAGTTCCACTTCAGGCTTGTCCACGACATGTCCGGCTTGGTCTCCATGTAGTGGATGGTATCCATCTTGACGTTCTGGTTGGTCTTGTCGAACTCCACGCTGCCGGTGACGCCCGAATAGTTCTTCGTCGCGGCAAGCCCGTCACGGATGGACTGGGCATCCTTCCCGCCCCGCTTGACCACGTCGGCGATCAGCATGACCTGATCGTAGGCGTGCGCGTTCAGGTGGGTCGGGTCGGCATTGTACTTGGCCTTGAAGGCAGCGGCGAAATTCTTCGCGACGTCACGCGCGTCGGTGGGATCGAACTGCACGATGCGGATATAGCCCAGCGCGGCCTTGCCGGCCTTCTGTTCGAAGCCGAAGGGCAGCCAGATCGTGCCGATCTGGATGGCATTGCCGCCCCCGCCTTTGGTGACGCCGGCCTGCGCCAGCGCCTGCGTGATCTTCAGGCCCTGGCCCTCAAGCGTGTAGGTCGGAATGACGTCGACTTTACCGAGGCCGGCGACGCGCGTCGCGATCGCGGTGAAGTCGTTGACGTCGCGGCCGAAGCCGATCTCCGCCAGCACCTTGCCGCCGTGCTTGGTGAAGTTCTCCTTGAAGACCTGCGCATTGCCGATGCCGGCATTGGTGTTCTCGAACAGCAGCACCGCGGTTTCCGCCTTCATGCGCTTGGATGCATTCTCCGCGAGATTGACGCCCTGCATCACCTCGTTGGGCATGATGCGGAAGGTCCACGGATTGCCAGGCTCGGTCACCTTGATCGACGAAGAGCCGGCGTTGAGCAGAGGTACTTTCGCCTGCTCGACCACGGGCATCACGGCAAGCGTTGCGTCCGAACATTCCTCGCCGATGATGACGTCGGGCTTGAACTGCTCGATCAGGCGTTTCGCGGCCTGCGTTGCAGGCAGCGGGCTGCAGCTTGAGTCTTCGTACTGAACGACGAACTTGTAGCCGTTGACGCCAGCCTTGTTGAGCTGCTCGAGCGCGAGCTCGACGCCCTGCTTGTCCTGCGCGCCGAAATAGGAGCCCGGCCCCGACATGGGGAACAGCGCGCCGATCTTGATGGTCTTGTCTTGCGCCTGCGCAGCCATCGCCAAAAGACCGATGGCCGCCGCGCTCACAAAGAGAGTCCGCAATGCCTTCATAGTGTCCTCCCCGTACAGAATTTCGTTGGGCTAAAGCCTATCAACCAATGGCTGATGCCGTAAAGCAACTTGCCGACGAGTTGCCCGCGCTCGACCAATGAGATCGAGTTGGATTCCCTGTTGAATTCGCGGTACACCGACGCGGTGCGTGGCGCGGGTTACGCTCATCGCAACGGTATTGCCGCGTGTAAGGCACCATGACATCCCCCGAAAGTCCGCTCACCACCGACCTCTACGAGCTCAACATGGTCCAGGCCTATCTGGACCGCGGCGAGGACAACGAGGCCGTGTTCGAGTTCTTCGTGCGCCGTCTGCCGGAACGGCGCGGCTTTCTTCTGGCCGCCGGCCTCGACGATGCCCTCACCTATCTCGAGACGTTGCGTTTCTCGCCGGGTGAGATTGACTGGCTGAAGAACACCAAGCGCTTCCGCAGCAACCTGATCGACTACCTTGCCGCGTACCGTTTCACCGGCGATGTGCACGCCATCCCGGAAGGCACCGTCTGCTTTCCAAACGAGCCGCTGATCCGCATCACGGCCCCGCTGCCGATGGCCCAGATCGTCGAGACGCGGCTGATCAACATCCTGCACTTCCAGACCATGATCGCCTCCAAAGCCGCGCGCATGGTGCTCGCCGCGCCAGGGAAAATTCTCTCCGACTTCGGGCTGCGCACCGCGCACGGCGCCGAGGCTGGACTGTTTTCCGCGCGCGCAAGCTATATCGCCGGCTTTTCCAGCGCCGCGAACGTGCTCGCCGGCGAGCGCTACGGAGTCCCGATCGTCGGCACCATGGCGCATTCTTTCATTCAGGTGCATGACGACGAGATGACGGCGTTCGAGAATTTCGCGCGCTCGCGGCCTGAAGTCGTGATTCTGCTGATCGACACCTACGACACCGAGGCCGGCGCACGGAAGGTTGTGGAACTCGCGCCAAAACTGAAGGCCGACGGCATCGCGATCCGCGGCGTGCGCATCGACAGCGGCGACCTGTCCGCGATGGCGAAAAAAGTGCGCGGCATTCTCGATGCCGGCGGGCTCAAGGACGTCATTATCCTGGTGAGCGGTGGCATCAACGAAGACGTGCTGCTAAAGATGGCTGCGGCAAAAGCGCCGATCGACGGCTTCGGCATTGGCGTCAATCTCGATGCCTCGATCGACGCGCCCTCGCTCGATTGCGCCTACAAGCTTCAGGACTACGCCGGCAAGCCGCGGCGCAAGCTCTCCGAAGGCAAGCAGACCTGGCCGGGCCGCAAGCAGGTGTGGCGCAGCTTCAATGCGCAGGGCCGCATGCGTGGCGACGTGCTGTCGCTCGAGGACGACAGGCAGGACGGCGAGACCTTGGTCGTGCCGATGATGCGCGGGGGAAAACGCGTGGGGCCCGCGCCGTCGCTTGCGCAAATCCGCGAACGCGCCGCGCGCGATCTAGCACGGTTGCCCGAGCCGCTGCGCCGGCTTGAATCCGGCGTCGCTTATCCGATGGAAATTTCCGCGAAGCTCAAGGCGCTGGCGGCCGAGATGGATGCCCAGGCGCGCGGCTAGGTCTTACTCGATCACTTCGTCGGCGCGCGTAAGCAGCGATGGCGACACGGCAAGGCCGAGGGCCTTGGCGGTCTGAGGTTGATTGCAAGCTCGTACTTGATCGGTGCCTGCACCGGAAGATTGCCGGGCTTTTCGCCTTTCAGAATGCGATCGATATACGCGGCGGCACGGCGATAGTGGTCGAACTGGTCGGGTCCGTACGAGATCAGGCCGCCGGCACTCACGTTCTGTCGAAAAGCGTATACGGTGGGAAGATTGTATTTCGCAGCCAAGCTAATGATCAAATCACGATAGGCATTGATGGATGGGATCGCCGGAACAATTAGGCCTTCTGTTGAACGCACGGCAAACGCGGCGAGACTGCGCTCGATCTCGGCGGGGCCGAGCGGGTCGATCGGCGTGATCTCGATCGAAAGCGCCGGCGCAGCTGACTGGAGCGCGGAGAAAAACGCCCGTCCTCCCGGGCTGGCTTCCCGCACGACGGCGACCCGGTTGATGGTCGGTTTCAGCTCTCTGAGGAGCTCCAGCCATTTTTGGCTCGTGCCAAATTCGAGCGGGGTAAATCCGGTGATATTGCCCCCGGGCCGCGCCATGCTCGTTACAAATCCCAAGCCAACGGGATCGGCGACATTCACGAATACAATCGGCACATCGCGGGTTGCTTTGCTCAAGGCCTCGAGGGGCGCACTGCTGGTCACCAGGATGGCATCGGGTTTCTGCGCAACCAACTCCTCCGCATATTGACGCAGCTGTTCGGGGCCGCCGACATTCGCCCGATATTCTATGTGTAGATTGCGACCATCATTCAGGCCCACCTGTTCCAGCCCCTCACGAAAGGCCGCCATGCGCCTTATTTCGATCGGATCTTCGGGTGGCAGCGGTCCAAGCACGGCGATCCGTCGAACGCCTTCATTCATCTGAGCGGGCGCGACAGATGGCAGCGCCACGACGCTACCCAGAAGCATAATGACGTCACGCCGCCCCATCGTTGCCTTCAGGCTCATGATGAGGTGGCTTTATCCCTGCCCCGCCCGGTTCCAGCCGCGCGCACCTTCGCCGTAGACCTCGTGGCCTTTGTCGGTGACGACGACGGTATCCTCGAGCTTGATGAAGCCGCGCGCCGGATGCATCAGCGTGGTCTCCACCGACACCACCATGCCGGCTTCGAGCGGCTCTTTCGCGTATTCGCTCGGATAAGGCACCGGGCCGCGATCGGTGAGGCGCGGCGCCTCGTGGCTTACCATGCCCATGCCGTGCGCAAGAAATTCCATGTGGTTGTTGTGCTTTGATTTCTGCACCAGCGGGGCCGCCGCGGCGTAGATTTCGCCGCCGATCATTCCGGCGCGGATCGGTTTCATCGCCGCGCGCTGGATGATTTCGATCTCGCC
>Ga0310810_10003069_pt1 | contig 18140 bp, 20 predicted proteins | sample NCmetagenome_FD_207641 | JGI IMG/M metagenome (GOLD analysis project Ga0310810, IMG submission 207641) | Soil microbial communities from experimental microcosm in Duke University, North Carolina, United States - NC | ecosystem: Engineered > Artificial ecosystem > Soil microcosm > Unclassified ...
CGCTCGACCAGCACCGGCGGCTTCGGATCGCCGAGCGCGCGGCCGACGAACTCGCGCACGCCGCGAAAGTCCGCACCGAAGGCCGCCTCGACGTTGGCCTGGCAGGACAACAAGTTGCCGATCACCGGCATGGCATGGCCGTTGACCTTGGAGAACAGCACGGCCGGCCCGCCGTCGAGCTTCTTCATGATGCCGGCGACTTCGAGATGCGGATCGACCGGAGCCGTATAGGTTTGCAGGCGCCCGCTATCGGCCATGCGGCCGAGAGCCGAGCGAAAGCGCGTGTCCAACACCGAATTTGAAAGGCTCAACGCCGTCTCCGTGCCGGGTTCCGATCAGGCATCATAGCAGCGGAACGGCATAGACCCGTAGCGCTCCGCGACCGTGCGGGCCGCCGCTTGAAGGTCGGCAATACCGGCTTATTGCAGGCTTGCAGTTTGCCGCGAGCCGAACGTGATCGTGGTCGGGAAGACCACAGAGCTGCCGGTGAACTGCTCGGCATTCATGCCGAGATACGGATCGACGGAGAAGGTCATCAGCACCGAAGAGCCGGGTTTAATCATGAACTGGGTGAGCGCGGTGAAATCCGGATCGCCGACCTGCGTGACCACCAGCGAATTCTGCAGGCTTGCCGCCAGCACAAGGCCGCGCAGCCAAGGATCGTCCAGGCGTTCGGTGGCCGGCTTGGCGCGGCTCTTGGCGACGGTGGACGGCTTGTTGGCGACCGCGTTCTGACCTTTCTGCGTGACCATGGCACCCGCAACCCGCGCCGAGCCCTGTTGGGCGTCGTTGTCTGCGGCGTAGGCCAGTGCTGCACCCGGCGGCACACGATCCCTGGACGGAGCCTGGACCGGGAAGGGGCCATTGCCAGTGCTGGGATCGCGGCTCGTCAGCAGCCGGCGCGCGCTCGACACGTTCAGCGCGTTGGTGGCAGCGGTGGGTTTGCCCGCGGCTCCGGTGCTATCGAGACTGTCCCACAGACCCCGCATGTCGACGATCTGGTTCGGCGACAGCGCTGCGATCTGCACCGGCGGCGCTTCACGCGGGGCGGGCAGCGGCAGCGGAACAGCCTCCGCGATCTGATAGACCGGCCGCCGCGGTGGCAGTGGCACTGGTGCCGCGATCACGACCGGCTCAGCGGCGGAGGCGAGCTGAATGCGAGCCGGCACAAGCTTGCTCGGTTCGGCCTTGTTGCCGTCGGACTTGCCGGTTTCGGATTTGGCGCTTGCGCTCCGCGCAATCGAAGCGGTCTCGCGAGCCGTTGCGTTGTCGTCGGTCTCCTCGGCGTCCTTATCGCGACGGAACAGCGAAGCCAGGAAGCTGCGCTTCTGCGGCTCGGATACGGTGCGGTGGCCGCGTTCGAGGTCGGCCTTCGCCAGTTGATAGCCAGGCAGGGGGTCGCCGCTCGACGGCAGGTGTACGGTGCGGCCATCCGGGAAGAGTTTGACCAATTGCTCGCGCGTCATCCGCGGCCAGGCGCGGACGTTGCCAACATCGGCATGCACGAACGGTGAGCCCGAGGTCGGATAGAAGCCGACGCCGCCGCCCTGAAGTTTCATCGCGGCGGCGCGCAGCGTCGCCAGCGGGACGCCCGGGATATAGAAGTCGATGGCCTTGCCGAGCGTGTGTTGGCTGTGCCGCGCCACTCCGGAGCGCTTGCTACGCCCGCGCAGCATTTCGTTGGTGCCCGGCGAGCGGTAGCCGCAGATGATCTCGATCGGCTCCTTGGCACTGACCTCCTGATAGATCTCCCAGAGCAGGTCGATCTCCTGCCGGTCCATTTCGATCGACTCGTTCTTGCGCCAGTCGCGCATGATCCAGTTGATCTTCTTCAGCGCCTCTTCGTCGTACTGGCCGTTCTGCTTGTAGGTGATGGTCAGCCGTTCGTCGGTGTGGACGTGGTGCAGCGTCAGCGTGCGGGTGTCACCCACCGCCTTGGCGTGTTGCACTCCGACCGATCCAACGAGGAGAAGGCAGGCAATAAGGCTGGCGCGATTCATCGCGCGCGAAATTCCCAACCCGGCTCCGGCGTGCTGCGCAAAGCTAATTCGCACGTGCGATCTCGTCCCCACGGGGTCGCTAAGCGATAAAACGGAATGCCGTCGCGGCTTGCGGCCGCGATGGCATGGCTAACGCAGTGTCACAGGGATGGGAAAAGCGTCCCCCCGCCCCCGATTCGAACAAAGTACCGGCGGAGTATGGCGAAAAGTTGTGTGGGAATTCCAGTCTCATCGCGTTCCCCCTTGCGGATTTCTCCGAATCATCCCGATTCGGCGCCGTTTTATCCGATTTTTGGCGAAAAAGCCGCCACGCGCTGTCAGTCGGGTTCCATACCCGCCGCAATTGCGGAAGTTTGGCGGTCCGCGCTGCCCGCCAACAGACACCCACCCCGACGCCATGCATGACCACGCGTGCTCCCCGTCATCGAGACACACGAGAGTCTTGCCGCGAAAGTTCGGCCCAGTCCACGAACTGTCGGATTAACAATTAATCGCCGCGCGCGTGGTCGCCGCCGCGCTCAACGTTAAGCAGCACTCTTAGCGTTAATGTGCCCCGGCGGGCTCCTTGCTCAGTGCGCCTTGCTCGTCGTCGAGGCCGAGATTTTCGAGCTTGCGGTAAAGCGTGGAGCGGCCGATCTGCAATCGCCGCGCCACCTCCGACATCTGCCCGCGGTAATGGGATATGGCAAAGCGGATGGTCTCGGCCTCGATCTCCTCCAGCGGTCGCACGTCGCCGTTGGCGTTCAGCAATGCGATAGCACCGTGCAGCGGCGGACTTGACGGCGCCACGCCGAACTCAGCCATCGGCGGCACCTCGATCATCGCTGGTGCGGACATCGCCTCCGGCAGCGGTGCCGGCTGGCCGGCAATCTGCGCGGCGATCTGCGGAAACTCAGCCATGCCGATGCTGTCGCCCTCGGCCAGGACGACGGCGCGGAACACCGCGTTCTCGAGCTGACGTACGTTGCCCGGCCAGCGGTGGCGGCAGAGCATCGCCACAGCTTCGCCGCTGATGGTGCGGACGCGCTTGCTTTCTTCGGCCGCGATCCGGGTCAGGAAATGCCGCACCAGGTCGGGAATGTCCTCCGCGCGCTCGCGCAGTGGCGGCACCGCGATTGGGAACACGTGCAGGCGATAGAACAGGTCTTCGCGGAACCGGCCGGTTTTGACGTCGGCCAGCAGGTTGCGGTTGGTGGCGGATACGATCCGCACGTCCACCTTCACGGGCCGCCGGCCGCCGACCGGCTCCACCTCGCCGTCCTGGATGGCGCGCAGCAGCTTGACCTGTGCGGCGGGCGGCAGTTCGCCGACCTCATCGAGAAACAGCGTGCCGCCCGATGCCTCGATGAACTTGCCGTTGTGCTTTTCCGTCGCACCGGTGAACGAACCCTTCTCATGGCCGAACAGGATCGACTCCACGAGATTGTCGGGAATCGCACCACAATTGACCGCGACAAAGGGCTTGGCCCGCCGTTCGCTCTGGCCATGGATGGCGCGTGCGATCAATTCCTTGCCGACGCCGGACTCGCCCTCGATCAGCACGGGAATGTGGGAGCCGGCCGCCTTCTCGGCGCTGCGCAGCACCGCCAGCATGCTCGGGCTTCGGGTGACGATGTCGCGGAACGTCAAGGTGCCGGCCTGGCTGCGCTTGATGCGGCCGAGTTCGCCTTCCAGCGCGCTCTTCTCCATGGCGTTGCGCAGCGACACCTGGAGGCGTTCGGGACCGACCGGCTTGACCACGAAGTCGACCGCGCCGGCGCGCATCGCCGACACCACGTTGTCGATGCCGCCGTGCGCGGTCTGCACGATCACCGGCACGGGATTGCCGGCCTCGCGCAGCCGCGCCAGCACGCCGAGGCCGTCGAGGTCGGGCATGACGAGGTCGAGCACCACGCAGTCGAAGCGCTCGCCGCCGAGCAGGAGCGCGACCGCCGCCTCGCCGGTCTCGGCGATCACGGGCTCATGGCCGAACTTGCGAACCATGTTGTCGAGCAGCCGGCGCTGAACCGGATCGTCATCGACAATGAGAATGCGAGCGGCCATGGCAACACTCCGTACGCAAATTGTGCCGTTTCGAAGCACTTTGCGCGGGTGGCCTTAAGGCGGCGTTAGCGATTGGCCTTAACGAGGTGTTAAGCGCGGCGGCGCGCGCTACTTCACCGGTTCGACCGAATAGAGATCCGCAATCGCCATCACAGCGTTGTAGCGGCCGAGCGGGTCCTGGATCGTGCTGTTGATCTGGCCGAGCTTCGGCATCATCGACATCGGCACGGTGTATTTCAGCCCGTCGCCACCCTGGCGCCGCCGCACGATCACCACGGCGAACGTGCCGGGCGGCGATTTTTCTGAAGCGATCCGCAAAGTACCTTGGCCGGGGCTGGCGCCGACCGCCAGCATGACACCGTCCGCCGGGCAGGGGCAGGGCACGCCGTCGCCCTGGAAGAACTGCACCGCAAGCTCGCGCGGCTTGGCGTTGAGCTGCTTCATCGCGTCCTCACCGATCCGGATGCCAACCGGCAGGAACGAACCGAAGCCGCCGTGGACACGGGTGAGCAGCGCAATCCACTGTTCCGGGGTTTCGGCGCGCGTCGGAGTCGTTGTCGCGGCAAACGCGGCCACGACGAACAGCACCGATGCAATTTTCCTCATGGCCGACAACCAACTACGGTTCATCGGGATGGCAGACGGCGCGGCCTATCCGGTGGTGAGAACGGCGCAAAAATCCGAATCATGTTCAACCCTCCAACAGCCGCTGTAAGTATGCAGATTTGTTGCCGAGAGGCGAGCCCGGCTCGGATGGAGCGGCGTTGCGGTCGTGCTGACGACGCGATTTAGGCAGTCACGACAGCAGCGTGCTCAGCGTCTTCAACGCGCCGCTGTCGCACACTGTCTTGCTGACGAACTGGCAGCCGACCTGGTGGGAACCGGTCCAGATCATCTCCGCCGCCACGTAGAGCACGATGGCCAAGCCGATCCAGGTGATCCAGTGATAGCGGGCGAGCAGCTTGGCGATATAGGCCGACAGCAGCGCCATAAACGCCACCGCCACGGTCAGGCCGACCACCAGCACCCAGATTTGCCCCTTGGCGGCGCCAGCCACCGCCAGCACGTTGTCAAGCGACATCGACACGTCCGCGACGACGATCTGCACCAGCGCAGCACCGAACGTCATCGTCTGCGCGGCCTCGGTGCCGCCGTACGGTGCGAGCCCGGCGAACGCCGGCGCGGCCACCGCGGTCACGGTCAGTTCGCGGTACATCTTCCAGCACACCCACAGCAGCAGGATACCGCCGGCGAGCGTCAGCCCGACGATGGTGAGGAGCTGCGTCGCGATAGCGGCGAACAAGATGCGCAAGACGACCGCGCCGCCGACGCCCAACACGATGACCCGGGCGCGGATCGAGGGATGCACCCGCGATGCCGCCATGCCGACCACGATGGCGTTGTCGCCGGCCAACACGAAGTCGATCATGATGATCTGCGAGAGCGCGATGATCTGCTGGTAGAGGTCCACGTCGTCCTCGATCACCAATCGGCGAAAAGAGAAAGACCGCCCCGGCGCTAGATTCGGGGAGCCCGGCGCCGGCCGGCTTGGGACGGTCTCAGGGGCTTCTGGTGCCGGCCACCAGTTCCACCATCTGGCCGGGCTCGACGGTCGCGCCCATGCAGATGCCGATGAACGTCAGGGCGCCGGCGACATCCCAATACGAGAAGCGCCGGCTCGGCAGCGGACGCCGCCAGGCCACCAGGGCTACCGCCGCGGCGAGCACGAAGAACAGGATGCTCACCGCCGGCGCCAGCGCATTCGGCGGCATGTCGTGCCCCCAGAGCGCCGACGCCGCGACGACAGCGGCCACGGTGCCGGTGAGCACGAGGAGCGGTCCCGGAATGTGCTCGCCCGATCGCGAACGCAGGCCGCCGAGGGGGTTGGTGATCGTCATGGCCTCCGCCTTTCCGGCCGCTTGGGCCTGTTCATTGGGCTTGACGCGAGCTTTTACGCCGGCCCGAATTGTGCTAATGATCGTCTATCTACCGACGATCTATGTATAGATAGTTTAGTAATCATGAAACGTCTACAAGTGCAACCCGGTTCCCAGCTTTCGGGGGATTTAATGCAGGTCGCCAAGGCGGAGCCGCAGGCCAAGCGGTTGCGGAAACAGGCTGGGACGTGGCTGAAGGAACTTCGGGCGCGCGCCGGTTTGTCGCAGATCGAGCTCGCTGGGATTCTGGGGTTCAAATACTACACATTCATTTCACAGGTGGAGAACGGTTTCGGCCGGGTTCCGACCGAAAGCATCGAGCCCTGGGGGCGCGCGCTCGGCGTGGAACCTGCGGTGTTTGCGCGGGAGCTGTTGTCCTACTACGAACCCGAGTTGCACCGGCTGCTGTTTGAGGTGAGGAAATGAACGTGGTGAGATTCCCACGCGAAGTCGCGGCCCAGGCGGCTGACGGCTGGCGTCCGGCCGAGATGAACCAGTTCATCGCAGCGTCCGCCAGCGCGATCGCGTCGGGCGAGGCCAGCGGCTGGGAAGTCGGGTCGACGGAGCAGGGCGATCCGCAGGTTTTCCTGATCGGTTCGCCGCCGGACTACGCATGCATCCTCAGCATTTCGCGGGTTGGCCACGTCTACGTGATCGAGGACGGCGCCGGCAGGGTGCTGTTCGAGAACGACAATCCGATGCTGCTGACCGAACAGGCTGTCGCCGCTCTTCGCCGGCGCAAGGGCGCGATCGTCGCAAGGATCGCAGTGGCATGGGTCGCGTTGCGCGAAGCGTTCGAGGAGAAGACCGAGGCGATGATGGCGGAGCCGATGGAGCTTCTGGCCCATCTCGCGCCGCAGCTTTCCGCTTTGGCCTGATCGGCGCGTCGAACTTCGATCTGGGGATCGTCTGGCGCTTGCGTTGCGGCATGGTTGCCTGATGCGCCGGCTGCCCTATGTTCCGGGCGGCCTATCTCTCGAACCAGTCCAGGTTTCCATGACCCCTATGACATTGAAAGCGTCCGCGCGTTCCGTCGCGGCGAACAGGACCCCGAAATCGCTCGGTGCGCTGCCGGAATGGAACCTGACCGATCTCTATCCCGCCATGGACGCTCCCGAGATCAAGCGCGATCTCGATCGCGGGGAGACCGAGTGCATCGAGTTCGAGAAGGCCTACAAGGGTCGGCTGTCCGATATTGCTGCGAGCGCCGATGCCGGCCGCACACTCGGTGAGGCGGTGCGGCGCTACGAAGCGATCGAGGACGTGCTCGGCCGGCTGATCTCCTATGCCGGTCTGCTCTACGCCGGCAACACCACCGATCCCGCCATCGCCAAGTTCTACGGCGACATGCAGGAGCGCATCACCGCCGCCTCGCTGCATCTTCTATTCTTCACGCTCGATCTCAACCGTCTCGACGACGATGTGCTGGACAAGGCGATGGCCGATCCGGCGCTCGGTCATTACCGGCCGTGGATCGAGGACACCCGCAAGGACAAGCCCTACCAGCTCGAGGACCGCGTCGAGCAGTTGTTCCACGAAAAGTCGGTGACCGGCTATTCCGCCTTCAACCGGCTGTTCGACGAGACCATGGTGGCGTTGCGCTTCAAGATCGGCAGCAAGTCGCTGCCGCTCGAGCAGACACTCAACCTGATGCAGGATGCCGACCCGAAGAAGCGCAAGGCCGCGGCCGAGGCGCTGGCCAAGACCTTCAAGGAGAACCTGCGCCTGTTCACGCTGGTCACCAATACGCTCGCCAAGGACAAGGAGATTTCCGATCGCTGGCGCGGCTTCGGCGATGTCGCGCAATCGCGCCATCTTGCCAATCGCGTCGAGCCGGAGGTGGTGGACGCCCTGGTGTCCTCGGTGCGCGAGGCCTATCCGCGGCTGTCGCACCGTTACTACGCGCTCAAGGCCAAGTGGTTCGGCAAGAAGCACCTGCCGCACTGGGACCGCAACGCGCCGTTGCCGCAGGTGCCGATGCGCACCATCGGCTGGCCGCAGGCGCGCTCGACGGTGCTTACCGCCTACGGCGCGTTCTCGCCGAAGATGGCAGCGATCGCCGAGCGGTTCTTCAACGACCGCTGGATCGACGCGCCGGCGCGGCCGGGAAAATCGCCCGGCGCGTTTGCGCATCCGACAGTACCGTCGGCGCATCCTTACGTGCTGCTGAATTATCAGGGCAAGCCGCGCGACGTGATGACGCTCGCCCACGAGCTTGGTCACGGCGTGCATCAGGTGCTGGCTGCGCCAAACGGCCCGCTGATGGCGCCGACACCGCTTACGCTCGCCGAGACCGCGAGCGTGTTCGGCGAAATGCTGACGTTCAAGAAGCTGCTCGGCGAGACCACCGACAAGAAGCAGCGCAAGGCCATGCTCGCCGCCAAGGTCGAGGACATGATCAACACCGTGGTGCGGCAGATCGCGTTCTACACTTTCGAGCGCAAGGTCCATACCGAGCGGCGCAACGGCGAATTGACCTCCGAGCAGCTCTGCGAGCTTTGGCTCGACGTGCAGAAGGAGAGCCTGGGTCCTGCGATCGATCTTCGGCCGGGCTACGAGGTTTTCTGGACCTACATCCCGCACTTCATCCACTCGCCGTTCTACGTCTACGCTTATGCGTTCGGCGATTGCCTGGTGAACTCGCTTTATGCGGTGTACGAGCGCGCCAGCGCGGGCTTTGCCGAGCGCTACCTGGAAATGCTCGCCGCCGGTGGCACCAAGCACCATGCCGAGCTGCTCGCGCCGTTCGGGCTCGACGCCCGCGACCCGAAGTTCTGGCAAGGTGGCCTCGGCGTCATCGACCGCATGATCGGGGAGATTGAAGCGCTGGACGCCGCAAAAGCGTAGCGCTCAAGGCTTGCCGGCGATGCGCCAGGTGATCGTGACGGAGGCCGTCAGCGTCAGCGACTCGGGCGGCACGATCTGGACCGAGCGGGGGGCGGGGGCCTGCGCGGCAAACATCACCGGGGGCTGCGCTTCGAGGTCCTCGATCCTCAGAATCTCGCCGAGCTGCACCCCGGCGGCGTTCGCATAGGCGGTCGCTTTGCTGCGCGCGTTATCGACAGCGCGCTTACGCGCGGCGTCGATGCTCGCGTTGTCGTCATTGAGGCGGAATATCGAGTTGCGCACCAGGAAAAGATCGGAGGCGGCGATCTTGGTGGTCGCCGCATCGACGGCATGCATTCGAGTCATCTTAAGCTCGAATGTGGTGACGGCGAGGAACTCGTTTTCGGATTGCCGGTTCGAGTTTGCCGGAGTAGGCGGGGTCCGCTGCTCCGTCAGCCGGAAATTCGAACGCACGATCTCGACACCCTGCGGTTTGAGCTCCTGCAAGAGGTTCATCGCCCGCGTCGCGCGCGTCTCGTGCGACGACGTGGCTGCCGCTGCGGTCTTGCCTCGCGTATCCACCTCGACGGTCACGTTGGCGTAGTCAGGCGGCACCTCCACGCGGCCTTGCCCGTGGATCATCATCGAAGGCGCCAGGAAGCTGCCGGATGTCCCCTGTGCGAGGCCGATGCTCGGGCACGACACCAACGCGATGGCGGTGGCGACCAAACAGATTCGCATGGGCTTTCCCCCCTGTTCTCAGGCCGACTTTTCAACGCCACCAGCGGCAATTCTATGACTGGCCTCGCTTTTCCGCCCGTTTGTGCCTAACTCTAGCACGCATGCCGGGCCCGACATCCGACCGCGAACGCAATCGGCTGACCGCTCGCGCGCGCCGCTACGCCAGCGTCGGCAAGAACGTCGGCGGCGTCGCGGCGCGGATGGCCGGCGCGCGCTTTCTCGGCATGGACATCGATCGCGCCAGGAACGCCGCCGATCTCGCTGCCGCCCTCGGCGGTCTTAAAGGTCCGATCATGAAGGTGGCGCAGCTTCTCGCCACCATTCCCGAGGCGCTGCCGGCGGAATACATCACCGAACTGACCAAGCTGCAAAGCCAGGCGCCCCCGATGGGCTGGGCCTTCGTCAAGCGCCGCATGCAGGCCGAGCTCGGCGCCGACTGGCAGGACAAGTTCAAGAGCTTCGAGCACCATCCTGCTGCGGCGGCGTCGCTCGGCCAAGTGCATCGCGCCACCGCACACGACGGCGCGTCACTCGCCTGCAAGCTCCAGTATGCCGACATGCATTCGGCGGTTGAAGCCGATCTCCGTCAGCTTGGCATCCTATTCGCTATCCGGCGCAGGTTCGATCCGGCGATCGACACCACCGAGATGATCAAGGAGATCGGCGCGCGAATGCGCGAGGAGCTCGACTACCGCCACGAAGCGAAACACGCCGCGCTTTATCGCGACATGCTCAAGGATGAGGATGCCGTACGCGTGCCCATCGTGTGGCCGGAGCTTTCCACCGGCCGGCTGTTGACGCTCGACTGGCTCGACGGCTCGCGGCTCCTCGAACACAAGGACGATGCGCTTGCCGTGCGCAACCGCCTGGCGCAGGCGATGTTCACCGCCTGGTGGGTGCCGTTCAGCCGCTTCGGCGTGATCCACGGCGACCCGCATCTCGGCAACTACACCGCGTTCACCGAGAATGGGAAGCCTGCCGGCATCAACCTGCTTGACTACGGCTGCGTCCGCATCTTCCCGCCGAGCTTTGTCGGCGGCGTGGTCGATCTCTACAACGGTCTGCGCCATAACGACGACGCGCGCATTGTGCACGCCTATGAGACCTGGGGCTTCCGCAAGCTCTCCCGCGAACTGATCGATATCCTCAACATCTGGGCGCGCTTCATCTATGGCCCGCTGATGGACGACCGCGTGCGCAGCATTGCCGACGGCGTCAAGCCGGGCGACTACGGACGCCGCCAAGCATTCCAGGTGCACAAGGCGTTGCGCGAAAAGGGTCCGGTGCGGGTGCCGCCCGAGTTCGTCCTGATGGATCGCGCCGCCATCGGGCTCGGGGGCGTATTCCTGCATCTGCGCGCCGAGCTTAATTTCCACCGCCTGTTCGAAGCCGCAATGGAAGGTTTTTCCGTCCAGCGCGTGGCCGCACGTCAGGCGGCGGCGCTTAAACGCGTGGGACTTGCTTCCGCCGCCTGACCGATCCGAAGGCCCAGTTTTGTTCTCACCGCTACGCTGCCGTGCCGCTGCCTCATTGGACATCCAGTCCACTTCCGGATATTTGGGCGGGGCTGTTCACGCGTCGGCCCATCCCGCCACCGCAATTCCGCTCAGTCCGCCTCTACGGTGAAATCCCAACGGAGTCTCTTGATGCTGGTCCGGCTTGTTTGCTGCGTAGCCCTGGCGGGCGTTCTGTTGACGCCCCGTAGTGCCGGCGCGGCGGATTGCGCCGATCAGATCAGCAAGCTCATGTCCAAGGACACCGAGAGGCTGACCACCCGCTACCAGAAGATCACCAAGCAGATTCAGCAGCGGGGAGCCTCGCCAAAGCTCCTCGCCGAGGAATGCCGCATTGCCCGGCAGCTCGGACCGCGGCTCGAGGGCCAACTCGCCGCGCTCAAGCAGTCCGGCTGCGTCAAAGACCCACAGATGGGCATCATGATCGCCGACATCGTGCGCGGTCACGAGGACGATCTAGCGATGGCGCGCAAGACCACGTCGCGCTCGGAGTGCCGGTAGCTGCTCCGCGATAAAATCAGCCTGGGACGGCCGTTTTCGCCGATTGCCCGGGTCCGGCGTTTCCGCTAAAGCCTTTCGATCCCAGCCAGGCTGGAATTGGAAAGGATCGCGTGATGGCCGCGCATGGCGCCCCCGAATATTCTGTCGCTGAAGGCAATGACTACGCCGCCCACGAGCGGACCTATTTGAATTTTCTGTCGCTGGTGAAGTGGCTGCTGGGCGCCGCCATCGTCACCTTGATTGGGATGGCCTATTTCCTGACCTGACCGGTCCGTCAACCTGTACTTGCAGGCGCTTGCGCCCGAGAGCGGGGCTGCCGTGGAGGCATCATGAAAATCGCAGTCGCCGCTGAAGCCGATCCATCCGAGCCGCGCGTCGCCGCCACTCCTGAAACCGTCAAGAAGATGATCGCGCTGGGCGCCGAAGTAGCGGTGCAGCCGGGCGCCGGCGTCAAGTCCGGCATCCTGGACGCGGATTATTCCGCGGCGGGCGCAACCGTTTCTGCCGACGCGATCCGCGGCGCCGATGTAGTATTGCAAGTGCGCCGCCCGGCCGCGACGGAACTCTCCGGCCTGCAAAAGGGCGCACTCGTCATCGCCATCATGGACCCGTACGGCCAGGACGCCGCGCTGAAGGCAATGGCGGCCGCCGGCGTCACCGCATTCGCTATGGAGTTGATGCCTCGTATCACCCGCGCGCAATCGATGGACGTGCTGTCCAGCCAGGCCAACCTCGCCGGCTACCGCGCGGTGATCGACGCCTCGGCCGAATATGGCCGCGCCTTCCCGATGATGATGACGGCGGCCGGCACGGTGCCGGCGGCGCGCGTGTTCATCATGGGGGTCGGCGTCGCGGGTCTCCAGGCGATCGCGACGGCGCGCCGGCTGGGCGCGGTGGTTACCGCGACCGACGTGCGTCCTGCGACCAAGGAGCAGGTCGAGAGCCTCGGCGCCAAATTCCTCGCCGTCGAGGACGAGGAGTTTAAGAACGCGCAGACCGCGGGCGGCTACGCCAAGGAAATGTCGAAGGAGTACCAGGCCAAGCAGGCGGCGCTGGTCGCCGAGCACATCAAGAAGCAGGACGTCGTCATCACCACGGCGCTGATCCCCGGCCGGCCGGCGCCGAAGCTGGTGTCGAAAGACATGGTTGCTTCGATGAAACCAGGTTCGGTGCTGGTCGATCTCGCGGTCGAGCGCGGCGGCAACGTCGAGGGCGCGGTCGCGGGCCACGTTGTTGACGTCGGTGGCGTCAAGATTGTCGGCTTCACCAATGTCGCGGGGCGCTTGGCGGCTTCGGCTTCGGCGCTCTATGCCAAGAATCTACTGACGTTCCTCGAAATTCTGATCGACAAGAAAGAAAAAAAACTCGCTGTCAACTGGGACGACGAGATTGTCAAGGCGACGGCGCTGACTCGCGACGGCGCGGTGGTGCATCCGAATTTTCAGCCCAAGGCGGCTTAGCGAAGGATATCTGCCATGACCGGAACCGCACTCGACGCCGTCGATCCGTTCGTGTTCCGGCTGTCGATATTCGTGCTCGCCGTGTTTGTCGGCTACTACGTGGTGTGGTCGGTGACGCCCGCGCTGCACACGCCGTTGATGTCGGTGACCAACGCGATCTCCTCGGTGATCGTGGTCGGCGCGCTGCTGGCGGTCGGCGTCGAACTCGTCACCAACGATCAGGGCCGCATCTGGGCGCGGGCGCTCGGCTTCGTCGCGCTGGTGTTCGCCTCGATCAACATCTTCGGCGGCTTCCTGGTCACGCAACGAATGCTTGCGATGTACCAGAAGAAAAAGAAGTGAGGCGGCTGCCATGAACGCCGATCTCACCGCGCTGCTCTATCTGGTTGCCGGCGTCCTATTTATTTTGGCGCTGCGCGGGCTGTCGAGCCCGGAATCCAGTCGCCGCGGCAACATGCTCGGTATCATCGGCATGGTAATCGCGGTCGCCACCACGCTCGCCTCGCACTCGCCGGCGGGCTTCGGCGCCTGGATCCTGGTGATCGCCGGGCTGGGCCTCGGAGGCGGCATCGGCGCTGTGATCGCGCGCCGCGTGCCGATGACGTCGATGCCTGAGTTGGTCGCCGCCTTCCACTCGCTCGTGGGCATGGCGGCGGTGCTGGTCGCTGCCGGCGCCTTTTACGCGCCGACCGCCTTCGGCATCGGCACTCACGGCCACATCCACACCCAGAGCCTGATCGAGATGTCGATCGGCGTCGCCATCGGCGCCATTACCTTCACCGGCTCGGTGATCGCCTTCCTCAAGCTGTCGGGGCGCATGAGCGGCGCGCCGATCACGTTTCCCGGCCGCCACGTCGTCAACATCGTGCTGGCGGCGGCGCTGATCTTCTTTGTCTACGGTCTCGTCGTGTCGCAAAGCCAGATGGATTTCTGGATCGTCGCCGGCATCGCCTTCCTGTTCGGCGTTCTCATCATCATCCCGATCGGCGGCGCCGACATGCCGGTGGTGATCTCGATGCTGAACTCGTATTCGGGCTGGGCCGCGGCCGGCATCGGCTTCACGCTCGGCAATTCGGCGCTGATCATCACCGGTGCCCTGGTCGGCTCCTCGGGCGCGATCCTGTCCTACATCATGTGCAAGGGCATGAACCGCAGCTTCATCTCGGTGATCCTCGGTGGCTTCGGCGGCGAGGTTGCGGCCGGCGCCGGCGGCGCCGAGCAGCGCCCGGTCAAGATCGGCTCGGCGGAGGACGCGGCCTATATCATGAAGAACGCGTCGAAGGTCATCATCGTGCCGGGCTACGGCATGGCGGTGGCGCAGGCACAGCATGCGCTCCGCGAGATGGCCGACCATCTCAAAAAGGAGGGCGTCGAGGTCAAATACGCCATCCATCCGGTTGCCGGCCGCATGCCGGGCCACATGAATGTTCTGCTTGCCGAGGCCAACGTTCCCTATGACGAGGTGTTCGAACTCGAGGACATCAACTCGGAGTTCGCGCAGGCCGACATCGCCTTCGTGATCGGCGCCAACGACGTCACCAACCCGGCCGCCGAGGATGACAAGTCCTCGCCGATCTACGGCATGCCGGTGCTCCAGGTCTGGAAGGCCGGCACCGTGATGTTCATCAAGCGCAGCCTTGCATCCGGCTATGCCGGTATCGACAACACGTTGTTCTACCGGGACAACACCATGATGCTGCTGGGCGACGCCAAGAAGATGACGGAGTCCATCGTCAAGGCGATGTAGCTTCGCGGTCCGGCCGCATTCGCTCCATGGCCGGCGCTGGGCGCGGCTGGGGGTCGACATGATGCTGCTGAAATTCTTCGTTGCAGCGGCGGTGATGTTCGGCGGCCTCGTCGCCGTAATGTATTTTGCGCAGCGCTCGCTGATGTATCTGCCCGAGCGGCAGCGCACGTCGCCGGTCGGGGCCGGCCTGCCGGACATGCAGGAGATCGTGCTCGACACCGCCGACGGCGAGAAGGTGGTGCTGTGGTACGCGCCGCCGAAGCAGGATTTCCCTCTGGTGCTGTACTTCCACGGCAACGCCGGCGCGCTGCGTCACCGCGCCGAGCGCTTCCGCGCGCTGATCGGTGCGGGCTTCGGTCTTGTCGCGTTGAGCTATCGCGGCTACGGCGGCTCGAGCGGTTCGCCCACCGAGGCCGGCCTGATCATCGACGCACAGGTTGCCTACGAATTTGCCGCCGCGCGCATTGCGCCGGAGCGGATTGCGGCGATTGGGGAATCGCTCGGCACCGGCGTTGCCGTTGCGCTCGCCGCAACGCGCCCTGTCACGCGTCTTGTCCTTGAGGCGCCGTTCGCCTCCGCTGTAGAGATCGCTGCCAGAGCCTATTGGTATCTGCCGGTTCGATTGCTGATGAAGGACACGTTTCGCTCCGACCAGCGTATCGGCAAGGTGCACGCGCCGCTGCTGGTGGTGCATGGCGCGCGCGACCAAGTGGTCCCGATCGCCTCCGGCGAGCGTCTGTTCGCATTGGCGAATGAACCCAAACGGTTCGAGCGGTTACCCGAGGCCGGTCATAACGATCTCGACCAGCACGGGGCGTTGGATGCGGTGCGCCGCTTCCTGCTTCCAGGGGCCGTTCAGGCTGGCGCCCCGGACGGTGCTCCACTAAGGTAACGTTGCGGGGCCGCCGATGGGCGGCGTGACGGGGGGATTGGCCGGTGCGGGCATGACAGTTCGCGCGGAGTCGGATTTCGTCGAAGCCAGGGCGTCACTGCTGCGCCGGTGGTTGTCACCGATCACGGCGTCGGCAGGGCTGCTGGCTGCGACGACGATGCTGCTCTGGGCGTGGGACAGGCCGCTCCCGCACGAGCACCTGATCTACATCTATTTCGTGCCGACCGCGCTGATTGCGATCCGTTACGGCAGCGTTTCCGCGATACTGATGACGAGCGGTGCCACGTTTGCTGCTGCTTATTTCTTTTATGCTCCGCGGTTCAGCCTCGCGGTGGAAAATCCACTCGACGTGCTCGAATTGGTTTTCTTCAGCATGTTGGCGCTGCTGGCGAGTCAGGTGGTGTCCGGCTTTGCCAGCGATCGCGATGTGGCGAGGCGCCGGCCGCTGCAAAGGGCGCGTTGGCGGTCGTGGGCCGGTCTTTGGAAGCGGGCCGGCCGTTGAACTGGCCGCGGCTGGTCAAAACGTCTGATAGCTCTGACCGAGCTTGCCGCCGACCCGGGCGAAGCCCTGTTTGGCCGGCTCGTGGTCCTTGTTGATGTTGAGCGCCTTGGCGTAAGAGCCTGCTGCCTTCTCCTTGTCGCCGAGCCGCTCATAGGCGAACGCGCGCGTGGTCCAGGCTTGCAGGTTCTGCGGTTCGGCAGCCACCGCATCGTCGAGATCGCTCGCCGCGGCCTTGAAGTCGTTGACCGCCATGTAGCTCAAGCCGCGTGCGACGTAGGGCTCGGCCTGGTTCTGTGTCAGCCCGATCGCGGTCGAGAAATCGTCGATGGCGTACTGGTGCTGCTTCTGACTCTGATAGAGCAGGCCGCGATTGTAATAAGCCTCGGCCTGGTCGGGGCGAATGGAGATCGCCTTGTTGAAGTCCTTGAACGCTTCGAGCGTCTGCTTGCGCAAGCGGTAGACGATACCGCGGCCGAGATAGGCCGCCGCATAATTCTGGTCGAGTGCGATCGCCTTGTTGTAGTCCGCCAACGCCAGATCGAGCTTGCCGGTCTTGCGGTAGATCAGCCCGCGGTTGTTGTAGGCCTGCGAATAATTCGGATCGAGGCTGACCGCCTTGTTGAAATCCGCGAGCGCCTCAGCGTTGCGGCCGGATTGGCCGAACACCGACCCGCGCATGTTATAGGCCTGCGGATCGTTCGGGTTGCTTTGCACCACGCCGCTCAGCGACGCGATATTGGCGGGCGATGCCGCCAGCAGGTTGCCTTCCGTCTCTGTGGTTGGCGAGCCGCCGACGGTCTGGCAGGCGGCCACCGCGGCGCCGGCGATCAGGACGAGGACGATCCGCGCACGCTGCCCGACAATGGAGGCGCCGCGGATCGCGCAAGTCATCGCGCAAGTCATGCACTGCGACATGCGCTGCGTCGTCGTCAGCATAAGCTCGACCGTTCTTGGGTTCCGTCGCGAACGGGCGCGACCTTCGCTGTTCACCCAACGAATGCGGCGAACGTTCGACCATAGCCCGCCGCGGGCCTCAAAAACCACAGCGCGGGCCACCGTTTCGATGGCCCGCGCCGTGGGATAACACACCAGAACAGCGCTCAGCGACCGAAACCGCCGCCGCCGCCAAATCCACCGCCGCCGCCAAATCCACCGGCGCTGCGGCCTGCGCCGCCCCGGCCCGGTCCACCGCGGCCGCCGCGCTCGGCGCCTGGTCCGCCCGGCATTACCTTCGGCTTCATCGGAATGAGACCCTCGCGCTGCGCGCGCTTGCGGGCGAGCTTGCGGGCGCGGCGAACCGCCTCCGCCTTCTCGCGGGCCTTCTTTTCCGAGGGTTTTTCGTAATGGCCGCGAAGCTTCATCTCGCGGAAGATGCCCTCGCGCTGCATCTTTTTCTTCAGCGCCTTGAGGGCTTGATCGACGTTGTTGTCACGGACGAGAACCTGCACGCGTGCTCCTTCTGCGGTCGAAAATCGGCTGGTCGGGTGCGCGGAGGGCCCTGATCCAGCCCGCCGAGTCGCGCGCCAATAGCAGAATGGGGCCCAAAAGTCCATCTGCCATGCGGGTTTGGTAATTTTTCCGCCACCGCCGGCGGCGGCCCGGGACATGGCGAAAGCCCCGCGTCCAAGCACCGCACCCGTTCAGGCGATGATGTCGGGGGTCAGCTGGTCTTCGATCTGGATAATGCGATCCCGCAGATGCAGCTTGCGTTTCTTAAGCCGCTGAACCTGCAAAAGGTCGGATCCGGGAGCGTTGTGCAGCGCCTCAATGGCTACGTCGAGATCGCGGTGTTCCTGCCGCAACTGCGCCAACTGTGCGCGCAACTCGCTATCGTCCTCTTGCGTCATTGCTGCCGCCGCACGAACAGCCTCATGGGCCACGCTGGCGGCGCTGCTGGCCGCCTGGGCAGAGCCTGAAATCAAAACAAACTCTTGAATTCCCATTGCTTTCACGGCTCACGACGCCGTGGACAGCTCC
>Ga0310810_10003070_pt1 | contig 18139 bp, 12 predicted proteins | sample NCmetagenome_FD_207641 | JGI IMG/M metagenome (GOLD analysis project Ga0310810, IMG submission 207641) | Soil microbial communities from experimental microcosm in Duke University, North Carolina, United States - NC | ecosystem: Engineered > Artificial ecosystem > Soil microcosm > Unclassified ...
CTCGTGAGCGCGGCGACGGCGACGTCGGCCGCGAAGAAGTAGGCGCGACGGACACATACGAGTGCGAGGTGCATCATGAAACCGATTCATCTAATCCCGATGCTGGCCGTCGCGCTGGCCAGCGCCAGCCATGCCGCGGCCCAGTGCCCCGACGTGCTGCCGCAGAGCGTGATCAACTCGGTCCGGAATCCCGAGGCGCGCGCCGCCGCTCAAAGCATGCGCATCAGCGCGACGATGATCAGCCAGGCTGGCGGTCTGCCGACGATGATTGCGCAGGTCAAAGGGCAGATTGCGGCAGACCAGGCTACCGCGGCCGAGGAGCAGCGCAACCAGACTTACCTCGCGCAAAACGGCATGGCGAACGACAAGCGCGCTGCCGACGGCCGGCTGGTCATTCAGCTCATGGAAGACGCGCATCGTCTGAACGCTGCGACGCTGCAGATACTCGAGTGCCACGCGCGGACCAGCGGTACGGGGTCAGGCGCGTCGCTTTCGGCATCGGGCTCGTCGAGGGAGAGCAGCGTGGCATCCTCGGGCGTCCCCTCCGGGGTGACTGGCACTCCCGAAATGCTCCCTGGCGCGGCATCGACGGCGTCGATGTCCGCTGCATTGACCACCGCCAAGAGCGCGTTCCTTTCACGCGGTACCGCGGGGGATGCATGGGAGCCGCACGGCCGTCCGTCGCAGCCCCCCGCCGACCTCGGACACGCTCTTGACGACCTGACGCGTGTCATGCGCGACAAGGCGATGACCAAAGCGAGCCCGGAAGTCGCCGCCTTCTACGCCAAGCAGGACGCGATGCGCGCCAATAACGAAGCCAACATGGCCGCTATGAACGCTGGACGCCTTCGCGGGCTGGACGACGCGCGACGCGGCTCGGTCGACGCGCAGATGAAGATGGTCACCGGTGTGGTCAAGGGTTGGCGTGCTCCGGAAGGCTACGCGGCCGGCGCCGCAATCGACGGGTCCGCAATTCTGGATCCGTTCGCGGCGGAGGCGAAGATCGATGCCGTCGAATCGGCGATGGAGAAGAGCGGCCTGGTCTGGGATCGGTCGCGAGGGTTGGCGCGCGTCGGCGAGAACCGCACGCTGTGCGGCGGCCGCCTGCAGCTGGGGGATTATCCGGTGCTGATCGACGGCACGCTACTCGATACGCCGGATCGGATCGGCAAATTTCTGTCCGTATGCGGCGACGTCACGATGCCGCTGCTCGTCGTCCGCGAGAGCGGGGACGTGGAGGTGCGGAAATGAACGCCTATCTTCGAGTCGCCATCGTCGCCATCGTTGCTTCCTGCGGGTTGGACACGGCAGAGGCCGGTCAGCAGCAGTCGACGTATCACAAACCGATGGCGCCGATCGGCCCGACCAGCGATGCCCAGTGCCAGGCACTCGAGGCCGAATGGAGCTCGGTGTGCGAACAGATTAGCGCGGCGCACCAGCAATGCCTCGACGCCAACACGGATCCCGCGATCAAGCGTGCTGGTGCGTGCGACAAGGCGCCGTGCCTGGCGCTGCACATCGAGAATGAGAGTTGTGGCGGCGCCGAGCGCACCAGCGCGGTCAGCGCGTGTTGGACAGCGGTGCGCGCCCATCAGGATCGCGAGGCGGAGTTCAAGGCGGCACAGCAAGCGGCGTTGCGGGCCGAACAGGAAGCCGAGCGCCAGCGCAAGGCGCGCATTGCCGCGGAAACGGACAAATCTCGAATGGAAGCGGACGCGGCGCGACGGCGGAAGGAGGAGTACCTCCACAAGACGCCGCGCACCGGCGCCGTTCGTTCAGGCCTCGACGGCGGTCAGGCATCGCTCGTCGCTGATCTGCGCACCGACGCGGAGCGAAACGCCGCACGCCGGTCCGTTCCGCTGCCGGTAACCGCAGGAACTCCGCCTCCGACGCCGATCCCAACACCGACGCCGTACGAGCCGCTCGAGAATGAGACGCTACCTGAACTGTCGGGTCCGCTGGAGTTCATCAACGAGCTTGCCGACGACGTGGAGTTGCCGTTCCTCAAGCGGTCGACCGAGGTCCTTGGTTGGTTTGCCAAGATCCACGACGGCCGCAGAGCGGAGGCGGAAGCTGCGCGCGAGCGCTTCAACGAGGCGTTCCGCCGCGATCGTCCGACCGACCGGAACTTCAACACGGACGACTGTGCGCGGTTCCCGGCCTATTGCCAGCGCGTCGCGGACCAACTGTCATTCGAAACCAAACAGCGTTACGACGAATATCTGGTGAAGATGAAGAAGTACAACGCGTGGACGGATCTCGGCAACATTACGGGCTACGGCTGGACTGAACAGGAGAAACGCGAATTCCTGATCAGCATCGGGCGAACTGCAGGCGGCGCGGTGATGGAAAAGGTCGAGGATTGGATCAAGACGCGGAACCCGCACAAGGAAACCGACCCGATGGAAAAGATTAGGGAGAAGACCGAGGATCTCGTGAAGCGCAACCTCGAGAAAGGGCTGGAGCACTACTTCCCGATACCGACACCCACACCCGGCGCCACGCCCTCGCCAACGCCCGATCCAGCCGCAGCGTGGGAAAAATACAGGCAGCAAATAAAGGAGTTGGAGCGCCAACGCAAGCTGCCGCAGCGCTCCGAGCCCGACCCGCTCGAGGAGATCTTGAAGCACGTGCCGCAGGTGCCGATTCCCGCACCTGCGCTGCCGCCGGTCACGTTTCAACCGCGCGGCTGACTCATTGCCAGTCGCCGAAGATCTGGAACGCAGCCCAGTGAAACGGATGAGAGAACGGGGCAGCGCCTTTGGTTGCACCGCTGCCCCGAATCAAGTCGAGCTGTGCTGCGCGCAGCGCCTCGTCCTTCGTCTTTCCGGACGTCAGGTGGCCGTAGAACCCCGCCATCAGTTCCGCCGCGGAGTCGTCCGCGACGCTCCAGAGCGAGGCGACGACGGAACGGGCGCCGGCGTAGTGGAAGGCACGCGTCAGGCCGAGAAGGCCTTCGCCGCCAAGTTCCTGGCCGAGCCCGGTCTCGCAGGCGGAGAGCGTCACGAGGTCGGCGCCGAGACGCATCTGTTCGAAGATCTCCCAGACCTGGAGCAGCCCGTTGTCCTGGCCAGCCGCTGTGGTTGCGGGTTGGCTCAGCGCCAGCGCGGAGTTGAGCGGGAAGCGGTGGTCGACGAAGCCGTGAACGGCGAAGTGAACGTAGCGCGCTTCAGACGGAAGGTGCTTCGCGCGTTCTTCCGTCGCGTCGGCGCCGAGATAAACCGTCGCGCTGGGGTAGCGAGAAGCGATGCGCTGTACTTCTCCGCGGGTCGCCGGCAGGGGCGCCAGCGCAAGGCCGCGGCGGGCGCTGTCGGTCGCCGCCGAACCCGCGCTCGCATCTGCCGGCCGCCCGGCAGCGGCATACACCGGATCGCCGAATGCGACGATGGTAGAGCGAGCAGACGGCGTTGGTGCCGCTCGATGCTTTTTGATGCTGTCGTAGACCGTCGTCGAGACGGCAATGTGGATCGGCCTCCACTCGATCAGATACCGGGCGTTGCCCGCGGCCTTACCTGATGGCATCAGGGCTCCGAACGGCAGGCTGTGCAGCGCGCCGTCGGGGATCACCAGCACGCGTCGACCGCCCGCTATTACGGACTCCGCCGGTTTGATCAATAGATCGTAAAGCTCGGTCGCCTGCTTGGTCAGCGTAATCACCGGGTCCGCGCTGCCATCTTTCGGCGCCAGGCTGCCCACTGCTCGCGTCGTCGCCCGTACACCGGGCTGGATCGCGTTTCGAAACGCGGTGACCCGCTTTCGCAACGTCTCGTCGGTGACTTTCAACGGGAACACCGACAGCCCTGCCGGCGCCGCGGCCGTCGGGGCGTGCAGCGCAAACAGGAACGAACGCGCCTTGCCGATGCTGTAACTCAGGGCGATTGTCCCTGGATCGAGCAGAGCGACCGACTTCTCGAGATCCAATGCGTGTGGGAACTGGAGGTCGGCGAAGCTCGCATTCTCCGCCCGTGCCTTGACGGCCAGTGCATCGCGATCATCCCGCAAGGATCGGAGCTGGCCGAGCAGCGTCGCAATTTCTGCGGCGTGTCGTTTCTGGCTAAGATCCGCAAGCCGGCCATAGACGCGGTCGGTTTCCCGGCGGTTGCGATCGTTGTCGCGTATCAGATCAGCGGACACGTTGCCGAACTGCACGTCGCGCTGTGCGATCATCGACAGCAGAGTGCGAGCGCGCGATCGCTCGATCGCTGCGAATGCTTCCGCGGGACGGCCAAGATCGATGAGGGCCGCGGCCAAGTCTTCGTAGTACTCCGTGAAGCCGGCGCCGAACCCCGATTGCACGTCCTGGCTACCGCCGAGCCGTCCGCCTTGGGCTTCGAGCGCGTCGATCGCCTTGGCAAAATAGTCGGCCGCGGTCGGCAAAGCCTTGCGCCGGCGTTCGATCAAGCCGAGCTCGTGATACGACTCCGCCTCACTGGACGAGGCCGGTGCGACCGCTTGCCGAATCGCGAGCGCCTGCCGATGGTAGGCGACTGCCTTGTCCAGGGCGCCGCGCCGTGACGCGATGTCGCCGAGATTGTTGAGGGCCATCGAAGCCGCCAGGCTGCCGGGAGCCGCGTTGTCGAGGATCTCCAGCGCCCGCGCGAAATCGGCTTCGGCGGAGTTCAGGTCACCCGCGCCGAGCGGGATCAGCCCGCGATTGAGCAACGTCGTTCCATATTGCAAAGCGAGCGCCTGATCGTTTTGCAGCAGCGCGAGCGCAGCGTCGAAGGACTTCCGCGCCGCTGCGAGATCGCCGCTCTTCCACTCGACCAACCCGAGATCGCTCAAAGTTCGCGCTGTGTCAGCGCTCTTTGGTGCCACCTTCTGCTGAATCGCAAGGGCCCTGCGGTGGTAGTCCGCCGAGCCTGCTGCGTCGCCGCGATTCCACGCAATCACGCCGAGGCTGCCAAGGCTCAGCGCGGTATCGAGGCTTTCGGGGGCGAGCTTGAGCCGGATGTCAAGAGCGCGGCGCGTGTACGTCTCGGCCGTGGCGTGGTCGCCGCGGTCCAGGGCGATGTTGCCAACGTTCTGCAGCATCGACGCCAGATCGAGCGGCGCCATACCCGGTGCCTTTTCGCCAATCGCCAGCGCGCGCGAGAAAAGATCTGCTGCCGCTGAGATGTCGGCTCGTTCACGCGCGACGCCGCCGAGGTTCATCAAGCTGATCGCGACGTCGCGGCTCCCCGGCGCCAGCTTCTCGCGAATCGCCAACGCCTGCTCGAAGTACGGTTGCGCCCTTTGCCAATCGCCTTTCCACGCGGCCAGCGCGCCAAGCGTATTGACCGTGAAGGCGAGAGTGAGACTCTCGGGGATGGCGCGATTCTGGATCTCCAGGGCTTGGCTGACGAAAGCCGCCGCGCGATCCAGATCGCGGCGACGGGAGGCGAGTGTACCGAGGGCGACGAGGCTGTCCGCCAACTCCAGACTGCCGGGTGCCAGCGTCTCGCGAATTCTGCGCGATTCTTCGAGCAATGGCTCTGCGGCGTCGAGCTTGCCGCTCGCAGAGTGCACGTTTCCCATGAGCCCAAGAATCGATGCGGCTTCGAGGCTCTCGGGCGGACGCGAGCGGCGTAACGCGAGCGCGAGCGTATATCGCTGCAGCGCGTTGGCCCAGTCGGAGCGTGCGTCAAACGTTCGGCCCCAGGTCGTCAGCAGTCGGCCGCGACGGATCGCCTCCTGCTCGGGAATCGACTGGACGGCGCTTTCGAACAGCGCATCCGCCTCGGTCCAGGAGCCGACGTTGGCCATCTCAACGGCCGCGCGTCCAAGCAGCCAGCTAGCAAGCGCGGGCCGCGACAGTTCTCGCGCTTCGGCGGCGGCTCCTCGCCAAGCCGCAGCCGCCTCACTCGCTCGACCAGCCTGACGATGGCTGACAGCTTCGTTGTGTAACTTCAACACCGCTTCTGGAAGCACCGGCCGCGCCACGACCGTCCACTGACCGGGGATCACCGTCCACTCGAAGCTGGCTTCACCCCGACGCCCGCCCAGGACGATCGCTCCTCGCGGCGCCTGTTCGAGCTCGACATCGCGGAGGTCGAGCGATGAGGCAATCTCGCCAGCTGCCGCGGCATGCGGCGGCTGCGCTTCGCGCCGCCAGGTCAGGATGACATCACCCGGTTGGAGACCCTTGGCTGCCGCCCATCGTCCGAGCACCTGCTCGACAACCGCGCCCGATGCCTGGTCCGCCGCTCCGAGCGGGGCGCGAGACGCGGAAATGACGAGAATCAAGAGAACAAGAGGCAGGAGAGACCGCGAGAGCAGGCGCATGCTGCGGACTTTACACCTTTTTCGCCAGCTCCCAGGCCGGCGGAGCCGATCGAATCACGAGTGCGGATCCGTGTGCACGGGCGCGTGCGCGCGGATCCATGCGCCCAGATCTGGCGGATACGCCGACGCGGCATCGTCCGAGAGCGCCGACCAGACGAGGGCGCCTTCGTACCCGGCTCGCTTCGCTGCGCCGAGTACGTCGGCGATCCGTCCGCTGCTGCCGGCGAATTCACCCAGGACGACCGGCCGATCGCCGAGGCCGAGTTCCACGACCGGACGCGTGAGCGCAGGCCATCCGAAACGGTCGTACCAGTGGACCTGGTAGAAGTCCAGACCCAGGGGCGTGACGAGGTCGAGGCGCCAGGTGCCGGCGCAACCCACGGTCACCGGTTGGCGGGCCGATCGGTGCACGCATGCGACGGCCTCACCGAGGAAGCGCTGCAACGCGTCAAAGGACACGGCCGTTGCGCTGAACAGCGGACTGCCGCGAAGACACCATTCAGGTTCGTTCATCACGTCCCAGGCGATCACCGTGTCATCGTTCGCGTAGCGCTCGACGATCGGCCGCAGGATGCGATCGATAAAGGCGGCGCCTGCGTCGTGGTCGGCAATCAGAAGCGAGTGTCCGCCCAACTGGACGCCATTGACGATCGTTTTCTCGCCGCACAGATGAAAGTCGAGCAACACCGGTATTACGCCAACGTGATGCCGCCGGGCGGTTGCCAGGATCGCATCCACGTCGGGCAGAACCGCGTCGTCGATTCCGGCCGGGAAACCGTCGCGGTCGAACAAGACACCGGAGCGCGCGTCGCACAAGAGGAAGACACGGACAGCTGACATGCCGTCCTCGGCGATGGCGGCGAGGGTTCGAGCGAGGCGGTCGAGCGCCGCCGGCTGGGAGCTGAGTCCTCCATCGGGGAACCAGAGACTGGCGCCCACGTCGGTGCCGTACCCGATCCAGGGGAGATTGATGCCGACCACAAAGCGATCAGGATCACGGGTTATCCACATTTGATCGATGCTATCGCTGTCCGTTGGGCGCTGAGCTGTTCGTTGGGCGTTGGGCGTTGGGCGTTGGGCGTTGGGCGTTGAGCGGAGCCTAGGTGCCGCGCATTACTCTCGCGGGATCGATTCGGCCGGCCTGACGGGCTGGAAGCCATGCGGCGAGTCCGGTAACCGTGAGCAGCACAGCCATCGACCCGAGCAGCGTCAGCGGATCATATGGGCTCGCGCCGTAGAGCAGTCCCGCGATCACTCGCGATGCCCAGAAGCTCATCGCAATCCCCAGCGCCATCCCGCTGCCAACCAGGAGTGACACTCTCGTCAGCAGAAGGGCCACGACGCGTCGATGCGTCGCGCCAAGCGCCATGCGAATCCCGATTTCATTCCGCCGTCGGTGGATTGAATACGCTGTCACTCCGTACAGACCCAGCGCCGCGAGCACCAATGCCACGACGCCAAGAAAGCCCGCCAGCTCCGCGACCAGGCGCTCACGCATCAGTGAAGAATCGAGCTGGCGCGCGAGCGGGCGGAACGTGACGCCGACCTGCGGATTCACGCCGGCGATGGCCGCGACGATACTCTTCGTCAACAGTTCGGGGGCTATCCCGGTCTTCGCCCGCACGCTCAACCGGACCGACGCGAAAGGAAAATCCGGCAGGTCGAACTGTGCGATTGGGACATACCAGGTTGGCGGTGGTAACTCTTTCGGCGAGGTGTAAATTGCATTCTCGACCACGCCGACGATGCGCGCAGACAGCGCACGCGGCGTTCTCGGGTAGAGAATCACCGTGCTGCCCAGCACGCTGCCCTCGCCGAGGAACCGCCGCGCGAAATTCTCGTTGACGATTGCGACGCGTTCGCTGCCTCGCCGGTCACTCTCAGCGAAATCACGCCCGGCAATCAGGCGGGTGCCGAATGTGCGGAACCACCCTGTGGAAACGAGGTTGCCGAAGACATCCTCATCTGCCCGGGCCGATGGCGCTCGCGACGCGGGACTGCTCGTGATCTCTACAGGCGGCGTGAACCCGCCTCCACCCGCCGGAGTCAGAAAAGACGTCGCCGCGTCAGCCACGTCCGGCAGCGCGACAACCGCCTCGCGGATTCTGTCGTACAGCGCCAGCCTCTGCATGCCGTCGACGGTCGCCGCCGGTGGATCCACCGTGACCACCACCACCTGATCGGGTTGAAGACCAAGCTCCCGGTTCGTGAGAGATTGAAACGATCGAATAAAGAGGCCGGCCGACACCACCAGCACGACAGACACCGCGACCTGCACGATCACGAGCCAACCCATCAGGCCACCACGTTCGGCGGAGCCGCGCCCGTGCTCTTTGAGCGCTTCGATCGGGGTAATCCGGGCGGCGCGAAGTGCGGGCGCCGTACCAAACAGGAGAGACGTCGCCGCCGTGATCCCGATGGCAAACGCGAGAACGCGGCGGTCGATCGATACATCGAGAAAGATCAGGGCGGTCGGCGTCGATAGCTGCCGTACGAGAAAAGCGCTGAGCGAGCCGGCCATGAGGACGCCGAGTGCCGTCCCAATCGTCGACAAGAGTACACTCTCGGCGAAGAGCTGGCGAGCGAGGCGTCCGCCTGACGCGCCGAGTGCGAGCCGCATGCTGAGTTCATGACGGCGGCCGATCGTCCGCGCGAGAAGAAGATTCGCGACGTTCACGCATCCGACGATCAACACCAGCCCGACGATCACCGCAATGATCAGCAGCGCTCGCCCGTAATTGCGGCGCAGGTTCGAATAGCCGGTCGCCGCGGGGATCACTGTGAACGGTGAGGTCAGATAGCGATCCGCAACGTCCTTGCTCCACGGACCAAGCGTTGCTTGGCGGATCTCGGGTTGGGCTTGCCGCAGTTCCCTGATCGCGGCATCGAGCGACTGCCCCGGTTTGAGTCGGGCCACGATGCTGAGAAAGTTCGTCGACGCAGAGTCCAGCGCCGAGTCGCGACCGCGAACCAGCGCCTCGGTGCTCAAAGGCACGATGAAGTCGAAGGTTCGTCCTACCTCGAGCCCGAAGAATTCCGGCGGGGTCACGCCGACTATCGTGAATACGACGTTGTTGAGCCGAACCGTCTTGCCGAGGACATTGACGTCCCCGCCAAAGTGATGGAGCCAGTAGTTATAGCCAACAACCGCAACCGGCCCGTCCGGGCCGCCGCCGCGCTCGTCGTCTCGAACATTGAACGTGCGGCCGAGGACTGCGCGCACGCCGAGCGTGTCGAAGAAACCGCCGTCCGCCCAGATCCCGTCCACGAACTGCGTCTCGCCCGCGGAGGCGAGGTTGAAGCGAGTAAAGGACCACGCCGTCGCCGCTTGAAAGAGGTGCGATCTCTCCCGAATCTGCGCCCAGGCCGGATATGCCCAGGCGCGCACGCGCGTCTCGCCGGTGTCTCGCACCACACTATCGGTGACATGCACCAACTGGTGGGGGTCGTGCACGGGCAATGAGCGGAGAAGCACGCTATTGAGGATCGAAAAGATCGCCGTATTGGCGCCGATGACGAGGCTCAGAGAAACGATCGCGACGAGCGTGACGGTGGGCGTCGCGGAGAACGAGCGAATGGCAAGGCGCAGGTCTCGCCAGAAGTCATACGCGACCGCGAACTTGCGTGGACGCACGTTGCGAAGATCCAAGAGGCCCAGCAATTTGTCAAGCCGACGTCCCGTCTTCCGCGGCGGTCAGGCGGTTCACGATCGCGAAGAAGAATCCGGTCGACCATCCGCACATCAGGATGCCGGTCAACGCCTCGACGCCGCCGTCGAGCCGCCATTCCGCGGGCAACACCACATCGCCGTAGCCGGTCGTCGTGTAGGTCACCGCGCTGAAGTAGAGAGCTGTGGGTAAATCGGCGAGCGCGCCGTTCCAGACGTAGAGTCCCGCCCACGCGACGATTTCCAGGAGGTGCAGCAGGACGATCCAGACGGCGACGGCGATGAACAGTCGGAGGCTGGGCCAGAACTGCTGGGCTGGTCGCCGAGCGTTCAACCGCCGCATCGCCCAGGTCACACCGATCGCGTGGATGGTGACGCAGACCGCCATCAACGAGCAGGCGACGATGAGCTGCCTGACCATGGTACGAGCGATGACTATCAGCAGGCTGCTTGCCCGGTGGCTCAGCAGAAGGCCGTCAGGCTGAAAGCGTTGGGATTCAACGACTTTGGCAGCGTACCGGGATGGCCGCCCGCGGCCGCCGCGAGGATGCGGCTCCGACCCTACGGAGGCTCGTCCCGGATTTCGGAGAGCCCGCCTGCGTCGGGGCGTGGTTCGTGGGAGGTAATCGCATGCCATTCAAACGACCGCTCGCACTCTGCGTGCTGCTCGGACTGTTCGCCCCCGCCGCGGCCCGAGCCGATACCATGCTCGTCCCGTTCCTGGGCATCAATTTCGGCGGCAATTCGGGGCGGCAGCTTTCGAATGCGATCGATGCCGGCCGCTTCGACTGGGGTTTCAGCCTGGCCTACATGGGCGGAGGGATCCTCGGGCTCGAGGCGGATGTGGCTCGCAGTCCTGACTTCTTTGGCCGGAGCGACATCGGCGGCAGCAGCGTGCTGACCGCGACCGGCAATCTGCTGATCGGGATTCCGATCGGCGGGCAGACGGGTATCGGGTTCCGTCCCTACGCCCTGGCAGGCCTCGGGCTGATTCGTTCCAGCTTCGACGCGCTCGGGGATGCCCGGAGCGTCGACAGCAACGAAGCCGCCTGGGATTTCGGGGGCGGCGCGATGTTTTTCCTGGGGACGCACGTCGGCCTGCGCGGCGACCTCCGCTACTTCCGGACGTTTCGCCGCGTGGATTTCGATCTCGTCGACATCCTCGAGCGACCGCGGCGCCTCGACTTCGCCAGGGCCTCAGCCGGCTTCATTGTGAGATTCTGAGATCCCGGCAGGCGTGCTGTCGCGCGCTCGGCGGTCCGTCACCTGCGCGAGTGCAGTACGCCAGCTCGTAGCGGGCGAAGGCTTCAAGAACGATCGCGGTCGTGAAGGCCGCCGACGTGAACTGGAACACCTGACCGCCATCCGTGCGTCCGACGAAGAAGGTCGCCTCCTGGTACCCGCCCAGGGCGTTCTGCTCAGAGATCAGATAGTCGATCGCGTTGTCGATGATGGGTGCGTCGCGGCCTGCGTTGAGGAGGGCCAGCACAGCGAAGGCGGTGTTGAGCTGCGGATCGCCCTTATCCCAATACGCGGCCCCATCCGCGCGAACGAGTGCCGCGTGCTCCAGATCGTCGGCCAGGATGTTCACCGCGGGTTCGAGCGCGCGTACACCTTCGTAGTACGCGCGAGACACGACGTATTGGAAGGCCAGGTTATCCGGATAGTAGTTGGAAATCTCTTCCAGACGGTCACGGTGAATACCCAGAGCGGTCACGCGATCGATGAGTTCGACGGCGTCCGCGACACCGGGTGTGGCAAGCCGGCGGTAATGAGCGAGTGCGTAGAGTACGTTGCCGTTGACGACGAGATCGACGTCGTTCGGAAACAGCGGCGTCGGTGGATTCCGATAGGTCAACCACGTGAGAAACGCGCCGCTCGCCGGCGGCATCCATGGCGGATTCACACGCCGCGGCACCACGCCCAGGTCGCGCCAGTCTTCGAAGAACCGTTCGAAGGCCACCTCGCTACCCGGGCCACCGTCGAGCCGCGCATCGTCCAGCAGCGCCGCGTAGGAGGTCGCCGTGACGTCCGCGTCACTGGGAATCGCGAGCGTGTGCGGGTAGATGGGAAGATTGATGGGGACGCGCTGTCCGCCGAGGATCGGCCCCCGAAGCCATGCCGTCAACAAGATCTCGAGCCATCGGTCCGGCGTGTCAGGGTCCGTGTCATACGGCCAGAACGCGAACGTTCCTGCATCGGGAGCACCCGGCGCGGACTCGAAGGCTCTGATGAAGCCGACCGCGCGCTGCCGCATCACCCGCGCGACGTCGATATCGATCGGACGCAAGCCGAGCACGCGGCGATTGTCTTCGACGATATGGGTCAGGGAATGATGGATGAACGCGACGGTGAACGGGCTCACGTCGCGGACGCGAAACTCTGAACCCTGTAGTTGGAAGTATTGGGGCCAGTCTCCGGGGAAATCGACAATGCGGCCGCCGTCGACGACCGGGAGCGGCCGACGAACCTGCTGATTGAACAGGAAGTTGATCGCGCGCGTAATCGGTGACTCTCGATCGCCGGCGAGAACGCCCACCGGTACCGACAACATCACGCACGCGGCCAGGGCAACGGCGAGCGCCGCGAAGAGCCGCGGGCCGACGGTTCCGCCACGCGCAGGAGAGCGATCCACCGACATCGCCTGAAGCTTACATCGTTACTCCGCCTTCAGCGCGATGAGCGGATCCACTCGAGTGGCGCGCCACGCGGGAAGGAAGCTCGCGAGCGCCGAGCCTGCCCCCAGTGCCACCGCGACCGCCACGAGCGTCACGGGATCCACCAGACCCACGCCAAAGAGCTGACCGCGGATGACGCGCCCCAGCGCGAGCGCCGCGGCGATGCCGATGGCGAGCCCCGTGCCCGCGAGAAGGGCGGCCCTTCCGACGATCATCCACACCACGTCACGCGCGAGCGCGCCGAGCGCGATGCGAATGCTGATCTCCCGCGACCGCTGCGCCACGCCGTAGCTCATCACGCCGAAGATACCGGTCGCCGCCAGCGCGAGCGCGACGGCCGCGAAGAGCGTCAGCAGCGACATGTAGAATCGCGGCCGCGCCACGGCCGTCGCAACCAGCTGATCGAGCGGCGTGAATTCCGGAATCGCCAGATTCGGATCGAGCGCTCGAACGGTGGTCCGAATCGTCGGCGCCAGCGCGATGGGGTCTGACTGGGTGCGCACCACGATCCGGGGCGACCGCGACGTGCGCTGCGCGTACGACGCGAACAGCTGCGGCGCCACGGGCTCGCCGGGATCGCGCTGCAGGATGTCGCCGACGATACCCACGACGACGTAGGCATTGCCGCTCATGAGCACGCGCCGTCCGATTGGGTCGCGATCCGGGAACCAGCGTCGGACGGCGGCCTCGTTGAGCACGGCGGCACGCGGTGCTTCAGCGGTGTCGCGATCGTCTATCGCCCGGCCGCGCTTCAGCGGCGTGCCGACCGCGGTGAAGTATCCCGGCGTGACGCTCGCGACCGCAATCTCCTGGTTCACGTTCGGCGGCGGTGGCGGTGCGCCCTCGACCGCGAAGTCGATGATCGCGGCGAGACCGCTCATCGGCAGGACCGTGGTCGCGGCCACCGCCGTCACACCCGGCAGCGTCCGCAGCCGTTGCTGCAGTTCGTCGACACGACTGCGGATCTGTTCGGCGCGCTGGTAGCTCTCGCCTTGCAGCGTGACCCTGAAGGCCATCGCGTGCTCGGTGCGGAAACCGGGATCCACGTGCATCATCGCGGCGAAGCTGCGGATCAGCAATCCCGCGCCGGTGAGCAGCACGACCGCCAGCGCGGTCTCGGCGATCACGAGCATCGCGCGAATCCGATGGCCACGAATGCCGGCGCCGCCACGGACACCCTCGCGCAAACCGTCAGCGACCCGCGCGCCGGTCGCCTGCAGCGCGGGAAGGAGGCCGAATGCGATGCTGGTGGCGAGCGTGATCGCGACGGTATACACGATGACGGTGCGGTCGAGGCCAACCTGGTTCAGCAGCGGCAGGTCGGCGGGCTCGGCCGCGACGAGCATGCGCGTCGCCCAATACGCCACCGCCAGCCCGGCGGCGGCGCCGGCAAGCCCGAGGACCACGGCCTCGGTGAGGAGCTGGCGCAGCACCCGTGCGCGGCTGGCGCCGAGCGCCGTACGCAGCGCCAGTTCCTGTTGCCGTGCGGACGCGCGCGCGAGCAGCAGATTGGCGACGTTGACGCATGCGACGAGCAGGACGAATCCGACCGCCCCGAGCAGCATCAACAGCGGACGCCGCACGTCGCCGACGATCAGCTCCATCAGCGAAATCGACGTAAACGTCAGCCGGCCGTTGGTGTTCGGAAACGTCGTCTGCAACTCGCGGCCGACGCGCTGCAGATCGTTCACCACGTCGGTGAGTCCGATTCCCGGCTTCGCGTGGCCGATCACCGCGAGGTATTCCGACCGCCGTGCGGTGGCCGTTGACGCATTGAACGGCTCCCGGTACTCCAGCGGCGCGTACATATCCGCCTCCGACGACAGCCGCGCGCCGGGGCCGAGCACGCCGACGATCGTGTAAGGAGTGCCGCCGACTTTGACGGTCCGTCCGACCGCGCTGCGGTCGCCGCCGAACTCACGCAGCCAGAATCCGTAGTCGAGCACCGTGACGGCGCCGCGGCCGGGCTGGTGCTCCTCGCGCGCAAACCCGCGGCCCACGGCCAAAGGCAGGCCGAGCATGGTAAACAAGCCGTCGCTGACCGTGGCGCCACGCACTTCCTTCGGTTCCCCGGAGCCGAGCAGCGTAAAGATTCCAGTCGAATAGGCTTCCACCTGATCGAAGACGCGGGCGTCCTGGCGGACGCTCATGAAATCCGGCGCCGAGAGGGCGGTGTAGGCGGTCCCGTCTGGATAGAGCATTTGCACGCGATAGAGCCGGTCGGCATCGCGATACGGGAGGCCGCGGAACAGCACGCCGTTCACGACGCTGAAGATCGCGCTGTTGGCGCCGATGCCGAGCGCCAGGGTCAGCAGCGCCACGGCCGTAAAGGCCGGCGCGCGCGCGAGCGTCCGCAACGCGTAGGCGGCGTCCTGGCGAATTTCCCGTAGATATGCGGCTTGGGCCATGCTGCGCTCCAGTCGTTCATCGATGACCACGCACTCGCGCCGCGAGGCCTCGTAGTCCCCGAACCGCTGCGCCGCGAGCTCCCGCGCCCGTTCCTCGGTTTCGCCGCGGGCCATCAGTTCGCGGACGCGCATCTCGAGATGGAAGGACAGCTCCGCGTCGACGTCTGACCGCGGCTCGGGCCCGAAGATCTGCCGGAAGCGCCTCCACGTCGGCATCGGAGGTCTCCGTCACGCCCGGCCGGGCGCGTCGAGGGCGGCAAACACGGCGGCGGCGTAGCGTCGCCAGTTCTGTTCCTCCACGCGCAGGCGCGCCCGGCCGCGCCGCGTCAGCGTGTAGAACTTTGCCTGCCGGTTGTTCTCCGACGTGCCCCATGCCGCGGCAATCCACTCGCGCTCCTCGAGGCGGTGCAGCGCCGGATAGAGCGAGCCCTCGCCGACCGCGAGCGCGTCGCTGGTCGCCAGCTCGATCCAGTGAGCGACGGCGTAGCCGTGCGCGGGGCCCCAGCTCAGCGACTTCAGGATCAGCAGGTCGAGCGTGCCGCGCAGGATGTCTGGAGTGGAGGAGGTCGACGTTGTTCCCATTGAGTTTCGATGGGAGCATACCGGTGACTCCCATCGAAATGCAAGGGGAGACGCCAAGGCCCTGTTTGATCTTTGCGGGAGATCCGCTCGCCGACTTCACGGCGATCGAACGGATCCGGTAAGAGTGGCCTGGAGCACCCCGTTCAATGATCGGAGTGCACGGCGGCTCCCGCGCAACTCTCGCTGTTCAGTTCATGTCCCGCGGTATCGCTACGAATCCGTGTGGAGCGCCGCCGCTCACGAGCACGTACTGACCGACGATGACGCCCTGGGGGTTCAGGCCGAAGGCGACCGTTGCAAACGCAACCGTGCCGAACGGCGCACCGGCACAGCCTGCTGATTCCTGGCAGATGAAGTCGAATGTGATCGGGGCGGAGTCGTCCAGCCTCTGCAGGAAAGCGTGACGCTTGGCCGCGGCCTCGCCCGATTCGCGGTATGTCCCGACGAATTGCTGGCTGGCGTTGATGTCCCAGATTGCCGTGACCGTGGTGGCGGCGGTCGGGTCGTAGGACTCGAGCATCCCGTTTCGTACCAGGTAGCCATGCTGTTGATTGAGCATGTTCGTGAAAAAGCCAATGATGGTTTGGCCGGCGCCAGGAGTACCGCCGTTGTTCATGGACATCGGAATCGCCATCGGGTCCGACAGTTCGCCACCGTTGAAGGTCAGGCTGAAAGCGCCGAAGCGGGTCCATGCGGCGCCGAACATGGACATGCCCAGATCGTGATCGTGGAGACAGCCGTAGATGTCGCCGTCGGCGGAAATGCGCTGGGCGATGGCACCCGGATGCTTGTGGGGCTGCCCGTTTTCATCGAAGGTGATGGGGAACATCACCGTTGAGAACTTGCCGTGCCAGTAATAGAAGCCCTTGATGCAGGCAGGGTCGGCAGTGTTCGCGGGATTCGGAGGACTGGGCAGGTTGGGTGGGCAGTAGAGAGGCGAATCCTCAGGAAGGTCTCTGCCGCTGGCATCCTTGACCTGTACCGGAAGCACGTATTGACCGACGATCTCGCCGCGCGCGTTGGTGCCGTTGGCGATCGTTCCCCGCACGCCCTGAATTGGAAAATCCAAACTGGTATATTGCCGATCTTTCATGAGGAAGCCGTGTTGCCTGCCACCGGCGACGTAGAAACCGACCACGTCGCCGCGAGCGTTGATGCCTCTCGCGCTCGTTTGTGCTGCAACCTGGCCCGGAGTGAGTCCGGCGGGACATTCGGATGCGGCGGCCGTCGCCGGGCACTGGACGTCCATCGAAAGGAACGTGTACTGCTGTGCGAAGGCCTGACCGGTCAACATGAATGTCCCGGCAATGAACGGGAAGAGCATTCGTCCTTTCATCTGTTTCACTCCTGAGTTTCGGCACAAACGCGGTCAGAAGAGATCGCGCAAAAGCGGACCGGAATGGGTCGCGGCGCGAAACCGGCCTGCTTGCGCATGAGCGCGCGAACCCCTATCCTGTTGATTCCCCAGCCCTTCAGGTTGCCAATGCCCGCAGGTCACGACGTCACGGAACTGCTCGACGACTGGAGTCGTGGCGATCGAGACGCCCTCGAGCGCCTGCTGCCGCTCGTCTATGCCGAGTTGCGCCGGATTGCCGCCCGTCAGCTTCGACACGAACGCGCGGGCCACACGCTCCAACCAACCGCGCTCGTTCACGAGGCGTACTTGCGGCTGGTCGAACAGCGCAATGTCGAATGGCAGAATCGAGCGCATTTCTTCGGTGTCGCGGCCGGGGTCATGCGCCGGATCCTTGTCGACCACGCGCGTCGACAAACCGCGCAAAAGCGAGGCGACGGCGTTCAACGAGTGTCGCTTGAACACATTGCCGAGTTACCCTCGGCAAACCAGATTCCTGTGCTGGCGCTGGATCATGCGCTGACGCGCTTGGAGAAGCTCGATGCCGGCCTCGCACAGATCGTGGAGCTGCGCGTGTTCGGCGGACTCACGATTGATGAAGCGGCCCACTTGTTGAACGTCTCACCCTCGACGGCGAAGCGTGACTGGCGGACTGCGAAAGCGTGGCTCACGCGTGAGCTCGCCTCCGAGAGCCAGTCGTGACGTGGGCCCCCACGGCGGATCGTTGGCAGCGGGTCAGGCGGTTGTTCGAAGCCGCTATCGAACGGCCTGTCCCTGAACGGTCCGCATTCGTGTCGGCTGCTGTGGCCGGAGATGAGACGCTGCGCGGGGAAGTTGAAGCGATGCTCGCAGCCGACGCCGCCGGCGCGGCGCTCTCCGAACAGTGGCCGGTTGCGTCCGAGTCTTTGCTCGCGGAGCTGCGAATTGCGTTCAGCACGGTGCGCGTCGGCAGCGCTTCGTCTCCTGGGCTGACGGCCGGCAATCGCGTTGGCAACTACGACGTGGTTGCGCCGCTTGGCGCTGGCGGAATGGGGGAGGTATATCGCGCACACGACGCGCGCCTCGGACGCGACGTCGCGATCAAAATCCTGCCGCACGCCTTTACAACGCATCCGGAGCGGCTCGCGCGGTTCGAGCGCGAGGCGCGGGTCCTGGCCGCGCTCAATCACCCTCACATTGGCGGCAT
>Ga0310810_10003071_pt1 | contig 18134 bp, 20 predicted proteins | sample NCmetagenome_FD_207641 | JGI IMG/M metagenome (GOLD analysis project Ga0310810, IMG submission 207641) | Soil microbial communities from experimental microcosm in Duke University, North Carolina, United States - NC | ecosystem: Engineered > Artificial ecosystem > Soil microcosm > Unclassified ...
CCTCCTCGTCGCCGCCGTCTATCTGCTGCGCGCGATGCTCGCGTTCGCCAAGGGCGATCTCCGCCGCGTCCGCGAACTGCTCGGCGCGCGCTCGGTCGAGGAGGAGATGGAGTTCGAGCGCGAGAGCCTCGGGCTTGCCACGCGAGGCGACCAATGACCCTCGTCGCCATGCTCGTCCTAATCGTCATCCTCGTGCTGGCCATCCCGGTCGCGGCCGGCCTCGGCTGGCTTGGCCTCGTGCTCAATCAGTTCTATTCGCCCATTTCGTTGATCGTGACGACCGGCGAGGTCACCTGGTCGACCACGACGTCGTTCATTCTCGTCGCGGTGCCGTTCTACGTCCTGATGGGCGAGATCATGTTGCGCACCGGCATGGCGGAGCGCATGTACGCAGCGATTGCCCAATGGGTGTCGTGGCTGCCCGGCGGGCTGATGCATTCCAACGTCGTCGCCTGCGCGGTGTGGGGCGCGCCATCCGGCTCGAGCGTCGCCACTGCCGTGACGGTCGGCACCGTCGCGATGGGCGAAATCAAGAAGCACAACTACAACGAACCGCTGTTCCTCGGCACCATCGCGGCCGGCGGCACGCTAGGCATTCTCATCCCGCCGTCGATCAACATGGTCGTCTACGGTGCAATGACCGACACGTCGATCCCGAAGCTCTATCTGGCTGGCTTCATTCCGGGCTTCGTGTTGTCTATCCTGTTCATGCTCACCGTGCTGTTTGCCTGCATCTGGCGGCCCGAATGGGGCGGCACGCATGTCGAGACCAGCTGGGACGCGCGCATCCGCACCCTGCCCGGCCTGCTGCCGCCGCTGGTCATTCTCGCGGCGGTGATCGGCTCGATCTACATCGGCTGGGCGACTGCGACCGAAGCCGCGGCGCTCGGCATTCTCGCCGCTTTCGCTTACGCGGCCTACGAGCGTAGCCTGTCGTGGAAGGTCATGGGCGAGATTTTCGAAGGGACAGCGCGCACCACCGGCATGATCATGGCGATCGTGATCGGCGCCTATTTCCTCAACGTGGTCATCACGACCATCGGCCTGCCGAACCAGATTGGCACGCTGGTAAAATCGCTCGACCTCTCGCCGCTCGGCACGCTGATGCTGATCATCGTGTTCTACATCATCCTTGGCATGTTCATGGAGACGCTGTCCATGATGGTCGCGACCATTCCGATCACGACGCCGATCGTCGTCGCGGCGGGCTATGATCCGGTGTGGTACGGCATCCTGGTGGTGCTCTTGATGGAAACTGCGCTGCTGACCCCACCGGTGGGCATGAACCTGTTCGTCGTGCAGGGCATCCGCGAGCGCGGCGATTTGAACGATGTCATTATCGGCACCGCGCCGTTTATCATCACGCTGTTCCTGATGATCGGCCTGATCGTGGCCTATCCCGGCATCGCCATGTGGCTGCCGAATTTCTTGAACTGAACGCGTCGAGGGGAAACCAGAATGAAACCAAAGCTTCTACTCGCAACAGCGATAGTCACGGCGCTCGTGGTTTCCGCGCAAGCGCAGGATCTGCCGAAACATCATTTCAAGGTGCTGATCCAGGACTCACCGACCCCGCACGTGAAGCTCCTTGAGGCCCCGCTCTGGAACGAATGGATCCCCGCCGCCTCGAAAGGGCAGGTCACCGGCGACGCCGCACCCTACGATCAGGTCGGCATTCCAGATGATGCCGTGCTGCGGCTGCTCAAGCTCGGTGCCTTCGATTTCGCGAGCTTCGACATCGCCAAGGTCGCAGGCGACGATCCGAAGTTCGAAGGCTGCGATCTGTCCGGTCTCACGCTCACCTTCGAGGATGCGCGCAAGGGCTGCGACGCGTGGCGCGAGACAGTCGACAAGCTGATGCAGCAGAAATGGAACGCGAAGCTGCTGGCGATCGGCACCGCACCGCCGCAGGCGCTATGGTGCGCGACTGAGGTGAAGACCTTCGACGATCTCAAGGGCAAGAAGCTGCGCGTCTACACCAAGACGATGGTCGACTTCACGCAGGGCATCGGCGCCGCGCCGGTGAACATCGCGTTCCGTGAGGTTGTCACCGCGCTGCAGAACAAGGTCGTGGACTGCGCCGTGACGGGCACCGCGGTCGGCAACGTGGCGGGCTGGACCGAGGTCACCAAGTACCTGATGCCAATCTCCCTCGGCTGGGCGATCAACGTACACGTGGTCAACCTGAACACCTGGAAGAAGCTCGATCCCAAAATGCAGGCCTTCCTCGAAGGCGAGTATAAGAAATTCGAGGATAAGTTCTGGCAGACCATGAAGTATCTCGATGCGGACGCCGCGAACTGCAATGTCGGCAAGCAGCCGTGCAAGAACGGGAAGCTCGCCAGCATGATCATGGTGCCGGTTGCTGACGCTGACCAGCAGCGATTCAAGAAGCTCGTGCAGGAAACCGTGGTGAAGGGCTGGCTCAAGCGCGCCGGCGCCGACGTCGCGAAGGAATGGAACGCGACTGTCGGCCGCGCGCTCGGGATGGAGGCATCGCAGTAGCTAAAGCTGGACCGCTTTCCATACGATCCGGGAAGCTGGGCTTTGTCGCGAGTAGGGTTTTCGCTCAATGTCTGCTCATGGCCCAGAGCGGACGTTCTTGATGGTGGGTCCATTATTCCGCTCTGGGCCAAATCCAGAAGTTCAAATGGCGACTGGCACAGCTTTGATCTGGCGCAAACGGTCCTTTGCGCAATGGGCCTAAAGGGCATGGGTGTCACTGCAAGAAAAAGACCGCCCCATGGGTATGACCCACTACATAGAGCTGCTAGCCACAAACCAGCCGTGGCATCCGTTGATCTTGCCATGCGGCGCATTGAAAACAGGAGCCGCGGCGTGAGGCAGGAATTCAAACGCCAGATCATCGACCTACTCGACGCACACCGGATCATGACCATTGCGACGAACCGCCCCGATGGCTGGCCGCAGGCGACGGTCGTGGGATATGCCAACGAGGGGCTGATCCTGTATTGCTTCATCGGGCGTACTGGCCAGAAGTTCGCGAATATCAGCCGCGATCCGCGAGTCTCCATTGCGATCGCCAACGACTATCCGCAGCCGCTGCTGATCCGCGGCCTGTCTATGGCGGCGCGCGTGGTGGAAGTTCAGGATCAGGGAGAGATCGATCACGCCGGCGAAATCCTGTTGCGGCGATATCCCGAATACAAGGTGTCGCCGCGGCCGGATCCGACCGCCGTACCGATGCTGCGCATCACGCCCGAGGTCGTGTCGATCCTCGATTATTCGAAAGGCTTCGCGCACACCGACTTGGTACGGGTAACGTCGCGCGATCTCGTCGAATATATCGAGGCGCGCCGCCACCACTGGGCAAGCTTCAAGGCTGCCTGACGCCGCCGGCAATAGGAGCTACCGTGACAAAGCCGCTGCCCGCAAAGGCCGAAGTTGCCCTTGAGTATCCCGACAAACTTTACATTGGCACGTTTGATCGCGACTCCCGCTTCGATGCTCATCTGGATGGCAGCGGTCTCTCGCTTGTACTGGAGCGCGTTGGCGACGCTGACACGCGCAAGTCCGTGCATATGCATCTAAACTTCGAACTGCTGGCCGAGATTCTGCGAGATGTAGCACGTACCGTGGCAAAGATTCCGCCCGACGACGTAGTCCATCGCACGTCACTCGCCCATGCAGCTGCGACTCTTCAGAAGTCCCTCACTCGAAGGAAGTAATAGCGAAACGGGCGCGCCCCGCGTTTTCCCGAGCGCGAGGCACGCCGACAGCTACCGCTACCTCAGGCGGCAGCCTTGACTTCAATCTTCTTCGTCTGAGCGGGCGCTGGTTTCGGCACGGTTACTGTCAGGACGCCCTTGGCGATGCTCGCCTTGATCTGGTCGGGATTGATTCCGGCCGGAAGCTCGAGCGTGCGCGAGAACGACCCGTAGTTTCGCTCAACCAGACGATAGTCCTTGTCCTTCTGTTCCTTCTCGGCCTTCTTCTCGCCCTTGATCGTCAGAAAGTTGCCTGCGACGTTGATCTGCACTTCCTTTTCCTCAAGCCCAGGAAGCTCGGCGGTGATCTCGATCTCCTTATCGGTCTCGGTCACGTCGAGGGTTGGGGTCAGGTCCGGGCTGGTCATCGCCGGGAAGCCGCGCGTGAAGTCATCGAACAGCCGGTCGATCTCGCGCTGCAAGGTGGCGAACGGCTGATATCCGGTGCCGACCAGGCCCCGGTCGCGGCCCACAGGAATAAGCGATCTGAGGTTCATATCATCCTCCTTCGTTATGCCTGAACTATGCCACTTAATCAGATTTGCGCTGTCCCCGCATTGCGCTGAATCAAAAACGGCAGCGACGTGCAGGTCGTCAATCCTTCTGATATTTGATTATGATCAAGTGCAACGGCTCGATTACATTCCGCCTAGCTCGACCGGAGGGCACGATGAGCGATCGGTTGGCTCGGTGTTTTCGGCTTGGCGATGACAACTCTTATCAGCTCGGTAGGATCACGCTGACTTTCAAAGCGAGCGCGGCTGGCACAGGCAATGCCTATCTGCGTTCGGCTTCGGCCTCTTCCTCCAGCCTCGAAATATGTGCGCGTAGCGCGTCGAACCGCTCTTCGGCGAGATCGCTGAACAGCGGATCTTTATGATTCGTTACGGCTGAAGCGAGCTCCGTCCAATCTTGAGGCTTGAGAGCCTTAAGCGCGGCAGGGAAGAAATCACGCTCTTCCATCATCATGTGGCGCCGTTCGTGCTCGACGAAATCGCGAACAACAGTGTCCACATTTTGCCGAAGAAGATCACCACCGGCGAGCACCTTGTCGATCGCGTGAGCGAAACGCTGTAAGCGATCGGCCACTTTCTGGTGTTCGCCAGCGAGATCCCCGACCTTCACAGCCGCAGCCGGGTCGCGCGCACTTAGCTTGGCAAAGACCAAGTCTTCTTGGGGATGGTGATACACTTCCGGGTAGACTTCGAAATAGCTGATAATCGCGCGAATGACCTCGTAGTCGGGACGATCTCCTCGGTCGAAAACGCCAAGTTCCAGCTCGAGGATGGCGAGCAGCTTCTCAATATTGCGATGCTCACGGGATAAACGCTCAATGATCATGGCAGCGTTCCCATCGAGAACAACCAATAATCTCTGATGCGGATCAGTCTTTGCGACAGATCAAATCGGGATCGGAACAAGGCGACGATTTTCCAAGTGTGGTCCACGCGGACCAGCCGAAGGTCGCAATTGGTCCGGTGCTGACCCAACGCGGACATTGGCCAAATTCAGTTCATAAGTCAGTCGGCGGTGGTAAAGGAGGCGCGCGCTTGATGTACCTGCGCCCGGGGAACGCACGCGCAGCGTGGGCTGACAATTCCGCTACGAATGATTCGGCAAACGGAGGTAGGACACGCCGCCCATTCCAGCAGACTGCCGACCAAAACCCTATTGATGTGCCGCGGTGTACGATAGGAACCGCACGTAAGAGGCCACGAATTGTTGAAGTGGATGGCACGACCGCGATCCCATGACCGACAGCTGCCAATTCCGTGAGAGTATGCGCGGTGGTGCTTTCCATGAGCACCGACGGCCTGATCTGTAAGCTCTCACATGCAGCGTCGAACCAGACTCGTGAGCCATATCCGCGGTGCAGCAACAACAGAGGGTACTTCGACAGCTCCTCCAATTCGATGACGTGTCGTCGGGAAAGTGGATGCGTTTTCAGCAGAACCGCCAACACATGGACGGGAGACAGCAGTCGATACGCCAACCCGCCACCGCCCTCTGGCGTGATCGCCAGATGGACCTCGCGCCGTTCAAGATGGGTACGTTGCTGGGAGGCGCTTCCTTCGATCAGTTGAACGTCAACTCCCGGATGACGACGCCGATGACTTCGCAAAAAGGGAGCGAGCAGATTTGCGATAATCTGCGGAGTCGCCGCAACCTTCAGCGTTCCGGTCTGTCCGCCGCACAATGCTCGAGCATGTTCGGCAAGGAGGTCAGCATCGCTCAACAATTGCCGACTGCGCTGCAGCAAGTCCTCTCCCTGTGACGTCAACCGGAGGCCACGGCCGACGTGTTCAAAAAGGACGACTCCCAGCTCCGATTCCAGCGCATGGATCTGTCGCGAAGCTGCAGGCTGACTGAGATTCAAACGCACGCAGGCACGGCCAAGGCCGCCCATTTCGGCGGTCACGACAAAAGTGCGCAGTGGGCGAAGGTTTATCATTGTTGCTAATTCTGCATGATAATTGAGCCGATAATTGCATTCGACACAACAGAATTCCGTCGGACATGATCCGCCTGGCAAGGCATGGGAATCGGACCACGGATTATTCGAACTCGACGGGAGATCAATCATGAAAACGCTACTAGCGAGTGCCGGTCTAGCGCTGGTGTTGGCCTTAGCAATGGAAACAGGCGTCGGCGCTCAAGAAGCCCCTGCATGGATGAAACAGACGGTTCCCGAGCAGGCAGTGAAGCCGCTTTGGGAGGAATATCAGGCCATAATGAATGCGACGGGAGCCTTGGACGGGAAAACCAAGCAGCTCATTGGCCTCGGTGTGGCAGCACAGATACCGTGTGCTTATTGCGTTTATGCTCACACCAAATTTGCAAAAGCCGCTGGTGCAACCGATGCCCAAATAAAGGAGGCCATCGCAACCGCCGCGCTCGTCCGTTTCAACAGCACAATGCTGAATGGCTCGGACGGCGGCGTCGAATGGGCGCCGCAACGCAAGTGATGATCGCCACGTTTATTGCACGCAGGATGACTACGTCGCTTTCGTTTCAGCTCGTGTGAATCAGGCTATGGCGCACTAATGAAGTCGGCGTCTTAATCGGCACAAAGAAGCGAGGCCGCCATGGCTATTGGCGGCCTCGTCATTTCTCAAAGGGCGGTTCGGTTGCTCGATGTCGCCTTCTGGTCCTGAGCGGGCATCCATCGACGCCTGCTTTCCACGGCCCAGGCACCCGGAAACACGCTACTTTCCGGACACGATCGTCACTTCCTTGTGCAGTTTCGGGACCTGCTCGAACACCTCTTTCGGCACGCCGAAGGTCGCGGCGAGCACATGACGCGGCGTACCGCCGAGCGAGACCGAGACGCCAATGTCGTCGTCGCTTTCCGCGCCGGAGTTGTTGAACGACACCAGGAAATGCAGGTCCTCGTCGCCGATGTTCTCGAAATAATGGAAGAAGCCCATCGGCACGAACACGACCTGACCCGGCTTCACGTCGAAGAGTTGCCACTCGTTGTTCGGGCCGACGACGGACATGCGCGCCTTGCCGCTGATGCAGTAGTCGAACTCCCAGGCGTCGGGATGCCAGTGGGGCTCGCGGATACCGCCGGGCTTGAGCACCACGAGGAACATCGCGGCCTTCTGCCCTTTCACGACCGGGAACACCTTCTCGTAGGCGCCCTGCACCGTGCCGGCCGGCTTGGTGACCGTCGGCTTCGACTTCGCGAGATCGAACAAATAGGGATTTTTCATCAGAGTGCCTCCTGAGATTGCAGGCCCCTGAGTAGCACGAAATGCAAGAGGCGGACGCGACATGCGCGCCCGCCTCTGCAATGTGATGCGGCTTTTCCTAGTTCTTGTAGTCCGGCTCTTTCCTGTCGAGGATGCGCTTGAGCGCCTCGAAGTGCCAGACGTGCGGCTTCTTGTTGCCGTAGCCCGGCGCGGTCTTGAACTCCTTGATCGCGTCGTCGATCACGTGCTGCGGCAGGATGTTGAGCTCGCGCCCGGTCTGCATCGCCAGGATGATCTGCTGGCAGGCGCGCTCCGCATAATAGAGCAGGTCGAAGGCTTCCGAGATCGTCGGCGTGACGGTGGCGATGCCGTGGCTTGCCATCATCAGGATCTTCTTGTTGCCGATGACGCCAACCAGCCGCTCGCCTTCCTTCGGGTCGAAGGCGGGCCCGGCGTAGTCGTTGTCGTAGGCGGTGTGCATGCCGATCGCGACTTCGGTCTGGCCGATCGGCAGGATGGTCTGGTCCTTCAGCCGCGACAGCGCGCTCGCATACGGCATGTGCGTGTGGAACACGGCGCCGGCATGCTGCGCAAGCTTGTGGATCGGCGCGTGGATGCAGTAGCAGGAGCGCTCGATCTCGCCTTCGCCGGAGAGCCGCTCGCCGTCAAAGCTCACTTCCATGAAGGAGCTTGCCGTTACCTCCGACCAATGGAGGCCGAACGGGATCTGGTAGTAGCGATCATTGGTGCCGGGCACCCGATAGGTCAGATGATTGAAGATGCCTTCGTGAAAATCCTGCATCACGCAGAGCCGATGCGCGGCGGCGAGATCGACGCGTGCCTGCCAGCGTTCGGTTTCGATTTCGACGCCGTTCTTGATCGCTTCCTGGAGCATCCTTGCCCTCCTGTGCCGGGGTTGGGCACAGAATCGGGCAAGGCTGTCCTCAGGTCAATGCGGCCAAATGCAAGCCAGCGATGCGCCGAACCCCAGCGGGCCCTATCCGCCCGTCAGGTCAGCGAAAAAGGCCACAACCTCGCGCGCCAATGCCTGGGGCTGTTCGAGCGCCGCGAAATGCCCGCCCTTCGGCATCACGGTCCAGCGCCTGATGTTTGCGTAGGTCTTCTCCGCGATGGAGCGGGGTGGCGAGAGAATCTCCCTGGGAAATTCCGCGTAGCCGGTCGGCACGTCGATCGTCTCGCCGGGAGGTATCGGCCAGGGCTCATGCCAGCGGCCGTAATAGGGCCAGAACGATGAGCCAATCGAGTTGGTGAACCAGTAGAGCGAGATGTTGGCGAGCATCTCGTCGCGCGTGACGGCGCTGTCGGGCGTGCCATCGTTGTCGGTCCAGGTGCTGAATTTCTCGATGATCCAGGCCGCAAGGCCCGCCGGCGAATCCGAAAGGCCAAACGCAAGCGTCTGTGGCTTGGTGCCCTGGATGGCATGATAGGCGGTCTCTTCCTTCATCCAGTGTGCAAGCTGCTTGTTGTAGGCCTCCTCCTCCGGCGTCGGATCGCTCGTCTGCTCGCGCCGCACCCCGAGCAGATTGATATGAATCCCGATGAGCCGTTGCGGGAAGCGCAGCGCCATGACCGAGGCGATGAATGCGCCCCAGTCGCCGCCCTGCATGCAGAAGCGTTCGTAGCCGAGCGCGGTCATCAGTTCCGCGTAGAGCGGGACGATCTGCTGGATCGTGAAGCGCTTCTGTCCCGGACGGAACGAAAGCGTATAGCCCGGCAACGAAGGAGCGATCACCGTGAAGTGCTCGGTGAGCAGCGGAATGATCTTGTGAAACTCGAACACCGAGCCGGGCCAGCCGTGCGAGATCAACAGCGGCGGCGCGCCGGCCTTGCGCGAGGGCTCGTGGATGAAATGAAGATCGATGCCGCCGATCGGCAGCGTGAACTGACGAAAGCCGTTGAGCTTTGCTTCCCACGGCCGCCAGTCGAATCCCTCGCGCCAGTAGTCGACGATGTCGCGCATGTAGGAAAGGCTAGTGCCCGTCGACCAGGCCGGCAGCGGCGGCTCGTCGGGCCAGCGCGTGCGCGCAAGGCGCTCGCGCAGGTCCGCAATGTCGGGGTCCGGAACGTACAGCGTGAACGGCGTCGGGACGCTCATTGGCCGCGCACGCTCACTCCGCCTGGAAATTCATCGCCACGCCGTTGATGCAATAGCGCAATCCGGTCGGCGGAGGGCCGTCCGGAAAAACGTGGCCGAGGTGGCTGCCGCAGCGGCTGCAGTGCACCTCGGTGCGGTCCATGCCGTAGGAGCGGTCGTGCGATTCCTCGACCGAACCTGCTTCCGGATCGTTAAAGCTCGGCCAGCCGGTGCCGCTCTCGAACTTCTTTTTCGACTTGAACAGTTCTTGCCCGCAGCCCGCGCAGGTGAAGGTGCCAGCGCGCTTCTCGTAATTGAGCGCGCAGCTTCCCGGCCGCTCGGTGCCGTGCTCGCGCATGATGTGGAATTGCTCGGGCGTCAAAATCTTGCGCCATTCGGCGTCGGAATGGGTGACGGGATAGGTCTTCACGTCCATGGTCCGCTCCTCTCTTCGCCCGCCAATATGGCTATTGCGCCTTGATATTGCCTTCCTTCACGACGCGGCCCCACTTCACGATTTCGTTTTCGATGTACTCGGCGAATTCGTCCCGGCTCATCGTCACCACGGCGGCGCCCTCGCGCGCGAACACGTCCTGCAACTCGGGCGCCTTCAGCGCCTCCTGGGTCGCCTCATAGACCTTCTGGATGATCGGCTCGGGCGTGCCCGCCGGCGCCACGACGCCCCACCAGTTGTTCGCCGTATAACCGGGGACGCCCGCCTCCGCGATGGTCGGTACATCCGGCAGCACCGGATGACGCGCGGTACCGCCGGTGCCGAGCGGGCGTAACTGTCCCGACTTGATGAAGGGCGTCGTCTGCACCAGCGACGAGAACATGATCTTCACATGACCCGCGATCACATCCTGCATCGCGGGACCACCGCCCTTGTAGGGCACATGCACCAGGTTCACCCCGGCGGTGAGCTTGAACAGTTCGCCGCCGAGATGCTGGAAGCTGCCGATTCCGGCCGACGCGTAATCGAGCTCGCCCGGCTTCTGCTTCGCGAGCGCAACCAGCTCCTTCACGGTCGTCACGGGAAGCGACGGGTTGACTACCAGCACGTTCGGCCCGGTCGCGAAAATGGAGATCGGCGTGAAGCTCTTGATCGGATCGTAGGTGAGCTTGTGCAGTGCCGGGTTCACCGCGTGACCGATCGAGATCATCAGCAGCGTGTAGCCGTCGGGCGCCGCCTGCGCGCCCGCCTCGGTGCCGAGCACGCCGCCCGCGCCGCCGCGATTGTCGACGACGATCTGCTGGCCGAGCTTCGCCGAAAGCTGCTTTGCGACCAGCCGTCCGACCACGTCGTTGCTGCCTCCGGGCGGAAACGGGATGATCAGCCGCACCGGATGATCAGGATATTCGGCCGCTGCCGGCGCGGTGAGCGCCAGCAGCAAGGCGAACGCAGCGAGCCGCCTCATTTGAGGCCGCGCTCCAGCACCTCGATCGACACGCCTTCCGGCCCACGGATGAAGCAGATCTTGATGCCCGGCCGCGGCGAGTTGAGCTCCATTGTGAACTCCGCGCCCTTGGCCTTGAGGCCGGCGACCACCTTGTCGATGTCCTTGACGCTCAGTCCGAAGTGATCGAGGCCCTCATAGGGCGTCACCGGGGGTGAGTTCACCTTGCTGTTCGACTCGATCGGCGCGATGAAAACATTCTGCCCGCCGATCTTCATGTCGATGCGCGGCTTTCCCTCCTGCATCGAGCGGATGATTTCGGCCTCGAACATGCGCTCGAAATAGGCGGCGGTGTTCTCCGGGTTGCGGCTGCGAATGTGGATGTGATCGTAGGTGAAGGTCGACATGCTGGTTTCCTGGGCGGTTCTTTGATGCAATACCGTAGCGCGGTTGCGAGGCCGCCGAAATCCCCGCCGGCGGCGATCGTAACCACAACCCGCGATGGCCCTTGCCAGAGATCGGCGTCCACGCCACCCTCACCGATGCCTTTTTCGGGCGACACCTTGGAGAACCTCCGATGAAATCGACGACAATCGCCGCAATGGCGTTGCTGCTTGCTGCCTCCAGCTATGCGATGAAGCCCGCCTTCGCGGCGACCACCGACGACGTGAAGTGGATCAACCAGTGCGTCGAGGACAACAAGAACGAAGGCGCGAAGAAGGAAGTCGTGCTGAAATACTGCACCTGCATGAACAACAAGATGGACGACAACGAGACCCGCTCGATCACGCAGTGGGAGAAGACCCACGAGAGCGAAGCGAAGGCCTGCAGCAGGGCGGCGGGATGGAAGTAGCTGTGACGATATCCGCCGGTTCCTGACGGGCCGGCGGCTCCGATTTGCCGCCCATCCCGCGCCGCGGGGTGGGCGGTTTTTTCATGCCTCGAGTGTGAACTACTTCACACAGTGGAGCTGTGGCCGCGCTTAGCCTGACCCGGCTGAGCGTGGTTTCATCACGTGATCGTTCTGAGCAACGCATTTCAGCTGGCGGGTTGCGCGCAAGCGCAGCCCGCTTTTTTTTAGGGCTCATGCGTTGCGAGATGTGGCGGTTCGTATAGGCGTCGATACACCCGGATGATTGAAGCGGGGGGAGTGCGCGACAACAATGCAAGCGGGGTCGGGGTACGCCAAGTCAGGAAAGGGAACCCGATGTCCTATCGAGCATTTTTGGCTACCGCTGCTGCCGCCGCATTGCTTTGCACGGCATTCATGACCACAGACGCTGACGCGCGGGGCGGAGCGCGCGGGGGCGGAGCCCGTGGAGGCGGCGCGCATATGGCGCGCGGCGGCGCTTATCGCGGCGGTGCCGTGCATGGTGGCGCCTATCGCGGTGGCGCAGCCGTGCGGGGCGGCGGGTATCGCACCACGGCTGTCCGTGGCGGCGCGGTATACCGTGGCGGCACGGTGTATCGAGGCGGCTATCGTCCCGGCTATGGCGTCGGCGCAGCCGCCGTCGGCGCTGCTGCGGTCGGCGCAGCCGCAGCCGGATCGTCGTATTACTACAACAATCAATGCGGCTATTACGGGTATCCGCCCTGCTATTGAGCTGATGAGGCGCGCGGGGACGCGGCCGCAGCATCAGGCGGCGCGTCCTCGCGAATCTTTCGCCTAAACCGGCCGCTCGCCCTTCACGGTGACGCGGTTGCCCGAGCGCGTGTGCGGCCAGTAGTCCCACATCGCGCGGTGCTGGGCGCAGCGATTGTCCCAGAACGCGATGGCGTTCTCGGTCCAGCGGAAGCGGCACTGGAACAGCGGGTTCTCGCAGTGCTCGTAGAGATAGCGCAGGATCGCGTCGCTCTCGTCGCGCGGCAGGCCGATGATGTGCGAGGTGAAGCCGCGGTTCACGTAGAGCGCCTTCTTGCCCGTCACCGGATGCGTGCGCACCACCGGATGCTCGGCGCGCGGATAGGTCTGCTTGTCGGCGACGCCGTAGTTCGCGTAGAGCCCGCGGTAGGCAAGTTCGCCGTCATGCAGCGCGGTCAGCCCATCCAGATAAGTCTTCATCCGGTCTGACAGCGCCTCGTAGGCCGCGTACATGTTGGCGAACAGCGTGTCGCCGCCGCGCGGCGGGCATTGCTTGATGTAGAGGATCGAGCCCATCGGCGGCTCCTCGTCGCAGGACACGTCCGTGTGCCAGCCCTCGCCGTTCGCGCGCGGCGAATTCTTGTCAGCATAGATCTTCATCAGCGCCGGTTCGCCCTGCTCGTGCGGCGCGGCCGGATGGATGTGCAGTTCGCCGAACTTGCGGCCGAAGGCGAGATGCTGCTGCGGGCTGATGTGCTGATCACGGAAGAAGATCACGAGATTTTCCGCAAGCGCGCGATGGATCTCGTCCATCTGCGAGTTCGAGCGGTCGTCCGAGACGAGCTTGCCGATGTCGACGCCGGAAATCTCCGCGCCGATGACGGGGGTGAGCTTCTCGACGTTGATCGTCTCATAGGGCTGCTCCTCGCCCGTGACGTGGCGGATGCGCGGGCCCGATTTGCTGGCGAGCGATGACATGCGGTTCCTCCGATATTTGCAGGCATGGTAGCCCGGATGGAGCGCCAGCGAAATCCGGGAACTGCAGCCCCGCATTGCGCCATAGCGCGTCGAAGACGCGCGTAAACGCGCTTATGGCTCCATGCGGGCTACGTGACAGCGCCCGCCGGCGCGGCCGGAACCGCTCGCCACCCACCGGTTTTCAGAATCTCCTCCAGCGCCGCAACCGCGTCGAACACGTCGGCGTAGCGCACATAAAGAGGCCCGAAGCCGAAGCGCATCACGTCAGGCGCGCGGAAGTCGCCGATGATGCCGCGCCCGATCAGCACCTGCATGATGCGATAGCCCTCCGGATGCGTGAGCGAGACATGATTGCCGCGCCGCGTGCCCTCGCGCGTCGAAGCCACGCCGACACCGAGCGGCGCGAGGCGTTCGTCCGAGAGCGCGATCATCAGGTCGCCGAGCGCGCGACCTTTGGCCTGCACGTCGCGCATCGCAATGCCGTCGAACGCATCGAGCGCGGCCTCGAAGGCCACCATGGAGAGCATCTGCGGCGTCGAGCAGAGCATCGCGCGAATGCCTTCGGCCTGTCTGAAGTCATCGTCGAAGGCGAACGGCGCCGCGTGTGCGAACCAGCCGGTGAGCGGCTGGTCGAGCGTGGAAAGATGCTGCTCCGCCACATAGACATGCGCAGGCGCGCCCGGCCCGCCGTTGAGGAATTTGTAGCCGCAGCCGACCGCGAAATCCGCACGATCGCGATCGAGATGCAGTTCGACGGCGCCGGTCGAATGCGCGAGGTCCCAGACGATCAGCGCGCCCTTCTGGTGCGCGGCGCGCGTGACCACTGTCATGTCCTGGATCTCGGAGGTGCGATAATTGACGTGCGAGAGCTCGACCACGGCGGTGTCGGCGTCGATCGCGGTCGCGATGTCGGCCGCCGGCACGAAGCGCGCCGTGAGGCCAAGCATGCGCGCCACGCTTTCGACGATGTGGTTGTCGGAGGGGAAGTTGCCGCGCTCCGCGAGAATGACCTTGCGCCCCGGCCGCAGGCGGGCCGCGGCGACGAGCAGCTTGAACAGGTTGACCGAGATCGTGTCGGTGACGGTCACCTGATGCGGTGCGGCGCCGAGGAGCGGCGCCAATTTCGCGCCGATGCGTCCGGGCGAGTCGTACCAGCCCGCCGCATTCCAGGATCGGATCAGGCCTTCGCCCCATTCGTGCGCCACTGTCTGCGCGACCCGCTCGGCGACGCCCTTGGGCAGCGCGCCCAGCGAGTTGCCGTCGAGATAGGTCACGCCTTGCGGCAGCACGAAGCGCGCGCGCGCGGGCGCCAGAGGATCAGCGCGGTCGAGGGCGAGTGCGTCGTCGCGGGTGCAAGGCAAAGCAGTATCTCCGAGTGGCACGATAGCGCGCCTCAACGCCCCTTCGTATCGCCGGCTAAACCTAAAGACATTTTCGGGCCCCGCGGCAGGTCAATATGAGTCGTGCTCCGATTTCTTCATGGAGCTCACGATGCCCAGGATCCTGATTGCAGCGCTGACGGCCGCGGCGCTGCTCGCCGCCGGACAAGCCGGCGCGCAGACCGTCGGTTACGCGGAAGCGATCGACCAGCTCGGCCGCGCCTGCGGCAAGGACATTGCCAAATTCTGCAAGCAGGCAAACCTTGGCGGCGGACGGATCCAGCAATGCCTCGGCGCCGCGAACGTTTCCCCCGGCTGCAGCGCGAGCCTCGTCGCCATGAAGGCCCTGCTGCAGAAGCGTGCCGCGGCCCGCGCCGCACTTCCGCGCGTCTGCGCCTCCGACATCGGGCGCCTGTGTTCGGGCGTGGTGGCGGGCGACGGAAACCTGATGGAGTGCTTCTACAAGGCGAAGCGCAACATCAGCGCGGCCTGCCAGCAGACGGTCGCCGATGCCGGCTACGAGGTCGGACTTGCACCGGCGTCGGGCTCGGGCTCCGTGCAGCTCTCCTCCGCCAAGCTGGTCGAGAGCCTGCAGGGCGTGGAGACCGCCGCGAACGTCGTCAGCGCGGCGCGGCTGCGCCAGCTCGCCGAGCAATCCATCAGCGATCCCGCGCGCACTGCTCGCGTCAATCGTCCGCCGCTCACCGGCGATCTGGAGAAGCTCGCCCAGCTGACCGTCGCGGTGCAGTTCGATCTCAACTCCGCGCGCATCCGTCCCGACTCGTTCCGCACGCTCGGGCTGATGGCCGACAGCCTCTATCACCCCTACCTCCAGGGCTATCGCTTCCTGATCGTCGGCCACACCGACGCCCGGGGCGATCGCCGCTACAACCTGAAGCTCAGCCAGGAGCGGGCCGAAGCGATCCGCGCGGCGCTGGCCAATCCGTTCGGCATCAGCCCCGGACGCATCGAGGCGGTCGGCCTCGGCGAGGAGCAGTTGCTCAACAGCCAGAATCCGGAAGCCGCTGAAAACCGCCGCGTGCAGCTGATCAATATCGGGCCGGTGAAGTAATAGCGAAAGGCTGGCGCTCGACTCCGAGCGCCCTTCAATCGAGTTTCAGCCCCAGCGATTTGACGATGGGTGCCCAGAGCGCGACGTCGGCTGCGAGCGCGCGGCGGAAATCCTCCGGGTCGGAGTCCGGCGTCGCCTCGAATCCGATGTCGATCGTGAATTGCTGATACTCCTTGGTCGCCAGAAGCGCGCGCGAGGCCTGCGCCACCTTGTCGATGATCGGCTTCGGCGTGCCGGCGGGCGCGACGATGCCGTAGGACACCTCATTGGTGACGCCCGGAAAGCCCGCGCTCGCCACGGTCGGGATGTCGGGGGCCGCCTGGATCGGTTTCGCGCTGGTGATGGCCAGAATTCTCAGCTGTCCGTTGCGATGGAAGCCGAGGCTTTGCGCCTGCACCCCGACGATGCCCATTGGAATCTGCCCGCTGACGAGATCGGCCATCGCGGGGCCCGCGCCGCGATACGGGATCTGCATGAGATCGGGAATCCCCGCGATCGATTTGAACAGCTCGCCGATGAGGTGATTGGTCCCGCCGACCCCGCTGTGCCCGTAAGAGACCTTGCCGGGGTTTGCCTTGATGTAGGCGACGAGCTCGGCCATCGTCTTCACCGGCACGGACGGATGCACCGCGAATGCCAGATATCCGACCGCAATGCGCGTGATCGGATCGAGATCCTTGACCGGATCGTAGAGCGGCTTTGTCTTCAGCAGCGCTTCGTTGACGTGCGGCAGCGTGCCGCCGAGCAGGAGCGTGTAGCCATCCGGCCGCGAGCGCGCCGCAGCCGCCGCGCCCAGCGATGCGCCGCCCCCGCCGATGTTCTCGATCATCACCGTGCCGAGATATGGCTTGATCCGGTCGGCCCACGGGCGGCCGAGCGTGTCGAAAGCGCCGCCGGGCGGAAACGGCACGATCAGCCGGATCGGGTGGTCGGGATAGGCATCCGCGCGCGACGCGCGCGCAGTGAGCAGCGTTGTGGCGCTCGTCGCCGTTGCCAGGAAGTGTCGCCGGGAAAATTGCATGTCATGTCGCTCCCGCGTCTGATCTCGCAACATTGGCAATGTGGTCTGGCTTGCGCAAGCCGCGGCGACAGCAAGTAGCCAACGCTGCGCCGCCCGCCTTCGCTGAAGCTTCGGCGGACAAGGCCCGCTATAGCCCGGCTCGGCGGAGGCCAGGCTCGCCCGCCGTAGCGCGAAGCGCGAAGGCGGAGGGGAGATGGAGCGCCGGTTGGCGCAACATCTTTAGTGTGTGCGCCCTCTTTCGAGAGCGCCGCGCCTTCCGGCGCTCCATCGCGGCGATCTTCGCGTGTCTCCGTTGTCGAGCCTTGACTGCAAACAATCGGAGCCGCGTCATCGGCGATCGGGCCGCGCTTTTCGCGGATCGTGGGTTAGCTTCCTGTGGCCGGCGAAAGGTCTCTGCCCATTCCAGGGCAAGCATCAATCCGGCGTAGGACCCAACGATCAACGTAAGCCAGCTCCTGGCGGGAGGCCGTAGTACCTCCGGGCGGAGCCCCGACGCCGCCCGGGGTCAGAGCCTGGATGCGGCAGCGGCTATTTGCTGTTGTGTAACAACGCTTTGCCATCGGAAGCAGTTTGCAACATCGCTCAGAAAGCAAATAGGTAGCTACCTTTCCCCGTCCTTCAGACGTCTACCTGCTCGGCTATCGCAAGCGCTTCATCGACCTCGATGCCCAGATACCGAACCGTGCTCTCGATCTTCGTATGTCCAAGCAAGAGCTGCACGGCGCGCAAATTCCCGGTGCGGCGATAGATCAAAGTAGCCTTGGTTCGCCGCAGCGAGTGCGTTCCAAACAGCAGCGGGTCGAGACCAATGCTGGCGGTCCACTGCGAGACGAGCCGTGTGTACTGGCGCGTGGTGAGATGATGGTCACGGCCTCGCCGGCCGGAGAAGAGATATTCGCCCGGCGTTTTCGCAAGCGCCCTGAGATACTCATCCACTGCCTGCCGCGTCGCCTCGGTCAGCTCAAATTTCACCGGCCGCCCGGTCTTCCTTTGACGACAAATTGCTCGCGGGAGCGCATTGCCCGCTGGCGCAATGTCGTCGACCTTGAGTGCCAACACATCGCATCCTCTCAGTTTGCTGTCGATCGCCAGATTGAAGAGAGCAAGATCGCGGACGCGGCCTTGAAGTTGCAGCTTCGTCCGGATCGACCAGATATGTTTTGACCGCAGCGGAGGCTTTGCTCCAA
>Ga0310810_10003072_pt1 | contig 18133 bp, 8 predicted proteins | sample NCmetagenome_FD_207641 | JGI IMG/M metagenome (GOLD analysis project Ga0310810, IMG submission 207641) | Soil microbial communities from experimental microcosm in Duke University, North Carolina, United States - NC | ecosystem: Engineered > Artificial ecosystem > Soil microcosm > Unclassified ...
CGTCGAGGGCTCGCGTTCGCGCTCGTAGTAGACGAAGTAGTGCGCGCGATCCTTGCGCAGCGGACCACCATAGGTACCGTTGAACCGCTGGTTGGAATACGGCAGCACGCGCTGCTGGACGAAGTCGGGCGCATTGAACCGCGAACTGCGGAAGCTCACGGCGGCGCTGCCGCTGCTGATGTTGGTGCCGGATTTCGTCACCGCATTCACGAGCACGCCATTGGAGCGTCCCTGCGACGCATCCCATCGGCTAGCGACAAACTGAAACTCGCCGACCGCTTCCTGCGAGACGCGAGGGTTCGCCGCCCCGGCTCGCCCATTGTTGGTCACCTGCTGGCCGTCGATATTCAGCTGAAAATCGAACCGGTTGCGCGCCGTCGGCGAATTCGGATCCGCGCCGTTGGACCGGTTGCCTGGCGCGAGCAGCGACAGGTCGAGCCAGTTGCCGCCGTTCACGGGGAGATCCTTCGTCTGCCGCGGATCGATGTTCCCTGCCAGCGTCGACGAGCTCGTTTCAATCAGCGGTGCCTCTCCAGTGACCGTGACCGATTCCTGCACCGTTGACGGCATCAGCTGCACGTTGATGGTCAATGTCTGCCCGACGAGCGCTTCGAACTGACGCGCGACGCCGGCAAATCCCTGCAACTCGAGCGTCAGCCGATACACGCCGACTCGCACCGGAATGCGATAGTTGCCGCGATCGTCGGTCACGGCGAAGAACGTATTGCCGGTCGCGGTGTGAAGGGCCGTGACCGTCACGCCTGGCAGCACGCCGCCAGTCGAATCGGTGACGGTACCGTTCACCGTCGCGTCCTGTGCGAGCGCAATGGCAGGAAGGAAAAAGAGCACCACCGAGAGGAACCAACACCGAGTGGTCATCAGTCACCTCCGAGGGAACACGTTGTGAGTGCAGTGAAGCGCGAAGGCGGGGATTCTGGCAGGGTTTCGCGAGCAACGCAAATTCGGATCGTTCGGATCGTTCGAAGCGTTCGAAGTGACCTTCGGTCAATCCGAACCACCCGAACCACCCGAACGACCCGAACGGGACCCGAACGACCCGAACGACCCGAACGATCTAGAGCGAACGAAGGAAGTAGATCAGATTCTGACGTTCCGTCGCCGTAAGATTGAACTGCGCGTCGGCGCCGACGCCGTCGAAATTGTTCTTGACGCCAGCAGCTTCTTCACCATGGGCCTTGATGGCATCAACGAGGTTCGTCGCGGTCCCATCGTGCAGGAAGAACACTCGTTGTCCGACGCCCCACAGCGGCGCCGTGCGGAACTGATCACCAGTTGCTCCGCCCTGTGAAATGCCGTCGCCAGTGCCGATGTTGTGCAGGAGCAGGTCCGAGAACAAATTCACGGTTTTGTTTGCGAGCGCTGCCGTGCCGTGCCGACCAGTGGTCATCGACTTGATGTGGCAGATATTGCAGCCGGCTTTGGTGAAAGCGGCCTCACCAGCGGTGATCTGTGCTGATGTCACGTTCGCGTACGAGGTGACCGGCACAGGGGCGGCGAGGAACCGCATGAAATTTGCAAAGGCACTCACGTTGTCGATCACCTGCTGCGGTTGCGTGACGTCGTAATTGACGTAGTCCTGGGGCGCAGCGACAATCCTCCGGCAAGTTGCGGGGTCCGGCGTTCCCCCCTCGCCGCGCTCATCCGGGAACAATTCGTTCGTGACGCCCTGCTCGACGTTGTAGGCCTCACCCGAGAAGATCACGAGCGACTTGTTCTGCGCCTTCCAACCGAAGCGCGTGACCGTCCCATCGTTGCCATTCCGGTTGGCGATGCCGTTGATACCAAACTGTTTGGGTCCTTCGTTTTTCAGAATGGTGGCATCCTCGATGGCCTCGATCAGGCCGAGTCCGAAGACTGGAGTTGGGATCCGAAATTTCAATTCCCCTAAATGGCCGCTGAAGTCTGGCTGAACGATCTGACAGTTTTCAGCTCCCGGAAGGCCAGTGATGGTGAACAGGGCGTGCACACCCCCGTCGCTCGCGAAACGAACCTCGCGGACCGGACCGTTTGGGCTGATGATGCCCAGAGATGTCAGCGTGTTGACTTGCTCGGTCAGCCCTAAGCTCACCGCCATGCTCACCTGCGGATTGGCCGCTGGACTCGTTCCACCTGCCGCCGGGTGGGCGTGACAACTGACGCAGCTGTTCGAGTTGAACCGCGGCCCGAGGCCCTCTTCAGTGTCCGCGACGCTGCCGATGACTGATTGAACCTCCTGGAATTCGTCCAGGCCGGCATCGAAGAATTTCGCCTCCTTCACTGTGAGGTTCGCCATCGAACCGCCTGCTCCCGCACTCCCTCCGCGTGCCCCGGGATCGGTCGGATCGTTGCCAGCCATTACGACGGCGGCAGCAAACACGAACGCGAACGCACACAGCATCATCAACACAGACCAACGTCTTGTTCCTCTTCCCTGTGAGGCCATAGTGGTTCCCTCCCCCGCGGACCGCGGGCACACGTGTGACAGTGAGCGTGAAAAGGGGGGTGAACGGGGGGAAAACCCGCCTACGTGTGAAGCCGCGGCGGGGTCTTCTCAGGGAGGAGGCGACTGTAGCCGAGAGCTCATCTGAACTGCAAACGCCCAAATGTGGTTTGGGATTCCCGATTTCTGTTTTGTGATTAGGGCGATTCTCGGATCTGCACGACCATGCGTTCCGCCATGCGCTTGGTCGTGAGCGCGCGGCCCGCTGGATTCGTACGTGTATTCGGTGCGCCGGTTTGGCATGACGCGGAGCAGTCTACCTTTGACTGTCAATCGATCGGGGAAGCTTACGTGCCCAGTAAGCGATTCACCTTCGTTACCGTTCCGCAAGCAGATCCTGACGGGAATTGTGGAGAATTTATTTTGGACGTTGAAAATGCGACGCTATCTGATTCTTTTCGGTGGCGGATCGACCAATGTCGTCGAATCTGACTCACACCTTGTCTGTGGCCATGAGTACGGATGCTCCTCGACCTCCATTTGTTGGTACACGATGCTCATCTGCCGTCCTGATAGCTTTTGATCGCGCCGCATGGAAAATATCGCCGCCGTCCGCGGATAGTCGACTTCAACAGCTAATCGGTTGTTCGATTCCCACTTCACCTGAAGGGTTCGGTCCCATCATTGGTCCGAACGAAAAATTGTGACCTAAGGACGCGCCGACTCCCGGCGCGATGAAGATTTCACCTGTGCCGGGAACATACGCAATCGATATAGCGAGGCCGATGCCGAATCCGAACGGGTCCGCGATAACAGTACCGCTAACCGCACCTGGGCCACCGCCGAATGCGCCGGAACAGCGCGGCGGATCGTCGTTCGGTTGCGGCGATCCACCGGGTGTATCACCTTCGGGTTCACCGTTGCCCCCAGGTCCACTTCGACCGGAACCCGGTCTCCCGAACCCCGCACTTGGCTTTAAGCCAAGGGGATCTGTATAGATGGTAGGGGCGTTTTCGGCATAGGCAAAAATATTCGCGCCGCCGGCCAGTCCAAGTGGATCTTCACTGATAAACCGCTGCTGCGCGGGGTCGTAATACCGCGCTCGATAAGAGTACAGACCGCTGTAGTCGTTCTCTCGACCGGTAAACTGCAGAGTATTCCCAGCGAATGTGCCCGACGAAGTCGTCTTTCCGAACGGATCAAACGTGTACTGGGTCTGAACGGCTCCAGATGCATCGGCCAATGCCAAGACGCTGCGCAATGCGTCGGATAGCAGAATCGTGGTGCCGCCCGTGTCCGTTCGCGCGAACGTCTGGTCGAGGTCACCACTTGTAAGAAGATTCGCGGTGGGCGTACCTCCGACTATTTCCTGCACCAGATTTACGCCGTCATACAAGAGATTTGTATTCGATGCGCCGCCAACATTTTTAGCGCCGCCGCCCGAGTACCGACCGCGATAGAAGAACAGTTCCACGCCATCGGCTTCGCGGCCGGTGAATTGCGAAGAATTCGCATTCGACACACCCGAACTCGTTGGGACATCCCCCAGCGGATCGAGGACAGTGGTAAATGAAGTTAGTGACCACTTGACGTTCGAAGGTCGTCGTCGGTGTGAACTAGGTGCGCACTAAGCGACCAGCACGGTTGACAACAGCAACCACCACGCGCGGATCTAAATTGCGAGCACTGTCGTCGGAAGCGTGGCCTAAGATCAGAACGCTGACTGCTTAGAATGGAAGGCTCCGCCAGTCTTCGCGCCGGTGAGCTCTCTGCTGGCGCAGGGCGGCTGCCAGCGAATAAGGCGTGTGCCTCGTCAGTTACTCCTTCGGGGGGACAGCCACTGGACCGCTCTCGCATCGATCACCACCGTCCAGCCGGCCCATTCTGTCGCCAGGCACGCCCTCGTACGTAACTCGCAAATCAGGCGTTGATGGCGTATACACCTCGCCCGGTGCCGCATAGTGAACCAACGCCGAATCTGGATATTCGACTCGGAGCGACCGATCGTCACGCCACCTCAGGCGCACATTCTCCGCGTGTGCCAACTTTAGGACATACGGATAATCTTCCGACATGGATCGGCTCGGTACGTCAGCCGCTCGCACATTCGACGGCACAACCGTTACGAGCTGCTCCATCCACCCCGCAGCACCGCCTCCGCCCTGGACCCAAAATACCGCGATCAGTCTTGAGTCAGGAGACGGACATTGCATTCCGACTTTAGTAAACGATGGTTCTCTCCAGTCGCTGCAAGATACCGTCAGAACTGCAACCGTTACACAAAGGTACCCCCGGGCAACGGTAAGGACATGCGTGAACAGATCTGGCGAGAGCACATGCCGAGTGTAATTCGAGTCTCTACATATCATTTCGGTTGTCGCAGCGACGAGTTGTTCTCGCCCCGAAATAGACGTGCGATTCCTTCCGACAACGCGTCTGAGAATGCTCACGACTGCGGCTGGCCTTTTGCGCATTTCTTATACCAATCCATGCCGCGTCGTATCCAATCCTGGTCCACCGGGTCGTCGCCGAACGGACTTCTTCCCCACGGGCGACCGAAACTTGAATCCCAATTCTGGCCAAAATACTGCGCCGCACCAGCCATCCTAAGAAGAGTTCCTTCTCCAAAACCGGTTGCTAGGCCCGTAGCGCCGTAATTGAAGTTGCCAGCGGGTTCGTACTGCGATCCTGATTGCTTGTAGTCCCACGGTCCACCACTCTGCACCTGTCGGTAGAACCAAAGCCACCGGTTGGCCTCGCTTCCAAGTGTAGGGTACGTTCTCCCAAGGTCTCGCTCAGCTTCTGACTCGCGAATGTTTCGATCCAAGTCGGCGCCGGGGGGAAACGGCGGCTTTGAACACTCATCGTCCTTCCGCTGTAATCCAAACGGATCTGAGTACATCGTCGGAGCGCCTCCGACGTACGCGTGCAGATTTAAGCCTCCGTTGAAACCAATCGGATCCTCGCTGAGAAACCGGCCCGAAGATGAATCGTAGTATCGCGCTCGGTAGTAGTAACTGCCGGTCGCATCGTTCTCGCGACCCGTGAACTGTGCCTGATTTGCGCTGCCGGCACCAGAAGCAACTGTCGCACCGAACGCTTCGAATGTGTACTGTGTCTGCACTCCTCCGTTCGTGTCGGTGAGTGCCACTGTGCTGCGGAGCGCATCGATCAGCAGGTTACGCGATCCTGCGGTATCCGTTCGCGTGAACGTCTCGTCAACGCTGAGTCCGGTCACCAGGTTTGCGATTGGCGTCGTGCCGGACAACTCCTGCACGAAATTCGGACCGTCATAGAGGAAATTGGTCGTCAGTCCATTGGTCGTCTTACCGCGTCGCCGACCGGTCCCATCATATTGAAAGCTAGCGCTGGTGCCACCAATCAACCCTGTGAGCTGATTGCGCGCGTTCCACACGTAGCTCGTAGGGCCATCGCTCGCAAGATTGCCATTCGCATCGTAGCTGAACGCCTGCGAACCCCACGTCTGCAGGCGATTCCCTGCATCGTAGGTCGCGCTGGCCAGCGCCTGCGGTAATCCGGTTCGCGCCCATGCTCCGCCGACACTAATTCGCTGGCCAGCCAGATCGTACGTGTAGGTGAGGTCCCCCACCGGATTGCCATTCAACGTGTAGGCGAGGCTTGTCAGTTGATTTGCGTTGTCGTAGCCGTAGGTCGCCACAACGCCGTTCGGATACGTCAGCGTGCTTCGGCGATCTGCGTTGTCGTACGTGATTGAAACTACGGACGTGCCCTGCGTGATCGACGTTAGCCGATGTGCGTCGTCGTACCCATACGTGACCTGGGCTTGGCCAGCCACCGTCATCGTGGTCCGCCGGCCGTCTGCATCGTACGTGTAGCCGATGCTCCCTTGCGGCGTTGTTTCCGACGTCAGACGATCGAAGTTGTCATAGCCGCGCGTGATCGTGCCGTTGGCCGAATCGGCAATCTGTGTCAGCCGGTCTCCCGCATCGTACGTGTAGGTGATGGTCGAGCCGTCCTGGAACGTAACGACGGACAAGCGATCGAGGTCATCGTACTGATAGCCGGTGACCTGCTGCTTCCGGTCGGTCACCTGCGTGAGGTGATCCTTCTTGTCGTAGCCATACGTCGCCTGTTTCTGCAGCGGATCCGTCCGCGTGGCCACGCGGTCTGAGGTGTCGTAGGTGTAGGTCGTCGGGTGGTTCAGCGCGTCGTTGAGCGTCAGCAGGTTGCTGTTTTCGTCATAACTGAAGTTTGTCTGCCCACCCACCGCGTCGGTGATGGTCGTCGTCCGATTCAAGGCATCGACATCCATTCGTGTGACGTGCCCCAACGGGTCTGTCATCGATCGAACGCGTCCGCCAGCGTCCACAAATTGTCGCCACACGGCGCCCAACGGGTTCGTTGTTGACGTTTGATCGCCGCTCGTATAGCCGGTCTGCCACTGATGCGTGAGCGGATCGGTCACGCTCGTCACCTGTCCGGCGCCATTCAGCACGATCGTGCGCTGATGCGAGAGTGGATCACTCGTGCTGGTGAGCCGCTGCTGCGCGTCATAGCCGAGCGTCCACGTGTGCTGCAGCGGATCGGTCACCGTCGCGAGTTGGTGAAACGCGGGTTCATAGGTGTACGTGGTCGTCGCCGCCTCGGATGTTGTCGCCATGCGCGTCACCGTGAGCACGCGGCCGGTCGAGTCGTAGGTGTAATCGGTCTTGCGATTTAACGGATCGGTCACTCTGGTGACCAGATTCGTTGACGGCTGCCGGTCGAATGTGGTCGTCCGTGCGAGCGAGGTGCCAAACGCCTGCGTGTCGCTGGTCAGCATGTGGTCGCTATTGAACAGCAGCCGTTCGACGTGTCCTTTCGGATCCGTAATGTCGGTACGCGTTATGTTCCCGGACAGATCGGTCGTGTAGGTGAATCCGTAGGTCGCCTGCGGATCGGCCAGCACCTGCGAGGCCACACGCCCGTCGGTCTGCGTGGGATTGGCGACGACGTACGTGTTGGTCAGATAGGTAATCTGCCGGCCATCCTTGATCGTCCGCATGCGGTGGTATTGGTCGTAGGTGTAGGTCGTCACCTTGGTCGCCGGATCGGTAACCGTCTCCAGGTTGCCGTTCGCGTCATAGGTGTACCCCACGGTCCGCCCGATGTTGTCCTTGAAGCCGTCATAGGTGAACGCGATCCATCGACCGTTGGGTGACGTCACCTGCGTCACCTTCCGCGGCTCGCCGACCGCGTGCGAGATCCGGACGGTGTTGCCGTAGCGATCGCGAATGGCTTGCAGCGGGGCGTTCTCGCCGAAGACATACACGGTCCCGTCGGCCATGACGAGATCCCAGCCATTGCCATTCCACGAGAGCTGCGAATCCGCATACTCGGTTGGCGTCGGCGACGCGGTGAACACCGCATCCGCGAAACTCCCGCCCGGAGACGTGCGCACGTAGTGAATCATCGCGCCGCTCGGGAGCGACACATCCGCGACCTGATACTGCTGCGGCCCCCACAGAAACATCGCGTAGGGGTGTGTCATGCCGTACCCGAACGACCGCACCTGCCCGTCGCCGGAGCTGTACGTGCGCGTCATGGCGAGCGGAATGACATCGGGCAGGTACAAGTCCGTCTTCGTCATCAGGAACAAGCCGCTCGCCGCATCGACCGGATCGGCCGTCTTGGTCGGAGGCTCGGGCGGCTGCTGCGCGGCCGGCGAATCGCCCGTGCTCAGCATCGCGCCGGTGAAGGAATAAAAACGTGTCGTGAGATCGGGGACGACCTGCGCCGCGTTCGCGGTCACGCGGCCGATGCCGTAGATGTACCAGTCCTTCAGGTCAGGGTCGTAATGAAAGAACTGCGTCAGCTGGTACGGGATGCCGTTGCGGTAGTTCGGGTAGACGAGCCAGGCGCCGTTCGATCGGCCGCCCGGCGCCTCGACGTACGCCCCGCCAGGCTGCGCGGTGAAGTACACCGGCACATCGACGTTCTTCGCGAGGGGAAACGGTGGCCGATCCACGGGAATCGGTGTCAACCCGACTTCCTTCACCACGTCGCCTTCTTCCCCGCGCAGAACGGTGCCAGCCGGAAGGTGGAGCTCGAGTCCACCGATGTACGGTGTGGTGATCACCACCTCAGAATTCGTCGGCGACGTGAGCTTGACGGAATGGCGCGTGTCGAGCCGCGACTGCCAGATCGTGAATGGCAACACGGTCGTTTTGCCCGAATCGACTTTTAGCCCGTATTCGTAGAACCCGTATTTGCGGTTGGGCCGGCTTGCCGTCTCGCCATCAATCTGCAGGACACGGCGCCCGTCCGCTCCATTCTTCAACACCAGCAGGAATCGGCCCGTCTGATCGCTCTCCGTACTGGCATCGTCTTCGACGCGCAGCGTGACACCGGCCAGCGGGCGCCCGTCGAGCGTCAGGACGCGTCCTGAAATCGCCGTGGCACCCGGAGGCGCCATCAGCGGCGCCAGCGATTCCCACGGCGACGGCGGCCGGTTCGTCCGCCATCCGTTCTTCACGCTGTTCGCATCGGGGATCCATTCCTCTTCGTCGATCACCGCATCCGTAGGCCGCGTCGTGGTGGTGAATGTGAGCGACGCCGGCGCCAGCGGAACGCCTGTGAGATCGATCGGACCGGACACAGACAGCGTGTATTGCGTATCTTCCGCGAGCGGTTCTGCGGGCCACACGAATGCGAGGCGCCCCTGCTCCGCAACGATCACGCGAATGAGGACTGGGCCGTCCGGACCGATCAGCTTGAAGGTCTCCGGCGTGAGCGTCTCGAGCGTCATCGCGACCGAGAACCGAATCGCGACGTGGACATCGAGCGGAACGTCAGTCGCATTATTGGCGGGGATGGAGCCTGAAATCACCGGCGGGACCGCCTCGCCCGCGGACAACGGCACATGAGTCGCGATCCGCTGCTGCGGATCGATCACCAGTTCGTCCGCCGGGTGGCCACCCGCTACCGTACGGCCCCCGCTGATGCGAACACTTCCATTTGGCTGCAGGGTCGCCGTGTGGCCTACCCGGTCGACCACCGCCGCGCCTGCGACAGCGGATGTGTGCGCCTGCAGGTCCCAGATCTCGCTGGCGAGCGGATCAGATGTGCCATTCGAGCCGCCCGCAATCAGCACGCGGCCATCGGTCAGAAGGGTCGCCGAGTGTGACGATCGCGCCGTCGCGCCGGTCATCGTCAACGGGGTAAAGGTCTGCGTCGCCGGCTCGAACAACTCCGGCACTTCGGCGAGCGCATTTCCGTTTTGCCCGTTGGCAACGAGCACCGTGCCGTCGTCGAGCAGCGTGGCGCTGTGCCACGCACGCGGCGACGTCAACGCACCACGCGTAGGAGACGTCACGTTCGTCTGCGGATCCCAGATCGATGCCGACGCTTCGACTCCTTCACCGCCGACGATCAACCAGCGTCCGTCGGATAGCCGCGTGGCGCTCTGACCGGCGGGAGCTGTCGCGCCGGATGTCTGCTGTACTCCGGCCGTTCCGGCACTTGCCGCCGTCGATCCCTGCTGTCGTGCGGCGACATCGCCACGCAGGACAAGCGAAAGGCCGGTGACAACGATCAAAGCGGCTGGCGTGAAGCGCTTCCGTCTCGACATGGCTACTCCGTTACTGGCGAATGACTACGGACCGCCTACGGCACTTCGGTCAGCGTCAACGTGAGGCTTCCCGTATTTGTGCCTACTGGATTCACGAAGATCGTGTAAGTCCCGGTGGTCGGAATTGCGGTGGACCCGATGGTCCCGCCGGCGTCCATGCAGGTGGGGTTCACTAGCGGCGAGTTGTCTGGCTTGAGAATGCTGACGTTCACGTCACACTCGAACGGCGTGTTGAAGCCCGACGCGTCCGTCACCTGCAGCGAAATGTGCTGATTGGCGTTGGCCGAGAAAGTAAAGGATCCGTTTTGTCCTATCGCCGACAGAGACACCGGAACTGCCGATCCGCCAATGGTTATTGTTCCCGTGACGTCTGCCGGCACGCTGTAGAGCGTGAGTGTCAGATTTCCCGTGGCCACGGTGTAGGGATCGATCTGGATCTTGTATGTTCCAGTCGATGGCAAGCTTGTCGTGTCGATGAAGCCGCCGAGCTCCATACAGAGCGCCGGTGCCAAGACGCTGTCGTCAGGATTCAGGATGGCTACGGTGACGTCGCAAGTGACTGGCGTGCCGCCGTAGCTGGAGCTCATGCCGAGCAGCGCGATGCGCGCCCCGCTGGTCCCACTGAACGTGAGTAGCCCGTTCTGTCCTGCGACGGTCGTTGTGACCGTGACCGAAGAACCACCGGCGCTGATTGTTCCCGTGAAATCCGGCGGCACGGTATACAGATTCAGGGTCACACTGCCTGTGGCAAGGTTCGCGAGATCAACGATGATGGTGTAGGTCCCACTCACCGGCAGGACCGTCGTGTCGACGAATGCCCCAACTTCTGCGCAAATCGGCGATGGAAACAGCGTCGCGCCATTTGGTTTGGTGACAATGAGGTTCATGTCGCAGAAGAAGGATTGCCCGTTGTTCACCGTTGGATTGCTCGCCACGAGCGAGATGCGCTGCCCCGCGGTGCCCGAGAAAGTCACGAGTCCGTTTTGACCGGCGGCCGTGGTCGAAATCGTGACAGCAGGACCGTCCGCGACAATCGTCGCTGCCTGGTCGACGATGTCGGACAGGGTGACTGTTGCGCTACCGGTGTTGCCGGGCGGCGCTTCCACCAACAGGGTGTACGAGGAACTGGACGTAATAGTCCCGGTCTCGACATAGCCAGCGTCGACAAAAGCGGAGGCTGTGCGAGCACCAGCCGGGTCGTACATCGCGGCACTACCGTTGGGGAGCGCAATGCTGCTGAACGTCGCGCCGACGCGATGGCCTGGCGTCCCATCGAAGACGAGGAGGGAGAACTTTCCGCCTGCCGGAAACGACAGCGGCAGCGAGTTGCCGCCGACGGTCATGCGAGCGGTGTCCTGGATGTTCGATGACGAATAGCCCACCGGTGGAACGAAGAAGTCGCCACTACTCGTCGCGGAGCCGATGAGTGTCACAACGCTCACATGTCCGGACGACGCGACTTGAGGGACCTGCACGGTAAGGCTCGTCGCCGTCGCGTTCGTCACCGCGCCGTTGAGGCCGTTCAGCATCACCCGATCGTTGATGAGGGTAGTGTCGAAGTTTGTGCCCGTAATGGTCAGCGACCCGGTGCCGGCCCAGATTTGGGGCGAGAAGTTTGTGATCGTGGGTGGACCCGAGCTCGCCGCTGTAACCGTGAAGGACGTGCTGGTCGTTGCGGAGCCTCCCGGAGCTGTAACACCGATTGGTCCCGTTGTCGCACCGGCAGGAACCGTGACAGTGAGCTGACTCGCCGAGGCCGCGGTGACCGTCGCAGCGGATCCATTGAACGTGACGGCGTTGGACGAGGGCGTTGCGCTGAAGCCGGTGCCGTAGATCAGGACAGTCGTGCCAACGGGGGCGGAATTCGGCGTGAACTCGCTGATTGATACCGACGCCGATCCTGGACGCTCGATCGCAGTGATATTTCCAACGGCGTCGTAACGGTACGTCGCGGTATTCGCGCCCGGATCGGTCACGGACACGAGCCGGCCGATTTCGTCGTACACGTACGTGACCTGACCAACTGCTGCGGTCTGGAGACTGACGTCTCGCGTCGTGTTCGAGTTCTCCGAAATCGTGACGCCTGCCTCCTGTGTCGCATACCCGACCGAGCTCACTTGAAGAGTGGAACTGCCGGGATGCAGCGAATTCAACGAGTAGACGCCAGAAGCATTCGTAGAGGACGTCGCCTTCTGAATGCCGTTCTGAAAGAGGACGACAGACGCTCCTGAAATCGGCGTCGTACCGTTCGGCTGCGTCACGGTGCCGCCGATCGAGCCAGCCTGGAGCAGCGCCACGTTGACAGTCGTCGACGTGCTTCCAACAACCGCGATGTTTTGGCGCACCTCCGGAGCAAATCCGGTTGCAGCGACACGAACGTCGTAGGTACCTGGGCTCAGACCCGGGATGGAGTACGTCCCGTCGGTCGCCGTCGTCGCTGCGCCTTTGATAATTCCGGCGAGTACGGCCTGAACGGCAGCCCCGGAAACCGCCGTCCCCCCGGTCGATCGGGTGATCGTTCCCGTAACGGTGCCATTGGTAATTACGGTAAACGCTACGCTGTTGCTCGCATTACCAGCGACCGTCACTAGGACCGGCCCAGTGCTCGCTCCTGATGGCACTGGCACGCCGATGCTCGAGTCGCTCCACGTCGAAGGCGCCGCCGTTGTCCCATTGAATGTCACGCTTGGACTGGCGCCGAAACTGGTTCCGGCGATGGTGACTGTCTCTCCTTGAAATGCGGCAGCCGGCGTCACGGACGAAATGTGTGGAAGAACCGTGAACGCCACGCTATTGCTCTGTGTATTGCTGACGATGACCACAACCGCCCCACTCGCTATTCCTGCGGGGACACTCGCCGTGATGCTGGTGTCGGACCAACTCGTGACTGATGCAGTAGTGCCGCTGAATTTGATGGTGCTGGTTCCTTGCGTTGCACCGAACGCGGTGCCAGTGATGGTTATTGACTGACCCACAATCCCGCTGGTCGGGTTGAGTAAGGTTATCGATGGCGCCGGGTTCGGTATCTCGACCGTCGAGTCTGCGTTCGCCTCGATATTCAGCTCACCGAATGCGTTTTTGTTCGGCATCGAGCCGGAAATGTAGACGCGTACGGCAAGAACGAATACGTCGGAAGCCGCCATCGGAATAGAGCTGCCTACGGAGCATGAGAACTGGTACCAATTGAAGACGAGCGTTAGCGCTTGCGAACCGGTACCGACGCACAAAGATGTTCCGAACGTGCTGTTCAGATAGACCTGGCCTCGGGGATACACGGCGCTTCCTGTGTTGGGCAGCGACGTCACCCTCATGAGCAGATTGAATGTGATAGTCGATCCCGCGGGAATGCTGCCCGCTCGGTTCGGCACGCCGATTGGCGTCCCAAAGGACGAGATGTTGATCGCGGTATTCGATTGCTGCTTGAGGTTTGTTGACTGCAGAGTGATGGTCTGTAGGATGTCGGGACCGACCGTCTTGAGCGCCTTCGCGGCCCCAGTGTGGCCCGAAGCTTCGTTGTGCAGGTGGTAGACGGTCGTTTGCCCGGTCTGAGCAAAGACGCGGGCAGACGCACCAAGCAGTAATGCAGCTCCAACGACACACACCAGCAGGCCGCGTTGCATGAGAGCCTCCGTCGGGAATGGCGCTCATGCTCGGGTAGCACGTGATCGCGTGCAAGAAGAATTGCTTGACGATACGTGCGAATCTCTTGACGATTCCTGCGCAACGACTACGACGAACGAGTCGGGCCCGATGTGCTCCTGAAGGCAAAAGGCGTCACACCGAAGGCCAGTTTGAAATGTCGTGAGAACTGACTGGGATGCGCGTAGCCGACAGCTGTGGAGATTTCCTTGATGCTGCGAGAGTGATCACGGAGTAAGTCGCACGCAACAGCTAAACGCCGACGATGAAGATGCCTCACGAAGCCGCACCCGGACTGGTGTTTCAGGAGCCGCGCACCATGCCACGCTGACAGGTTCGCTGCCCTGGCGGCCGATCGCACATTCAGCGTTGCGTCGGCGTAACGTTCGTCGATCACTTCGAGCATGCGGACAACTCGTGGGTCGACATGGTGAGTTTCCGGATCAAGTCGGGAACTGATACGAGTAGTACATACATCCGCAATCTGAACCCACTGCGTGCGCCAGAGGTCCGGTACTGCTCTGGCCTCTGCGAGCGTCACGAACCGCTGTGCGATGTCGGGGCAATTGTCAAGCGCGAGATACCGAACCAGACGCGCGAGAACTCGATCGAGCAAATCGCCGATCACGAGCTGTTCAGCGCGGCTTGGCGCAGGTGGTAGATCAGTGATGAGCCCTCGGACCTCGTGGACAAGTGCCGCGGGCGCCACTTCCCCGAAATGGCCTGCCACCACTTGACATCGACTGATGAGCGTGGGGACTGCCGGACCAAGCACGCGAATAAACCCTCCGCAAGTCGCGTATGGACACGTCGGCTGATCACGGCAGTGTGGCCGCGAGACGTTCTTTTCGTCGTAGAGGGGTCGGGTCACTGTAGGAGCGCGCTGATCCAGTGTCAAGTAAAACGAGTACAACGTAAGCACAAATGCGATGCGTTGTAGGCGAAACAGGAACCCTACACACGCGCGCGGCGGCGAAGGCGCACGCTATACGGCCAGGGCTGCGGGATCGCGAACATCATCAGCGTCCCACCGAGCAGCGCAACGTTGCTCAGGAAGTGTCCCATCTCGTTCGCGCGATCGGTCGGATTCGTCAGCGTCCAGAAGTTGTGCATGACCGGCGTCACGCACACGATGAACAACGCAATGCACGAGAGCCCGACGTACGGCTCGATGCCGGTCAGGACGCAAAACCCGCCGATGAGAAGGAGCACGCCCGCGACGACGACGGCGACCTCGGGCATCGGAACGCCTTTCGCCGCTGCGTACTGAACAAGCGTCGCGTTCATCAGAAAGTGATTCGCACCGTTGTAGAGAAAGAACCCGCCGAAGATCACGCGGCCGAGCAGAAAGAGGTCGTCCATTTCGAGCTCCTCTTCCAGATTCGTCCTGCAAACAGAGGACCCTGATACCCCGACTACCCCTGAAACCTGATACCTGATACCTGCCGCGTTTAGTTCTAAGGACGTGGTATTTTTGACGCCCAACGGAGGATGAGATGCCGCGTACCACAAAGCCGGAACTGACGATCGGAGCCGCCTGCCTGGCGCTCTTTGTCTCGATATTCCTCGTCACCGCGCGCGCGCAGCAGCCCGCTGTGGCCATCGACAACGACGACATCGGCGGCGTGGTCACGAGCACGAACGGCCCCGAGGCCGGCGTCTGGGTGATTGCCGAAACGCGCGACCTGCAGGTGCGCTACATCAAATCGGTCGTGACCGACGATCGCGGCAGGTTCGTCGTGCCCGATCTGCCCAAGGCGAACTACACCGTCTGGGCGCGCGGCTACGGACTGGTGGACGGTCCGAAAGTCACGACGGCACCGGGCAAGATTGTGAACCTCACGGCGACGATTGCGCCCAACGAGGCGGCGGCGGCCGAGTACTACCCGGGGATCTACTGGTTCTCGATGCTCAAGATTCCAAGCGCCGCCGACTTCGGCGGTGAGGGGCGGATCCCGAAAGGGATCACGCAGTCAGCGTGGTTGAATCAGATGAAGAACAACGGCTGCGTCGGCTGCCACCAACTCGGGCAGAAAGCCACACGGACGATTCCGCAGGCCTTCGGCACGTTCAACTCCTCGTCTGCCGCATGGCTGCGCCGTGTGAGCTCTGGACAATCCGGGCAGCAGATGACGGAGCAGTTGCTGTCGCTCGGACCACTTGGCGCACAAATGCTCGGCGACTGGACGGACCGCATTGCGAAAGGCGAGCTCCCGCGGACCAAGCCGACGCGCCCGCAGGGAATCGAGCGCAACATCGTTGTCACGCTCGAAGGGCTGGGCGACGACAAGCACTACCTGCACGACATCATCTCGACCGACAAGCGAAAGCCGACCGTCAACGCGTACGGACCGCTCTACGGCTCGCCTGAATACAGCACCGATACCTTGCCGGTCCTCGATCCCGTGAAGCACACGATGACGACGTTCCACGCAACGGTGCTCGATCCGAACATGCCGCTTAGCCTCGGGCCCGGGCACGCGGCAGGTCTGAAGGCGATGGCGCCGTCGGCGTACTGGGGCGAGGAGCAGATCTGGGACACGCGCGTCAATAACCACAACTCGATGGTCGACGCGAAAGGGCGGGTGTGGCTCGCGGCGTCTACGCGCGGGCGCGAGAACCCGGCGTACTGTCTGCCGGGTTCCGATCATCCATCGGCGAAGGCCTTCCCGATCAAGGAGTCGCTGCGCCAGGCAGCGGTGTGGGATGCGAAGGCGGGCAAGTACACGCCGCTCAACCTCTGTTTTGGGACACATCATCCGGAATTCGGGTTCGATGCGAACGAGACTGTCTGGTTCAGCGGCGGCGGCAACGTCCTCGGATGGGTCAACACGAAGATGTACGACCAGACCGGCGACATCGTGAAGTCGCAAGGATGGACGGCGTTCGTGCTCGACACCAACGGCAACGGTAAGCGCGACGCGTACGTCGAGCCCAATCAGCCGGTGGATCCGACCAAGGACAAACGGATGGATGTGGGGTTCTACGCCATCATGCCGCATCCGAAAGACGGATCGATCTGGGGCTCGTATCGCGGCAACCCGGGCGCCGTCGTCCGCGTCGTGCTGGGAAGCAATCCGTCTGAAACCGCTATCACCGAGGTCTACAACGTTCCCGCACCCGGCTTCGGCGTGCGCGGAGGCGACATCGATTCAAAGGGCGTCGTCTGGGTGTCGCTGGCGAGCGGTCATCTCGGCGCCTTCGACCGCAGCAAGTGCAAGGGTCCGCTGAATGGACCGAAGGCGACTGGCGATCATTGCCCTGAAGGCTGGACCTTCTACAAATATCCCGGTCCCGGCTTCGAGGGGATCGGCGACAACAGCGCCGAAGCGAGCTATTACAGCTGGGTGGATCAGCACAACACGTCAGGCCTCGGCGCCGACGTGCCGGTTTCGACCGGCAACGAGAACGACGGGCTGATCGCGCTCAAGGACGGCAAGATGATCGTGCTGCGCGTCCCGTATCCGATGGGCTTCTACGCGAAAGGGCTCGATGGCCGCATCGATGATCCGAATGCGGGATGGAAGGGACGCGGCCTTTGGGCTGCCGCCGGCGATCGCACGCCGTGGCTGAAGGAAGGCGGCAAGGGATCGACGCCGTTCGCCGCGCACTTCCAGGTGCGGCCCGATCCCTTGGCGAAATAGCTATGAAGCAGATTCTCGCGATCGCGTTCGTCGCGCTCTGCTTCACAGCCATTCGCGTCAGCGGTCAGGGCGATACACCGCCGCCGTGGGCGTACCCGCAGGCTCAAAGCCAGCAGCGCCCGCCGGACGATGGCAAGGTGCATCACCTCGAGGGGAGCACCGGCGCGTTCACAGCGACGCAGATCAACGATCCGTTCGCGCCGCCCGACTGGTATCCCAACGAGCATCCACCGATGCCGGAGGTCGTGGCCCACGGGCGCAAACCCGATCTCCGTGCGTGCGGCCAGTGTCACCTGCCGCATGGCGTCGGTCATCCCGAATCCGCCAGCGTTGCGGGCCTGCCGGCCGACTACATCGTCGAGCAGATGCATGCGTACCGCGACGGTCGTCGCAAGAGTTCCGTCGGCAATTCGATCATGATCGCGTTGTCGAAAGCGGCCACCGAAGACGAGATGCGTACGGCGGCTGAGTACTACGCGTCGCTCAAGATGAAACCGTGGCTGCGGATCGTCGAAGCAGACATGGTGCCGACGACGTTCGTCGGCGCCGGCAACATGCGGTTTGCGACGACCGACGGGAAGATGGAGCCGATCGGGCAGCGCATCATCGAGCTGCCCGAGGATGCCGAGAAGGCGGAGCTTCGGGACGGCCACTCGGGATTTGTCGCGTACGTTCCGAAAGGAAGCATCGCCAAAGGCGAAGAGCTCGCGACAACCGGTGGCGATCATGTCGTCAACGGCAAGATCGTCAAGGGAAAAACCGTCGCATGCGCCGTGTGCCATGGCCCGCAGCTCAAGGGCCTTGGCAATGTGCCGAGCC
>Ga0310810_10003073_pt1 | contig 18127 bp, 21 predicted proteins | sample NCmetagenome_FD_207641 | JGI IMG/M metagenome (GOLD analysis project Ga0310810, IMG submission 207641) | Soil microbial communities from experimental microcosm in Duke University, North Carolina, United States - NC | ecosystem: Engineered > Artificial ecosystem > Soil microcosm > Unclassified ...
TCCCCGGGACAACGCCCCTGGTGAGGGCCCTCATGAGAAAGCTCACCGCGAAGTCGTTCAAGAGCATTCCCGGGAAATACTACCGCACCCCGAAGGAGCTCTGGGGCTTTCGCAGTGATCGGGGCGACGGCGCGCCGTCGGCCATCGCGCGGGCATTCCTCGAGGCCAACCACGAGACCCTCGGCATCACCTCCGCGCTCGACCGGCTCGACGTGCGCCGGGTGATCCGCGGCCAGGGTGCCGACCACGTGATCCTCCAGCAGCGGTGGCGCCGACGCCGGATCCACCGCGCCTACGTCACCGTGCACATCGGCCGGGATCGGCGCGTGTACCTGGTCAAGAGCCGGGCCGTGCCGGAGGACGTGCTGCGCCACGCCGAGGAGCCCCGCATCGCGAGCGCGAGGGCGGTGCGCGCCGCCCTCGCCGGCGGCGGGCGCGGCAGGGGGCGCGCGTGGGTGGTGGGCACGCCGGAGCTGCTCTGGTACCCGGCCCGGCGGCTGCTGCACCCCGCGTGGCGGGTGCGGATCCACCGGACGAGGCCCCGCGCGGAGATCATCACGTACGTGCACGCGGTGAGCGGGAACGTCATCAGCCGCTACGACAACCTGGCCGAGGCCACCGGGCGCGCGACGGTGTTCCTGCCGAATCCGATGGCGCGGGCGCGCGACTTCGAGCCCCTCGACGGGGCCGAGCGGGTGCGGCGCCCGCCCGCCGCCGCCTACGCGGCGGTGACCCTCACCGGCCTCAGCGGGAACCGCCGACTCGACGGCCGGCGGGTGACCACGCGGCTCACGAAGCCGCGCCTGGTGCGCGCGGGGCTCGACTTCTCGGTGCCCAGCTCCCGGGCCGGCTTCGAGGAGGTCTCGGCCTACTACCACGTCAACGAGGCCATCGCGTACCTCGAGCGGCTGGGCTACCGCGGCTCGCGCAAGCTGTTCGCGCGACCGCTCGACGTGAACGCGCGCGGCACTCGCGACGACAACTCGTGGTACAGCCCGGGCGAGCGGACCCTGACCTTCGGCACCGGCGGCGTGGACGACGCGGAGGACGGCGAGACCGTGCTGCACGAGTTCGGGCACGCGCTCCAGGACGCGATCTGCCCCGACTTCGGCCAGTCCCCGGAGGCGGCCGCGATGGGCGAGGGATTCGGCGACTACTTCGCGGCCAGCTTCTTCGCCGGAAAGAAGCCGCCCGCCTATCGCGACGCGGTGATGACCTGGGACGGCGCGCAGGGCGAGGGCACCCCTCCGTGCGTCCGGCGGCTCGACTCGTCCCTGACGTACGAGAGCTTCGACCACGGTCCGCGCGCCGACGAGCACGAGAACGGCCAGATCTGGTCCGCGACCCTGTGGGACATCTGGAAGGCCACCGGGCGGCCGGTGGCGGACCGTCTCATCGTCGAGAGCCACTTCCAGCTCGACGGCTTCACCACCTTCGCGCGCGGGGCACGGGCCATCCTCGACGCCGACCGCAACCTCTACCGGAAGCGCTACGCCGGGGTCCTCAAGCGCATCTTTCGCCGGCGCGGCATCGGGCCGGTGGAGTGACCGGGAAAGAGCCCGGAGGGGCAGGGTCGGCCCAGCCCCTCCGGGCGACTGCCGCGTGTCGAGGCCCTAGTCGGTTCGAGTCGAATGGGCCTGCGTGATCTTCATCGCGACGAGCTGTCCGCTCGGCGCCTTCTTGTAGCTGACCTTCACGTACCCGCCCGCCTTGATGTCGCTCAACGGCGAGCCGCTGCTCGGATCGGTCGTGAGCACGAAATCCTTCCCCTTCGAGTCCCGCACCGTGAAGGTCCGAGCGCTCTCGTTCACGTCCACGATGCTGCCCGTCACGCTGTGGGGCATGGCGAGCCTGCCCGGCTTGTCGGTCGCGGCGGAGTCGCGTCCATTGTCCGCCGCGAAGCCCGACCCCACCATCAAGGCACGTCCCTCGGACCGGGGCTAATCCGCCCGGGCCTCGGCGGAAGCATCCGACGCTGCCGCCCGTGGAGGAAAGAAGCTCCCGGTAGTGTTTGGCTCTCCGGGTACTTCTCGGCCACCGGGCCCCCCCTTGTCGACGCGCCTCCGCGCCCGTATAATTCCCGGCGTCGCGATGACCCTCCACGCGCTGTACCGGATTGCCGACCTCGTCGCTCACGTTCGGCAGCCCGCCGACATCTACGAGCCGGCCGTCGACGCGATGATCGCGGCCACCCGGGCAGACCGCGCCAGCATCCTGGTCTTCGACGAGGGCGGCGTCATGCGCTTCAAGGCGTGGCGCTCGCTCTCCGAGGGCTACCGCACGGCGGTCGATGGCCATTCCCCCTGGACCGCCGACACCAAGAACCCGACCCCGATCTGGATACCCGACGTCTCCGCCGACCAATCGCTCGGGCCCCTGCGCGAGACGATCCTCGCGGAAGGCATCCACGCCCTCGGCTTCATCCCGCTGGGCCATCACGGGCGCCTGCTCGGCAAGTTCATGGTGTACTACGACGCCCCGCACGACTTCTCCGACCTGGACCTGAAGGTCGCCGAGATGGTCGCCCACTACGTCGGATTCGGGCTCGACCGCGTACGGGCCGAGGCCGCCATCGAGGAGCTCCTGGAGCGCGAGCGCGCCGCGCGGCGTGAGGCGGAGTCGGCGAATCACGCCAAGGACGACTTCCTCGCGATGCTCTCGCACGAGCTCCGCAATCCGCTCAACGCGCTCGTCAACGCGGTCGACGTCCTGGAGCAGACCGGCAGCCGAGATCCCGTCCCGGCCAAGGCCCGTGCGGTGCTCCGTCGCCAGACCGCGCACCTCGCGCGGTTGCTGGATGACCTGCTGGACGCCGCCAAGGTCGGGCGGGGACACCTCGAGATACGGCCGGAGCTCACCGACCTCTGCACGATCGCGCGTCAGGCGGTGGACCACCTCTCGCATCGCTTCGACGCCAAGAACCAGACCCTGCGCGTCTCGCTGCCGGATCGACCGGTCGCGGTGAAGGGCGACCCCGCTCGCCTCGAGCAGGTCATCGGCAATCTCCTCGACAACGCCTCCAAGTACACGTCGGAGCGAGGCTCGATCCGGCTCGGCCTCGACGTGGATTCCGACGAGGCGACGCTGCGAGTGACGGACACCGGCGAGGGCATCCCGGCCGACCGACTGCGAACGATCTTCGACCCGTTCACGCAGCTCAACCCCACGATCGCCCGCAGCGCGGGCGGGCTCGGGGTGGGCTTGAGCCTCGTCAAGCGCATCGTGGAGATGCATCGCGGCAGCGTCGAGGCCCGGAGCGAGGGCCGGGGCGCGGAGTTCATCGTTCGACTCCCGATCGTGGCCGAGCTTCCGCCGCCCCCGGCCGAGGCGGCCACGCCCGCGGTCGCGCTGCGGCGGATCGTGCTCATCGAGGACAACGACGACGGCCGCGAGGCGGTCACCATGGCCCTGAGGGCGCTCGGGCTCGAGGTGCATGCCGCGAACAGTGGGCAATCGGGGATCGAGCTGGCGCTCCGGGGTCGACCGGACCTCGTGCTGATCGACATCGGCCTCCCGGACCTCGACGGCTACGAGGTCGCGCGCGTGCTGCGTCTCCGGCTCGGCGAGCGGGTCAGGCTGATCGCGCTGACCGGCTACGGTCAGCAGGCGGATCGCAGACGGTCCGAGGCGGCCGGCTTCGACACCCACCTGGTCAAGCCAGTGGCGCCCAGGGACCTGTTCCGGCTACTCCAGATCGAGTAGGAGTCCGCGCGCCTGCAGGCCTGGGAGGAGATGACCCGAAGGGGCGGCCAGGCAGCTCCGCCCCTTCGGGCCACGTACGGCTAACCTATCGTCCGCCTACCAGCCGCGGTGGTGCCGGTGATGATGGCCACCACCCCCGCCGACCGGCACGAAGATGCAGGCTTGAGTTCCGACTGTGACCGCCAACAGCAGCAACATGATCCTCAGATAGCGCATCGCGCGCACCTCCTTGGAGGATCAGACGTCCCTAAGGGCAAATCCATTGCCCCGGCACCCACTGCTGCACGTAGGTGTAGCGGCCCCACGCATCCACATAGGGCTGATTGACCGGGTACCCGGGCTGCCAGGCGCAGGCGGGCGACGCGTAGGCATAGTACGGGAACGGATAGAACCCGATGGACGGCCTGCGCGCGAACCGCTCGTGACCGTGAAAGCGCTCGTGGCCACCACGAGCCTCGTGTCTGCCATCATGCCCACCGTCGCGCGCGGCCCAGGCGGGCAGCGGCAGCGCGGCGAGCGCTAGAATCGTCATCCCCAGCACCAGCTTCCGAATCATGGAAGCACCTCCTCGATGCTGACTCCTTCTATCGAGTTGGACGGTGCTACCCACCGATTCATGCGCCGGTACCGGCGCGGGTTGCGAGCCGCCGGCTCGCTACGCCCCGTCCCCTCAATCGAAGGTCGACGGCACCGACTGACCCGTGGCGGGCGGCAGGTAGCCGGCGCACCCGGCTAGCAGCAACAGCAATCCAATCCAGGCATAGCGCATGGTCGCCTCCCGTCGGCTCGACAGCTCATTGGCCCTGATCGCCACATCGGTGCTCGTCACGACCACGTCGATCTTGTACCATCCGCCTCAGGAGACCGCACCATCGCACCGCGAGGCTGGGCCCGGGCCGCATTCCTCAGTGCCGGCGTCGTGGTGTGCCTGGCCGGCTGCATGAGCGCCGCTCCCATCCCGCCGACCTACACCCAGGACGAGCTCAAGGCGACCTGCGAGCGCAACGGCTTCCGGTGGTACCGGGACGACCTGGTGGGCGGCTTCTGCGCGCGTCGGTGAGTCGACCGGATCGCGTGGCCGCCCGACGGCTACGCGCCTCCGTCGCCACACGCGTCGATGGTCACGCTGCGCGGAATGGCCCGTCCGTGAGTGAGCGGCGGCCCGGGCGGCGTGACGCTCGCGCAGCCGGCGAGAAGGAGCAGCAGTCCGATCCACGCGTAGCGCACGGTGCCCTCCCTGTCAGTGCCCCTTGAACAGCAAGTCGGCGGCTTGCCAGAGACGTACCACATTGCGAACGACACCAGATTCTCCGCGATCCGAGAAAGTATGCTCGACATGATCAGCGTGTAACATGTTGAGATAATTACATTTGTAGCGTACACCCTCGGTCAAGGATGGGGCTGGCGTCCTATCGTGCCCATCGGGAAATTTTTACTTGACGGCCTCCCACGCCCGGGCGCACATTCGACCCCCGCTCACGGAGGGCGGCCCGGGATGCTCCAGGCAGCGCGCGGCGACCTTGAGGCGCTTATACGGGCCAAGGTCCTGGCCGGGGCTCTCCCGAAGGACACGCCCCGCAAGGTCTGGGCTGGCTACGGCAGTGGCAAGTTGTGTAGTGCCTGCGATTTTCCCACCACGATCAAAGACGTCGAGTACGAAGTCGAGATGGAGGACCATCACACCTTCCTGTTCCATCAGCCGTGCCTCGCGCTGTGGCATCAAGAACGCGCGAGATATCTCCAGCCGTAGCGGTCCGGGGCCGGTCGAGCGTCATGGGAGACAAGAGTCATGGCGACGACGACTTGAGGCGTCAGGTCCGCGCCCGATTGTCCGACGGCCGCTTGCCTGCTATCAACGGCGTCTCCAAGTCTCATCGAGGCACCGGTCGCCCATGCATCGTCTGCCGTCGTGCGATTGAGCCCATCGAGGTCGAGCGCGAACTCGACGGCGCGGGCGTCGTCCTGATCGCGCACGAGGCGTGCTACGTGACATGGCGGGAGGAGTCGATTGCCGTCCGCGCCTCCGGGGGTCGAATCAAACCGCTATGAGCAACATGGGCGACGACCCGGGATCCTTCGCTGAGGGCCTTGACCGCATCCCCGACAGCCCATAGGCAACCGGAGCCGCGAGTGGCGAGTCATCAGCTTCGCAGATAGACTCCCGCAGCGGTGACCATCGCGCCGACTATGACTCCAAGCGCCTGCCGCCACCCGAAGCCAGGAGACAGACCGAGACCCGCGGCATCAGCGAACCCCGAGATGAGGACGATGAGGATGCCAACGCTCATCAAGGTCCGGGCGAACGCCTCCCGCATGATCACCTCATCCAGGTTCTACTCGATCACCTGATCCGCCCGCTGCAGGAGCGACGGCGGGATCGTGAGGCCGAGGGCCTTGGCGGTCCTGAGGTTGATGATCAGCTCGAACTTGGTCGGCTGCTCGACGGCCAGGTCCGCGGGCTTGGCGCCCTTGAGGATCTTGTGCACGTAGCTCCCAGCGCGCCGATAGAGATCAGACAAGCTTGGGCCGTAGGACATGAGGCCCCCGGCCTCCGCATCCTCCCGCTGCGTGAAGATCGACGGCAGCCGGTTCGTTGCCGCGAGATCCACGAGCCGTGCTCGGTGGGGAATGAACGCCGGGTCTTGCACGACGAGCAGGGCCCCCACGCGCTCCTTAGCCATCGCAGCGAAGGCGCCGTCGAAGCCCTCGGGTCCGCGTGCCTCCAGAAGCTGGAGGTGCAAGCTCAACGACCGCGCTGCATCCTTGATGTTTCTTATGGTGAGCGGTCGGGCCGGACTGTCCGGGTTGGAGAGGACGGCCACACGGCGGACCCTCGGGACGACTTCCTTGAGCAGTTCCAGATCTTTGCCGAAAATGTCCGCGCCGACGCTGTAGGATACTCCGGTGACATTTCCGCCCGGGCGCGCGAGGCTCGCGACAAGCCCGAGCTCAACGGGATGGGTAAGACTTACCGCGACGATGGGGACTGTCCCCGTAGCGTTCTTCGCGGCCATGGCTCCAGGCGTCGGCGACGCTACGATGAGGTCCACGTTGAGGCGGACCAGCTCGGCTGCGAGATCGGGTAGCCGATCGAGGTGGCCCTCCGCCCATCGATACTCGATGACGATGTTCTGGCCCTCGACCCATCCGAGCTCGCGCAATCCTTGTCGAAATGCCTCGAGGATGCGGGGATTTGATGAGCCGGCGGCGGAGAGATAGCCTATCCGGTAGACCTTACCCGCCTGCTGGGCCTCGGCGGCGAGCGGCGCGGCGAGGACGCCGCCCGCCAAAGCGCCGAGGAAGGTACGCCGATCTAACGCTGGCTTCATCCTGCAGCGGAGTCTAGCAAAGGCACTGTCGGAGCGTGCCGAGAAGGTCTGGGCCGGACAAAGAACCCGGGCGGAGGAACTTCGTCGGCAAGTACGCGGTAGGTTGTCAGCCGATAGATTGCCTTCCGTCGACGGCATCTCCACCTCGCGGCGAGGAACTAGCCGACCATTGCGTCGTCTGTCGCCGGGCCATAGAATCGACCCAGGTCTTACGCCCACCTGTCCTGGTCGGATGAGGCGCGCGACGCGCTCATCTACGTGCGGGCGCGCGGGACATTCCTGTCAAGCCGCACTCGCATACGAGTTCCCGGCCGTAGCGCTTCGTACCTCGTCATCGTGCCCTGAGAATCCGGTACCGCAATCTCGACGGTATCGCTGTCCGCGGGAAGCAAGACATCTCTACAGGTGGTGGTGGTGGCCATCATGGCGGCCATCTCTCGCATTTCGGCCGGCGCCGCAGCGTCCGCGCTTACGTTCTCGAACATCAATTGCCACCAGCGTCCGGGCACCACGATCTCATTGGCTGGCGTCCTGTCGAACATGACGGGTGACGTCTTGAGCTGGGCTTCCCCGGCATCAAGGCCGGCCGGGATCGGGGTGACGACACAAAGCACCAGGCCGTTCTCGTCGCGGTCCTCGACAATGAACCGCCCCAGCACGAATCGACCCTCGGCACTCCCAAACCCATGCTGTTGCGCCAGCGCGCGCCAGCTTTCCCCTTCCTGCTGCGTGACTCTCCGCATTACTCACTCCAGTCGGCCCACCGACTGAGCGGGGTCGGGTCGCCGGCGATCTTATCCCGCTACTTGTCGCCCTGCGTGAGTCCCCTGATGGCGGGCAAGAGCGCGGTCGCGGTGTCGCGTTTGTTCAGGAATACATCCGCCCCACTGTCATGGGCCAGACGCCGATAGGGCTCGTCGGGGAGGGCGCTCAGGATGACCACCTTCGTCGCCGGTGCCGCCTGCTTGATTCGGCGCGTGGCCTCGAGTCCGTCAACGCGGGGCATCAGCAAATCCATCAACACAATGCTCGGGACGTCCTGGAGCGCGAGGGTCACCGCGGTCTCCCCATCCTCCGCTTCGCCGGCCACGCACACATCGGGCTCGGTATTCAGGAGCGCGGTGAGCAGCCAACGGAAGTCGGCATCGTCTTCGACCACAAGCACGTGCGCGGGCGTCATGCTCTTGTACCTCGAACCCGAGGCAGCATCGTCCGTGCCAGCCGTCCCCTGCGCGTGAGACGCATTCGCCGAGGCCCCGGCCCAATGGCGACGCCGCGTCGTCCGCGCCGGCGGCACGGATCGACGGGAACTCAGTAAGAGCTACCGGGTCGTTTGGTCAGTCCCCACTCACGCTTACCTGATCGCCGACCCCTGAGCATTAGGCAAAGACCCGTCCGCGGAGCGGATCACCCAGTCCGGTGCCGCTGCAGGAGCGCGTCGAGCGCGGTCAGGTCCACCGGCTTGGTGAAATGGGCATCGAAGCCGGCCGCGCTAGCGCGCAGCCGATCCTCGCGCTGCCCGTAGCCCGTGACGGCGATGAGGACCACGTCCTTGCGCCCCGCCGCCCGTATGCGCCGCGCGACCTCATAGCCGTCGAGACCGGGGAGACCCAGATCGATCAGGACGACGTCCGGGCGGAGCGCCAGCGCCCGCTCCAACCCCCTGGTCCCGTTGTCAGCCTCGTGCACCTCATGCCCGGACAGTTCGAGGAGGTGACGGAGCATCTGCCGGGCGTCGTCGTTGTCTTCCACGATGAGGATGCGCCGCGAGGCGGTGCCCTTCCCCGACACTGGTTTCGGAGCGGGTGGGCGAAACGGCGCTTCGACCCGGGGGACCCGGATCGTGAACGCGCTCCCGCGGCCAGGCCCTGCGCTCGTCGCATCGATCCGTCCCCCGTGGAGATCGACGAGGCGCTTGACGAGTGCGAGCCCGATGCCCAGGCCGGCGCCCGCTCCATCCAGGCCTCTCTGCTCCTGCACAAATAGATCGAAGATCCGCGGGAGGAGCGCGGTCGGAATGCCGGCCCCCGTGTCCTCTACGCGGAGGATGACGTCGGCCCCCTCCCCCATCACCGCCACCATGATCCGGCCCTCGGCAGGCGTGAACTTCATGGCATTGTGCAGGAGATTCGTCAGAATCTGCTCGAGGCGCGTTTCGTCTGCCTGGATCCACAGATCGTCTCCCGTGTAGCACGCGATGTGCCGGCCGGGCGCACCGGCCAAGGCCATGCTCACCGCACGCTGGACCGCGGTACCGAGGTTCACTGGAACCAAGCTCAGTGCGATCTTACCGGTCGCCAGTCGAGTGACGTCGAGTAGGTCGTCGACGAGCCGAACCAGGATGACCACCTGCCTCGAGAGGATCTGCCGCGCCTTCGTGCCGCGTTCGTCCCGGTAGTCCGTGCCTTCGAGGACGTGGAGCGCGGTCGAGATGACGCCCAAGGGGTTGCGCAGCTCGTGGCCGAGCACAGCGAAGAATTCGTCCTTCGCCTGGCTGGCCGCCACCGCCTCAGCGCGGGCACGCTCGCGCTCCGCTTCCACTAGTTTCCGCTCGCGGACGTCGAGGCCGATGCCAACGCGGGTATCGTCGGGCAGCCGGACGTTCGTCCAGGATGTCTCGATCGTGCGGCCGTCCCTCGTCATCATCTGCACGTCATGCCACTCATGCGGGAACGCATCCATGTGCGCACGGATCTTCGCCCGGTACGCCGGATCAGGATAGCATTGGGCCATCAAGTCGACCCGCCGAGCCGCGTCGGTCGACCACCCGGTCAACTGCTCAAACTCGCGGTTGAGCCGAAGGATTTTCGTATTGGGTTCGTACACGCTGATCATGACTGGGATGCGATCGATGATCGTTTGGAGCAGCGCGCTGTCGCGATCCCGCGCCCACACCACCGCCGCGATGCTCTGAGTCATCACCGCGACGATCGCGAGGAAGATCTGGAGCAGGAGGAGCGAGTCGCCCGGAGCGCGTGCGGCAAACGGGCCGAATCCCTGCAGCGTTCCTCCCAGGGCGATGCCGGACAGGAGGAGCACGGCGGTCGCGGCCGCGCGACGGCCGAAGCGAAAAGCGGCCCACACGAGCGGAGGCAAACAAAGGACCGCTAGAGGGTGCCGCGGGCCGAGTGGCGACAGTCCGCCGAAGACCGCGTATCCGGCCCCGATCACGGAGAGGAGCAGGCAGACCGCCTCGAGCGGACGCCGCAACAACAGCGACGATCGTCGATCGGCCCAGAGGAGCACCGGCGGGGCCACGATCAGCGCGCCCGTGACGTCGCCCAGCGACCAAGTCGCCCAGATAGGGCCGACGGCGGCCCACTGCGCATAGCCGGCGATGACGAGGCTCGCGACGCCAATCGTAGCGCTCACGACAGCACCCGGTACGACGGCGACCGCGAACATGAAGATGTCCCGCGTCCGCTCGAAGGCGTACCGGCCGTGGGCGAAGCGGTTGACCAGCCAGGTGTTGAAAAGCCCTTCGAGCGTGTTGCCGGCCGCGATGCCAATCGAGGTAGCGACCGATCCGGCCGTCGTGATGTTTACCAGAAATGCTCCGAGGGCCACGGCCGGCCAGACGCGGGTGCCCAACAGAAGGAAAGCCGCGAGCGCGATCCCACTGGGGGGCCACACTGCAGTGGCGCTCACGTGGACGGAGGCGAGGCGAAGACCCAGCTTGCCCGCCGCCACATAGAGCGCGGTGAGCACGAGAATCAACCCCCAATGTGCTATCGCGGAGCGGAAGGCCGCCAGGCGGTTCGAGCGTCTCCCGTGACCCTCCGGGGACCCAGCGTTGCCCGCGGGCTGCTGCATGCCGGCGGGATTATACCCGCTCCGAATTAGGGGCGCTAGCGAGGAGACCTCGCCCCCGAACCGAAGCGCGTAGTTCTGCTATCCGGCTATGGCGAAACTCGGTCTACCGGTCAAACATCGCGGCGTTGTCCCGTGAGCAGCCTGAAGCATGAGATGGACCGGATCTTCGGGAACGGTTACTGGGGCTCGCCGGCGATGGAGTCGATAGCGTCGGCGTTCGACAGTCGGCCGCGCCACTCGGCACTTGACGATGGCCGGGCAACAACGCTAAATATGCGGCGTGAAGCCATGCAAGCGCCGGGTGCATGATTTGTCAGTGCCGCTGAGGAGTCACAGATGGCCGCAGACGTCCGCCCTTTGAGCGCCCGAGTCTACTACCGTCAGGGCTGAAGCTCCTGCGCCAAGACGAAAGAGTTGCTTTCGTCATGGGGAGTGGCCTTCGAGGGCTTCGACGTCGAGGCCCAGCCGGCGCGGCGCGCCGATCTGACCGCCTTCGGGGTGCAGCGGGTGCCCGCGACCATCGTGGGCGACCGCATCGTGCACGGCTGGAACCCGCAGGCCCTCGCGGAGCTGGTCGGTGTGCGCTACCGCGCGCCCAAGAAGCTGACCCCGCCCGAGCTGGCCGAGCGCATGGACATGATCCTCGCCGCCACCCAGCGCGCCTTGCGGCAGGTGCCGCGCGAGCATCTCGGCATGAAGTACCCGGGGCGTGATCGCACCGTGCGCCAGCTGGGGTTCCACGTCTTCCGGGTGGCCGCCTCGTTCGCGGACACCCGCGAGCAGGGGCACCTCGACGGAGCCTGGTTCGAGGAGAACGCGCCCGGCGATTTGGCCGACGGCGACGCGGTGGCGCGCTACGGCGAGGCGGTGCGCCAGCGCCTGCGGGCCTACTTCGCCCGCCCCGGCTGGTGCGACGGCGAGGTCAGCACCTACTACGGACCCCAGTCGGCGCCCGAGTTCATGGAGCGCACGACGTGGCACACCGCCCAGCACCTGCGGCAGATCTACTGGTTCCTCGACGAGATGCGCGTGACGAAGGATGCGCCGCTCACCGACGCCGATCTGGAAGGGCTGCCGTTTCCGAAGGAGGTCTGGTCCTAGCGGGGCGTGGCGATGAAGCCGTGGGCCTCGCGCACGACCTGCTCGACCTTCTTCCAGCTCGGGCGGCCGTTGAGGCGCATCCCCACCCAGCCGCGCTTGCCCACGTAGGGCGGCACGAAGTACCGCGCCGGGTCCGCGTAGACCAGCGCTTCCTGAGCCCCCAGCGGCATCGCGAGCCAGACCGCCACGTGCGGCGCCCCGTGGTGGTGGTTGTCGAGCTGGGCGAACATCCGCCCCGCCACCCAGAACGTGGGCTCTCCGTGCGAGACCTTCTCGCTGGTGCCGGGCAGGGCCCGGCAGATCCGGCGCAGCCGGGCCAGCGGCTCGGCTACGTCGTCACGTGCCGGATGAACCGCTCGGGCGGGTCCTCGCCCCACTGGCTCACGAGCCCCTCTTCGGCCGACAGGAGATTGGATCCGCTCCGGGCGTTCAGGCGGTCGGTGTCCGCCCAGCGCTCGTGCACGCGCCCCCACGGATCGCACCAGTAGTCGTACACCTGGCTGCCCAGGAGGTGCCGGCCCACGCCCCACATGTGCTCGTACTTGCCGAGGCGGGCGAGATACTCGTGGTCCTTGAAGACCGCGTCCACGTCCGGCACCTCGAACGAGACGTGGTTCAGGCCCGCGCGCTCGTTGCGCACGCAGAACAGCGTGTGGTGGTCGACGTACTCGTCGCCCCGGTCGCAGCGGTTGAACGAGCCGATCAGGTTGTCCTTCTGCCCGGCGTACACGTCGTCCGAGCCGATGAACCCGAGCGTGTCGCGGAACCACCGCACGGTCTCGCCGACCTTCGGGGTGCCCAGCACCCCGTGGCCGATGCGCTTGATCGGGGTCGGCGACTTGCGCAGCCGCATCAAGGTCCCCGCGCGACGCAGGGGCTCGGCCCCGGTGTTCATCGGCGTGTGCGGCACCGGGATCGGCGGCAGCTCCTCGAGCCCCCAGATCACCTCGATCTGGTAGCCGTTGGGCTCGCGCAGGCGCACCCGCTTGCCGCCCCCCGGCTCGTCGAGCGGCTCCACCGCGGACGCGCCGGGAGCGGTGGCCACCCGCGCCAGGTCGGCCTCGCTGGCCGCGTGGTACGCGAAGCCCACGAAGCTGGCGTTGTCCGCCTTCTCGGTGACGTGGATGTGGTGGGCCGGGTCGGTCCCGCGCATGAAGAGCGCGGTCGGGGTCCGCCCCGCGCGCGTCAGGCCGAAGTGGGTGAGGAACTCCTCCATCGCGTCCAGGTCCGGCGCGCGCATCCGCGCCCACGCCAGGTCTCGCACCTTGATGAGTGCCATCGTTTCCCCCTCACCCTGCCCTCTCCCTGGTGGGGAGAGGGGAAATGTGCTGCGGTCAGCCGGCGAACGTGAAGCGCGGATCGGCGGCCGGGATCTCCACCTCCGGCAGCTTCAGCTCTCGGCGCACGATGTTCGCGCCCAGGTTGATGGCCACGCTCTTGTAGAAGGCGATCCGCCGGGCGAGCCCCTCGCGACCGAAGCCGCAGTCGGTGGAGAGGATCAGCCGCTCGGGCGGCACGTACTCGAGCGCGCGCCGGATGAGCCCGGCCACCACCTCCGGCGGCTCCACCGCCGCCGTCGAGTGGTTCACCACCCCGATCGCGATCTTCTTGTCGGTCCGGTGCTTCGCGAGCAGCGGCAAATCGCGCCCGCTGGTGGAGGCGCACTCGAGCGTGATCACGTCGGCGTTGGTGGAGAGCAGGTACGGCAGCGACCGCTCGTAGGACGGCCGCTCCCAGTGGAGCGGCTGCTGGTTCGGGTTGCCCCAGCAGGTGTGCAGCCAGATCTCGGTGTCGACGCCGGCGATCTCCCGGTTCACCGACTCGGTGTAGAACTCGAGATCCCGGTCGGTGGCCCCCGCCGCTCCCGCGATGTGGTGCTGCGGCTCCTCCACCTGGATGACCCGGCAGCCCGCGGCCGCCACCTCGCGGAGCTCGGCGTTGAAGATGTCGGCCAGGGCCAGGATCACGTCGCGGTCGTCCGCGTAGTGGCGGTTCACCAGCATCTTGGCGAGCGACTGGGCGGTGATCGCCCCGAACTTCACCGGCTTGGCCGAGAGCCGCTGGGCGGTCTTGAAGAGCGCCGAGTACTGCAGCGGCCCGCGCCCGAGCGCCTCTCCCACCACCGCGGGCTGGTAGGCCTCCATCACCTCGTAGAGGATGTGGCCCGGGCGCAGCGCCTTCCAGCCCCCGCCGGTGGAGCGGTCCTGGGCGCCGGTGATGCCCCGGAGGCGCTCGATCACGTAGTAGAACCACGACTTGCCGCCCACCGTGAGGTCGAAGCGGGAGTCGCCGTCGGTGACCAGATCGAGCCCGGCCAGCTCCTGCTCGCGCACCAGGCACGCCACCGCGTCGAGGTACTGCTCGCGGAAGCGCGAGTCGCCGAGCGCGTCCTTGAAGCTCCGCCCCCGCAGCTCCTCGCCGAACCAGTGCGGGCGTGGGTAGGAGCCGGTGATGGTGGTAGGCAGGACGAGATCGCGGGTGGCGTTCAGCATGGCCCGACTCTGCCGATCCGATCCCGGGCTGTCAAGCCCGCTCGGGTTGACAAACCGGGACGCGCTCCCTAAGGTAGCGGCCCAGGCACACCGCATTTCCTCGCGGAAGAGGAGGCAGTCCATGCAGAGGCGACAGTTCCTCGTGACCATGAGCGGCGCGATGGCGGCCGCGGCGGTTCGCCCCGCCCACGCCGCCGACCCGATCCGCATCGGCTACTTCGGCCCGCTCACCGGCAACTTCTCCCAGACCGGCAAGGACATGACCGACGGCTTCAACCTCTTCTGGGAGGAGGTCGGCAACAAGGTCGCGGGCCGCGAGGTGAAGGTGATCGTGGAGGATTCCGATCCGGAGCCCACCGGCGCGGTCACCAAGGTGCGGCGCCTGGTCGAGCAGGAGAAGGTGCACACGCTCGCGGGCGGGCTCCTGGCCGCCACCGGGTACGCGATCGCCCCCTACGTCGAGCAGAACAAGATCCCGACCGTCTACCCGATCACCGCGCCCGACGACATCACCCAGCGGAAGCCGGTGCGCTGGATCGTGCGCACCTCGGCCTCGGGCAGCCAGATGACCCATCCGATCGGGGACTACGCCTACAAGCAGCTCAAGCTGCGGCGGATGGCCACGATCAGCATGGACTACGCGTTCGGCTGGGAGACCAATGCGGGCTTCCAGCGCGTGTTCGAGGACCTGGGTGGCAAGGTGGTGCAGCGCATCTGGACTCCGCTCGCCATGCAGGACTACGCCCCGTACCTGGCCTCGCTCAAACGGGACATCGACGGGGTCTTCGCCTGCCACACCGGCGGCCTGTCGCCCCGCTTCGTCAAGGCGTGGAGCGATGCGGGCCTCAAGGACAAGGTCACACTGGTCGGCGTCGGCACCCTCACCGACGAGAACGTGCTGAAGGCCATGGGCGACGAGGCGATCGGCGTCATCACGTCGCTCCACTACAGTGGAGCGCTCGACACCCCCGCCAACAAGAAGTTCTCCGCGGCGTACGAGAAGCGCTACGGGCGCGGCACCTCGCTCTACTCCGCGCAGGGCTACACTGGGGCGCGCTTCTACTACGAGGCGCTCAAGGCGATCAACGGCGAGGCCGAGAACAAGGAGAAGTTCATGGCGGCCCTGCGCAAGGTGGACATCGCCGAGGATCCACGCGGCCCGATGAAGATGGACGACCTGGGCAACCCGATCCAGAACGTCTACATCCGCAAGGTGGAGCGGGTGGGCGGCAAGCTCCAGAACACCGTGGTCCAGACCTACCCGAACGTCTCGCAGTTCTGGACCTACAAGCAGGACGAGTACCTGAAGGCGCCGGCCTACGACCGGAACTACCCGCCGTGCAGGTTCTGCGAATAGCGCGTCGGGCGGCGGTCCTCGCGGGGCTCGTCCTCCTCGCGGTCGTCGCGCTCGGGGTCGGGCCCGCCGCGGCGGCCGAGACCATCCGCATCGGCTATCTCGGCCCGCTCACCGGCATCTTCGCCCAGGCCGGCAAGGACATGCTCGACGGCCTCAAGCTGTCGCTCGAGCAGGTGAGCTACCAGGCGGGCGGACGCAAGATCGAGCTGATCGAGGAGGACACCGAGGGCAACGCGGCCACCGCCATCGCCAAGTACCGCAAGCTGGTCGGCCACGACAAGGTCCACGTGCTCACCGGCGTGCTGCTGGTCAACGTGGGCAACAGCCTGGTGCCGCTCATCGAGAAGGACCAGCTCCCGACCCTCTTCCTCACCACCCCGGACGACCTCACCAAGCGCAAGATCGCCAAGTGGATCCTCCGCTCCAACTTCTCGGCGAGCCAGATCATGCACCCGCTCGGCGACTACGCGGCGAAGACCTTGAAGTACAAGCGAGTCGCCGTCATCGCGATGGACAACGGCTTCGGCCACGAGGAGGCTGGCGGCTTCCAGCGGGTGTTCGAGGACGCGGGCGGGCGGGTGGTGCAGAAGATCTGGGTGCCGCTCAACGTGCTGGACTTCGCGCCGTACCTCTCCCAGGTGGCCAAGGACGTCGACGCGGTCTGCGCGGTCTTCGTGGCCGGCCAGGCGGTGCGCTTCGTGAAGCAGTACGGCGAGGCCGGGCTCAGGGGCAAGACCCCGCTGATCGGCACCGGGGTCATGATCGACGAGAGCGCGCTGCGCGGCATGGGGGACGAAGCGGTCGGCACCATCGGCACGCTCCTCTGGAGCCCCACGCTGCAGACGCCGGCCAACCAGACCTTCATGAAGCTGGCCGAGGGCAAGCTCGGGCGCACCCCCGCCTACTTCCACGCGATCATGTACAGCAGCGGGCGCTGGATCACCGAGGCGGCCAACGCCCTCAGGGGCCAGGTCGAGGACCGCGAGAAGCTCGTGGGCGCCATCCGCCGGGCCATCGAGACCACCCCGGACCCGCGCGGGCCGATCAAGCTCGACGACTGGGGCAACCCCACCGAGAACGTGTACGTGCTGCGGGTGGACCAGGTCGGCGGCAAGCTCGCCACCACCGTGATCCACACCTACCCGGCGGTCTCTCAGTTCTGGACCTACAAGCCGGAGGAGTTCCTCAAGAGTCCGCCCTACTCGCGCGACTATCCTTCTGTGAAGCCCTGAGCCGGGCGCCCGATGCGCGTCGGCTTCTTCTTCTGGCCGTACACGCCGGCCTACACCGCGCAGATGGCCCGGCTCGGCGAGAAGCTCGGCTTCGACCTGGTCGGCATCGCGGATACGCCGGGCAATGCGCTCGACCCGTGGGTGGCCATGACCCTCGCGGCCGCCGCGACCTCGCGAGTTCGGCTCGCCACCTGCGTGACCAACCTGGTCACGCGCCACCCGTCCATCACCGCCTCCGCCGCCGCGTCGGTCGATCTGGCCGCCGGCGGCCGGACCATCCTCGGAGTCGGCGCCGGGCACAGCGGCGTCACCAACGTGGGTGGGGCGCGCAGCAGCGCGGCCGAGCTGCGCGAAGGCCTCGCGTTCCTCAAGACCGCGCTCTCCGGCGCGCCCGCCTCGTGGCGCGGGGCGGCCACACACCTGCCCTGGATCAGGCGCCCGGTGCCGGTCTACGCCGCCGCGTCGGGGCCGGCCGCGCTCCGGGCGGTGGGCGCCACCGCCGACGGCGCCTTCGTGAATTACGGGCTCGGGGCGCCCGAGGTGAGCCGGGTCCGCGCGCTCCTCGCCGAGGGCACGGCGTCCGCGGGTCGGCCGGCCGACGCGGTCGACGTGTGGTCGATCGCCTGCCTCGACGTGGCGGAGCGGCGTGACGAGGCGCTCGACAAGCTCGGCAACATCCTGGGCTTCGTGGCCGCCTACATCCTGGGGCCGGATCCGGAGGGCCGCGGCGTGCCGGCCGCGCTCGTGCCCGCGGTGCGCGAGCTGTGCGCCACCTACACGACGCGGCAGCGCGAGATGGACCCCGGGCTCACGCGCCGTCTCGGAATCTTCGACTACCTGCGCGCACGCCTGGCCGTCGCGGGCACGCCGGAGGACTGCCTCGCCCAGGTCCGCGCCGCCGAGGCGGCCGGGGTCACCCAGCTCATGTTCACGGTCAGCCTGGCCGCGGACCCGGTGCGCACCGTCGAGCTGTTCGGCCGGGCGGTCCTCCCGCACCTCCGAACCCCACGCTCGTCGGCATCGGACTAGCCTAAGGGCGGGGCTGGCGGTCGGGGCGGGGGGGCCCCCCGGGGCCCCGGGGGTGTGGGCCCCGCGGCGCGC
>Ga0310810_10003075_pt1 | contig 18118 bp, 16 predicted proteins | sample NCmetagenome_FD_207641 | JGI IMG/M metagenome (GOLD analysis project Ga0310810, IMG submission 207641) | Soil microbial communities from experimental microcosm in Duke University, North Carolina, United States - NC | ecosystem: Engineered > Artificial ecosystem > Soil microcosm > Unclassified ...
GGACGCCGGCAAGATCGCGGGCCTCGAGGTACTCCGGATCATCAACGAGCCCACCGCGGCCGCGCTGGCGTACGGGCTGGACAAGAAGAAGGAAGAGAAGGTGGCGGTCTTCGACCTCGGCGGCGGGACCTACGACATCTCGGTGCTCGAGCTGGCCGAGGGCGTGTTCGAGGTGAAGAGCACCAACGGCGACACCCACCTGGGCGGCGACGACTTCGATCAGCGGCTGATCGACTGGCTGGTGGCCGAGTTCAAGAAGGACCAGGGGATCGACCTGTCGAAGGATCCCATGGCCCTGCAGCGGCTCAAGGAGGCCGCCGAGAAGGCCAAGATGGAGCTGTCGAGCACCACGCAGACCGACATCAATCTGCCGTTCATCACGGCCGATCAGTCCGGCCCCAAGCACCTGAACATCAGCCTCACCCGGGCCAGGTTCGAGCAGCTGGTGGACGACCTGATCCAGCGGACCCTCCCGCCCATGCAGCAGGCGCTGAAGGACGCGGGGCTCGATCCCAAGCAGATCGACGAGGTCATCCTGGTGGGCGGCAGCACCCGGATCCCGAAGATCCAGCAGATCGTCAAGGACTTCTTCGGCAAGGAGCCCAACAAGTCGGTGAACCCCGACGAGGTCGTCGCCATCGGCGCGGCCATTCAGGGCGGCGTGCTTGGCGGCGAGGTCAAGGACGTCCTGCTGCTCGACGTGACCCCGCTCTCGCTCGGCATCGAGACGCTGGGCGGCGTCACCACCGTGCTGATCCCGCGGAACACGACCATCCCGACCAAGAAGTCGGAGGTCTTCTCCACCGCCGAGGACAACCAGACCACGGTGGAGATCCACGTGCTCCAGGGCGAGCGGCAGATGGCCGTGGACAACCGGACGATCGGCAAGTTCCAGCTCACCGGAATTCCGCCGGCTCCCCGCGGTATGCCGCAGGTCGAGGTCACCTTCGACATCGACGCCAACGGCATCCTCCACGTGTCGGCCAAGGACAAGGCGACCAACAAGGAGCAGAAGATCCGGATCGAGGCGTCGAGCGGCCTGAGCGACACCGAGATCGACAAGATGGTCAAGGCCGCCGAGCAGCATGCCTCGGAGGACAAGGACCGGCGGGAGCAGATCGAGCAGCGGAATCAGCTCGACAGCCTGGTGTACCGGGTCGAGAAGGACAGTAAGGAATGGGTGGACCGGCTGCCGGCGGACGCCAAGAGCCGTCTGGACAGCGCGCTCGAGGGCGCCAAGCAGGCCCTCCGGGCGGGTGATCCGGCCACCATCCGAACGGGGCTGGACGAGCTCAACAGCGCCTACTCCGCCGCCGGCGCCTCGCTGTACCAGAGCGCCCAGGGTCAGGGCCAGCCCGGCCCGGAGGCCTCGGGTGGCCAGGCCGAGCCCTCGGGCCCGGGTGGCCCGGAGGACGTAGTCGAGGCCGACTACGAGATCGTGGACGACAAGAAGTGAGGTGAGGGGCTAAGTCGCTAGGGCGCAAGGGCGCTGGGCATGGTGCATGACCTAGCGCCCTTGCGCCTTAGCGACTTCGCGCCCGAAACACCTTTGCGCCCACCGTGGTACTATTAGAGCAGGTATTCGCAGCCCCCATCACGCTCCACCGAAGGATCGCTCGATGTCCGCACGATCGCTGAACTGGCTCAAGTTCGGGGGCTTGGTGGCCCTGGCGTTCGCCCTCGGACTGCTGTTTGCCGGGCTCCTGGACCTGCCCAGCCGCACGTCCGCGCAGGAGCAGGGAACGGCTACGTCGGCCATCGCGCCGGTGCCGGCCCCCTCGATTCCCGCGGCCCGTCCCCTGCAGGACCTGAGTGAGGCCTTCGCGGCCGTGGCCGAACACGTGAAGCCGAGCGTGGTCTACATCCGTTCCCAGCGCACCGAGCACACCACCAAGCAGCGGGTCCCGCCGGGCATGGAGCGCTTCTTCCCCCGCTTCCGCCAGCAGCCCGAGATCGAGCAGGGCAGCGGATCGGGCTTCATCATCTCGGCCGACGGCTACATCCTGACCAACAACCATGTGGTGGAGGGCGCGGAGCAGGTCACCGTGCGGCTGCTCGACCGGCGCGAGTTCAAGGCCAAGGTCATCGGCACCGATCCCAACACCGACGTCGCGGTCCTCAAGATCGACGCCAGCAAGCTGCCCCCCGTGGCGCTGGGGAACAGCGACGACGCCCGGGTGGGCGAGTGGGTGCTGGCCATCGGCAACCCGCTGGGTGAAGGGCTCACCTTCACCGTCACTTCGGGCATCGTGAGCGCCAAGGGCCGGGCGCTCAACGGACTGCCGGGCCGAGGCCAGGGCAGCATCCAGGACTTCATCCAGACCGACGCCGCCATCAACCCCGGCAACTCCGGCGGCCCGCTGGTAAGCGTGCGCGGCGAGGTCATCGGGATCAACTCCGCCATCGCCAGCGAGACCGGGTTCTATTCGGGCTACGGCTTCGCCATCCCGATCAACCTGGCCCGCACGGTGATGACGCAGCTCATCGAGTCGGGACGGGTGCACCGCGCCGCCCTCGGCGTCTCCATCGCGGACGTCACCATCAACGACGCCCAGTATGTCGGCCTGCCTGAGATCCGGGGCGTGGTGGTGAAGGACATCCCCAACGACGACTCCCCCGCCAAGGCCGCCGGCATCGAGCCGGGCGACATCATCGTCGCGGTGGACGGCAAGCCGGTCGAGTACGTCGGGCAGCTCCAGCAGGTGATCGGCTTCCGCAGGCCCGGCGATCAGGTCAAGGTCGAGGTGGCCCGGAAGGGCGGGGTGCACAAGACCTTCAGCGTGAAGCTGCAGCCGCTGGAGGACACCACCCAGGTGGCCGCCGCGGACCAGGCGCCCCAGGAAGGCGAGGAGGCCCCGGGCGGGACCGCCATGAACCGCCTCGGCATCAGCGTCGAGCCGGTGAGCCCCGATGCCGCGCAGGAGCTGCAGCTCCCCGCCGACACCCGCGGCCTGATCGTCACCAACGTCACCCCCGGCGGCCCCGCCTGGCAGGTACTCTTCGACGACCCCCAGCAGGGCGGGCCGGACATCATCCTGTCGATCGAAGGCAAGGCCGTGCGGAACGAGACCGACCTGCGCAAGGCGCTTCAGGCCGAGAAGCCCGGCAGCATCGTGACCTTGAGGATCTACAACCCGCGGGCCCAGAATCGCCGGGTCGAGCGGATCAAGCTGGGCGAGGGGCAATGAGGTAGTGCCTCGCGCCCGCCGGCGATCGGACAGCGCGCGCCGATCGCCGGCCCACCCCCCTACCCCGTCCACCACATGACGACGTCGCCCGAAACCGACTGGATGAACCATCCGGTGCTCCGCTCCCTGATCGACCAGGCGAGCTCGCTCGCGCCCGAAGAGCGGATCACGCTGGTCAAGGGACTCATCCCCGGCATCGCCGACGCCCTGTCGGAGGAGGAGTACGAGCAGTTCGCCACCTTCATCCGGCTCAAGGGCGAGCGCTACCTCGAGGCCAAGGCCCATCCCGGCGAAGGGCGGGCTGAGCGGCACACCCCCGGCGAGCGCACACTGGAGGGCCGCTGAGGGTTCCATCCGCCCAGGGGCCCGGTGTAGCATGTGGGAACATTCGTCAGCGAGGAACAGGATGGACGAGGAGCGGTTCAATCAGTCGCTCCGGGGACTGCTGAAGCAGTTCGGCGTCACCGCCCAGCGCGAAGTCGAGAAGGCGGTGCGTGCCGCACTCGAGCAGGGTACCCTCCGCGGGAACGAGGTGCTCAACGCCCGGACGACCATGACCGTCCAGGGGCTCGGCACCCCGATCCAGGTCGATGGCAGGATCGAGCTCGGGTGAGCAAGCCCTGCCGCTGGACGCCGCTTGCGGTGGTCATCGTGGCGGGCAGCCTGGGCTGCGGCGCTGACGCCGAGCAGGCGCGGAGCACCGCGGCGAGCACGACCGCGGCCGATTCGTCGGTAGCCGCCAAGGTGGCCCAGTACACGCCGGTGCGGCTCAATGCCGACCTGGAGAAGCTCGGCGACGCCGAGCGCCGGATGCTGCCGATCCTGATCGACGCGGCCAGGGAGATGGACACCATCTTCCGTGAGCAGGCCTACGCGGCCGAAGACTCCCTCCTCGCCACCATCAAGGACAGCACCCTCCGCCGCTACGTCGCCATCAACTACGGACCCTGGGACCGGCTCGACGGCTGGGCGCCATTCGTGCCCGGCGTGGGGCCGCGGCCCCCCGGCGGCGAGTTCTATCCCCACGACATGAAGAAGGAAGAGTTCGAGGCGGCCGCCGGCCGATCGAAGGCCGCCGGCGAGGCGCTCCGGAGCCTCTACACGGTGGTGCGGCGGGACTCGTCCGGCGGGCTCACGGCGCTCCCCTATCACCAGGCCTATCCCGAGCCGACCCGCCGAGCGGCCGCCAGGCTCCGCGAGGCCGCCGCCCTGGCCCGCGACCCGAAGCTCCGGCACTACCTCGAGCTGCGGGCCAAGGCCCTGGAGACGGACGAGTACCGGACCAGCGACCTGGCCTGGATGGACATGAAGGACAACCCGATCGACATCGTCATCGGGCCGATCGAGACCTACGAGGACGAGCTTTTCGGCTACAAGGCCGCCCACGAAGCGTACGTGCTGGTCAAGGACCAGGAATGGAGCCGCCGGCTGAGCCGGTACATCACGCTCCTGCCGGCACTCCAGCGCGGGCTTCCGGTGCCCGCCGCGTACAAGCGGGAGAAGCCGGGCAGCGACTCCGATCTCAACGCGTACGACGTCGTCTACTACGCCGGCCACGCCAACGCCGGGTCGAAGACCATCGCGATCAACCTGCCCAACGACGAGGAAGTGCAGCTTCGGCGCGGCACCCGCCGGCTTCAGCTCAAGAACGCGATGCGGGCCAAGTTCGACCGGATCCTCGTCCCCATCGCCGACGAGCTGATCGCCCCTGACCAGCGGCGGCGCATCGGCTTCGACGCTTTCTTCGCCAACGTGATGTTCCACGAGGTCGCGCACGGGCTCGGCATCAAGAACACGATCGACGGGAAGGGGACGGTCCGGCAGGCGCTGAAGGAGCAGGCCTCCGCGCTGGAGGAGGGCAAGGCGGACATCCTGGGCCTCTACATGGTGACTCGGCTGCAGGAACAGGGCGAGCTCAAGGGCGCCTCTCTGGACGATTACTACGTCACCTTCCTGGCCGGGATCATCCGCTCGGTGCGGTTCGGCGCCGGCACGGCCCACGGCCGGGCCAACGCGGCCGAGTTCTCCTATCTGCGCGATCGCGGCGCCTTCGTTCGGGACAGCGCGTCGGGCCGGTATCGCGTCGACCTGGGCAAGATGCGCGCAGGGGTCGATTCCATGGCCCAGCAGATCCTGCGCTTCCAGGGCGACGGCGACTATGCGGGCGTGACCGCCTTCCTGGCGGAGCGCGGCGCCATCGCCCCCGACCTCCAGGCCGACCTCGACCGGCTCGCCACCCGGAAGATCCCGGTGGACGTCGTCTTCGAGCAGGGCCCGGCCGTGCTGGGATTGGAGCAGTAGTGCGGCGCCACGAGCCGGAAGTCATCGATATCGAGCCCAAGAAGCCGGCGCTCTGGAAGCGGCTGCTTCCGCCGATCATCGTGTTGCTCATCATCGCCGGGGCGGTCTTCGTGGTGGGCCGCAAGCTCCGACACGCGCTGATTCAGCCCAAACTGCCTCGCGCCGAAGACGTGCGCTCGGACATTCTCTCCGAAGGCGACAGCCTGACCGTGGCGGTCCAATGGCACCTGGAGGCCGCAGGGGCGGTGGCCGTGGCCGAGTCGGTGCGGGTCGAGGTCGGGTTGGGCGACGGCAACGTGGCCCAGTTCTCCACCGTCCCGAGCGAGGAAACCGTCGATACCGCCATCGTGCCGGCGCCGCCGCCGGGCCAGACCGCCACCGGCTACTCCTGCGTCGCCGCCGTCCGGCACGGCCGCCTGGGGCGGGAAAAGTGCACGCCCTGGCAATTCGTCCGGCCGAGCGTGGAGACCGCGGACTCCGGCGGCAGGACCACGACCGGCGCCCGCACTCCGTCTTTGGCGGCCAAGGTCAAGCGGATCGTGGTGCAGCCCGAGGGGGTGCAGGTCGATCCCGACATGAACGGGCGCTGCGCCCAGTGGCAGCGGGATCATCCAGGCTCGTCGGTGTGGGTGGAGACCAACCGGACCGCGGTCCCCGAATGCACCGGGCCCAACGGCAAGCCCACCGTCGCGCAGTTCTGCGCCTTCGCGGTGCTGGGGGATGGACGAAAGGTCGCGACCAAGTCCTCGGAGGGAATCCCCTACTGCCAGCGCCTGTTCGCCGAGTGGGGACGGGAGCGGATCTCCGGGTCGGTCAGAATTTCACCTGGGCCTGCGTGATCAGCTGACTCTTGCGGGTGCCCGGCGTGCCGATCTTCCGGGAAACGTAGTCCGCCAGGAGCCGCACCTTCCCGCCGCCGAATTCCACGTTGACGCCGCCGGTCGTGGCCCGGTTGTGCAGCGCCTCGCTGATGTCCGACCGACGAAAATCCTCCTGCTTGAGCACCAGCTGCACCCAGGGTAACACGCGGCAGGTGCCCTGAGCGTACCATCCGCCGTCATCCGCAGTGCCGCCGTCCCGATGCTGGCCGAGGTATTCTCCCTCGAAGGCCGCCCCCATGTATTCCACCGCCGCGTCCACGCCGTAGCGGGTGCTGTCGGAGCCGTAGGACGCGAAGTTCGCGCCCAGGGTGACGAACGCGATGGGCCGCACGGTGGCGCGCCCGACCCAGAGCAGCGTCGAGTCGGTGTTCGCCGTGACGTTCTGGCCCTCGCCGTTGCACCTGGGGTGGCATGCGCGGTCCGAGGGCGAATGGAGAGCTTTTGGGTTGCCAGCAGCGACGATTGAGGTACTATAGGGGAATATATGGATATGTTAAGCGCCGAGGAAGCCGCCTCGTTCCTCCACATGAACGTGAAGCGGGTTCAGGCGCTCGCCCGCGCGGGCAAGCTGCCCGGTCGGCGGGTCGGCCGGCGGTGGCTGTTCGACCAGCGGGCGCTCGAGGCCACGCTGGGCGCGCCTGCCCCGGGCGGTTCCGGTTTGGATCTCAGTGCCCGGAATCAGCTCTCCGGTCGCGTCGTGGGACTGACCATCGAGGGGCTGATGGCTGAAGTTCGCCTCGCGATAGGTGATCAGGAGCTCACCGCCGTGATCACCCGCAGCTCGGCCGAGCGCCTGCGGCTCCGGGTCGGGGACATGGTGTACGCGGTCATCAAGTCCACCGAGGTCATGATCGGGAAAGGCCACCCAGGCTCATGAATCGCTTCGTTCGGCACCTCGTCCTCGCCGGCATTCCGGTGCTCACGCCGGTGGTACCGGCGCCGTCGGCCACGTTGAACGTCTACGCGGCGGCGTCCCTGACCGAGGCCTTCCAGGAGCTGGGACTGTCCCTGCAGCAGTCACATCCGGGATTGACCGTCCGGTTCAACTTCGCGGGCTCGCAGCAGCTCGCCCTGCAGATCCAGCAGGGAGCGCCGGCGGACGTGTTCGCCTCGGCGGACCAGCGGTGGATGAGCTCCGTCGTCGAGAAGGGGCAGGTGGACGGAGAGCCGGCCGTCTTCGCCCGCAACCGGCTGGTCGCCATCGTGCCGCGCACCAATCCGGCGCGCATCGGTCGGCTGGAGGACCTCGCCCGCCGGGGAACCAAGATCGTGCTCGCCGCCGAGGCCGTGCCCGTCGGGAAGTACAGCCGGGAGGCGCTGGGCAAGCTGGCCGGGGCGGAGGGATACCCGGAGGACTACGACCACCGCGTGCTGGCGAACGTGGTGTCGCAGGAGGAGAACGTGAAGAGCGTGGTGGCCAAGGTGCAGCTGGGCGAGGCGGACGCGGGGATCGTGTACCGGTCGGACGTGACCCCGGCGGTCGCCCGCTATGTCAAGGTGTTCGAGATCCCGGATCCGTACAACTCCGTCGCTACCTATCCTATAGCGGTGCTCAAGTCGGCCGGGAATGCCCAGGCGGCGCGCGATTTCATCGCCCTGGTGACGAGCCCCCAGGGGCAGGCCGTGCTCCAGCGACACGGGTTGCTGCCGGCTGCCGGGGCCGCCACACCGGCGGCGGCGGAGGGCACGCACCCCTGAGCTCTCCCGCCCTGCCGGGTCGGCGCCGCCTCACTGGGCGGGTGCTCCGAATCGTCGCCATCGCGCTTGGCGCGGCGCTGGTCCTCCTCCTGGGACTACCCCTTCTCAGTCTGGTCCTCCGGGTCTCGCCCGGCGAGCTGCTCGATCGCGTTCGGCAGCCGCTCATCCTCGAGGCGCTCAGGTTGAGCCTCGTCACCTCGCTCGCCGCCACGGTCACCGTCGTCGCGCTGGGGTTGCCGGTCGCATACGCCCTCAACATGGCCGATTTCCGGGGCAAGCGCGCCCTGGAGGTGTTGATCGACCTGCCGATGGTGCTCCCGCCAACCGTGGCCGGGGTGGCCTTGCTCACGGCCTTCGGCCGGACGGGCCTGGCCGGGCAGGCCCTGGCGCTGTTCGGCGTGAGTCTTCCGTTCACGACCCTGGGCGTGATCGTGGCACAGGCCTTCGTGGCCGCGCCCTTCTTCGTGGGCGCCGCCCGGGCGGGCTTCGCGGAAGTGGATAGCAAGTATCTCGACGCGGCCGCCAGCCTGCGGGCAGCGCCGGGGACCGCGTTTCTGCGGGTCCTGGTTCCGCTCGCCGCGCCGTCGCTGCTGGCGGGGGCGGCCATGAGCTGGGCCCGCGCGCTGGGCGAGTTCGGCGCCACCATCACGTTTGCCGGCAACATGCCGGGCGTGACCCAGACCATGCCGCTCGCGGTGTACCTCGCGCTGCAGAGCGATGTCGAGGCGGCGATCGTGCTGTCGGTCCTCCTGCTGGCCGTCTCACTCACCGTGCTCGTTTGCATCCGGCTGGCCCCCTCGCGCCTCCCTGGCCGTGCTCGACGCGCTCCTCGGTAAGCGCCGGGGGGAGTTCCAGCTCGACGTCGCCTTCCAGGCCGAGCCGGGCACCACCACGGTGCTGGTGGGCGAGAGCGGTGCCGGCAAGACCAGCGTCCTGCGTCTGGTGGCCGGGCTCGACCGGCTGGACCGGGGCCACGTGACCGTCGGCGCTCAGCAGTACGCCGACGCGGGACGGAACCTGCACCGGCCCGCCTGGGAGCGGGACATCGGTTACGTGCCCCAGGATTACGCCCTGTTCCCCCACCTGTCGGTCTTCGACAACGTGGCCTTCGGACCACGGGCCAGCGGCATGCCCCGCCATCGCATCACCTCCGCCGTCACGGAGGCGCTCACCCTGGTCGGCATTCCGGACCTCGCCCGGCGGCGTCCCCATGAGCTGTCCGGCGGGCAGCAGCAGCGCGCGGCGCTGGCGCGCGCCCTGGCGCTCCAGCCCGCGGTGCTGCTGCTGGACGAGCCCCTGTCTTCCCTCGACCTGCAGACCCGCCGCGCCCTCCGGGTGGAGCTTCGCGCACTGCTCGTCCGCCTGCCCTGCCTCACGCTGTACGTCACCCACAACCCGGTCGAGGCCCTGGTGCTGAGCGACCAGATCGTGGTGCTCGATGAGGGACGGGTCGCCCAGGCCGGCACGCGGGAGGAGCTGCTTCGCTATCCCCGCACACCGTTCGTGGCGGAACTGGTCGGGACCAACCTGTTCGTGGGCCGCCCGGTAACGACCGATGGTCCGGAGCCCACGATCCGGACGCCGGAGGGGCTGGTGGAGATCAGCGAGGTCGCGGGGCCCGGCGCGGCGTACCTCACGGTGAGTCCGCGGGAGATCACGCTTTCGCTTCGCCCGCCCGACGGGAGCGCGCAGAACGTGTTCGCGGGGAACGTGGTGGAGATGGTCCCCGAGCCCCCGGGCGGAGAGCGGGTCCGGGTGGTGCTCAACAGCCGGCCGACCCTGGTGGCCGAAGTCACCCGGGAGGCGATCTCGGCGTTGTCCCTCGCCGACGGCGCCTGGGTGTACGCCGCCTTCAAGGCCACCGGAGTCCATCGCTACGCCTGAGTCGGCGGCCGCGGGCCGCGGCCCGCTCTAGCCCCGGCTCCCTCCCCAGGGTACCGTTGGGCAACTCCGCATCGAACGCCGGTGACTCACCTCGCTGATCGACTCCTTCCCTTGGCGGACCGCTACCCGGTGGAGCGCGAGCTGGGGCGCGGTGGGACGGCTACGGTCTATCTGGCGCACGATCTCCGGCATGACCGGCCCGTCGCGCTCAAGGTGCTGCATCCGGAGGTCACCCCGCTTCTCGGGCCGGAGCGCTTCGTGCGTGAGATCCGGCTTGCCGCGCGCCTGCACCATCCCCACATCCTGCCGCTGTTCGACTCGGGCGAGACCGACGGGCTCCTCTGGTACACCATGCCGTACGTCCAGGGCGAATCGCTCCGGGCCCGGCTCAACCGGGAGCGCCGGCTGCCGCTGGGCGACGCGCTGGAGATCGCCCGCCAGGTCGGGGCGGCGCTGGCGTATGCCCACCGCCAGGGCGTGGTGCACCGGGACATCAAGCCCGAGAACATCCTGTTGCACGAGGACGGCGCGCTGGTGGCGGACTTCGGGATCGCGCGCGCGCTCGACGCGGCCGGCCCCGACGGGCTCACGGCCCCCGGCCTGATCCTGGGCACGCCGACCTACATGAGTCCCGAGCAGGCCGCGGGCGAGCGCGTGGTGGACGGACGCAGCGATCTCTTCGCGCTCGGGTGCACCCTGTTCGAGATGCTCGCGGGCGAGCCCCCGTTCGGCGGCGACACGCCCCAGAGCCAGCTCATCAGCCGCTTCACCCAGGCGGCGCCGAGCCTGCAGGCGCATCGGCCGGAAGTGTCGGCGGCGCTGGACCAGGCGCTCCGCCGAGCGCTGGCCCGCGAGGCGGTGGCGCGCTTCGACTCGGTGGCGGACTTCCTGGTCGCCGCCAGCGTGCGAGCCCCGGACACGACGGCGGAGCGCGCCGTGGCGGCGCCGGAGCCGAGTCTGCCGCGCTCGATCGCGGTCCTGCCCTTCACCAATCTGAGCCCCGATCCGGAGAACGAGTTCTTCGCCGACGGGATGACCGACGAGCTGATCAACGCGCTCGCCAAGGTCGAGGGACTGCACGTGGTCTCCCGCACCACGGCCTTTGCCTTCAAGGGCACCACGACCGACGTCCGCACCATCGGCAGTCGGCTCTCCGTCAGCGCGGTGCTGGAAGGGTCCGTGCGCCGGGCCGGTCGGCGGCTCCGGCTCACCGCCCAGCTGGTGAACGTGAGCACGGGATTCCAGCTCTGGTCCGAGACCTTCGACCGGGAGCTCGAGGACGTCTTCGACATTCAGGACGAGGTGTCCCGGGCCATCGTCGCGACCCTGCAGGTCCGGCTGCTCGGATCGAGCCAGTCCACGCTGGTCCGGCCCGCCACGACCGACCTCGAGGCCTATACCCTGTACCTCAAGGGACGGCAGCTCTGGAACCGCCGCTCCGTGGCCGATCTGCTCCGCTCGGTGGACCTTCTGGAGCAGGCGCTGGCGCGGGACCCGACCTACGCCCTGGCTCACGCCGGGCTGGCCGACAGCCACGCCCTGCTCGGCTTCTACTGCATTCGGCGACCCGTCGAGGCGTTCGGCGCCGCCAAGCGCTGCGCGCTCCGGGCCCGCGAGATCGAGCCGGCCCTCGCGGAGGCTCGGCCCGCGCTGGCCTACGTGGCCATGTATCACGATTGGGATTGGGACGCGGCCGAGCGGGAATTCCGGGATGCGATCAGGCTCAATCCGGGCTACGCCACCGCCCACCAGTGGTACGGGAACTTTCAATCGATTCTCGGCCGGGTGGACGGCGCGTTGGACAGCTTCCAGCGCGGCGTGGCACTCGACCCTCTGGGAGCGATCCGCCACGCCGCCCTGGGGTGGGGCTACTACTTCGCTCGCCGGTACGAGTCCGCGCTCGACCAGTGCCGGCGGGCGGTCGAGATCGACCCGGAGCTGCCGGTCGCGCACCACTGGCTCGCCCTGGTGAGCGAGGAGCTGGGTGACTGGGACCAGGCCGAGGCGGCGATGCAACGCGCGGCGGCGCTCAGCGGCCGGGACGGCGGCAGCCTCGCGTCGCTCGCCACGATGGCGGCGCGGCGAGGCCGGGAACCGGAGGCGCGCGCGCTGCTGGCGGAGCTGGAGCAGCTCCGCCGGACGGCGTACGTCTCCGCCTACGATTTCGCGACGACCCATGCCGCGCTGGGCGAGATCGCCACCGCGCTCGAGTGGATGGAGCGCGCCTACGACGAGCGCACTCATCGCATGGCCTTTCTCCGGGTGGATCCCCGGATCGACCGGCTGCGCGACCAGCCCCGCTTCGCCGCGCTGCTGGACCGCATGGCCTTCCCGTGATCGAGGGAGCACGCGCGTCCGAGTGGGGGCGGCGGACCGGGGTGACGGTCGCGCTCCTGCTGCTGGCCTTCGGCCTCCGACTGGGCAACCGCGCGCTGTTCTACGACCTCTTCCCCGACAAGGTCCGGCAGATCGTCGCCGCGGGGAACCTCCTCCGCGGCCGGGGCATCTCGGATTGCTTGGCCGACCCCGCCGACCTGGCGCGCGTGACCTGCCAGCCGCAGACCGACTGGCCCGCCGGGTATCCGATGCTGTCGGCGGCGATCACGAAGCTCAGCGGCGATTTCATCGTGACCGATGCCATCATCGACGCGATCGCGCTGGCGCTGGTGCTGCTCGCGGCGGGGAGCCTGATCCGGCGATTTCACGCGGCCGGGCGGTCCGACACCGCCTACCGCTGGTTCCTGGCCTTCACCGCGATCAGCTTCGCGCCCTACGTCTACCTGACGACGACCGACCTCTTCTCGCTGGGGTTGTACCTCACCGCCGCGGTCGTCGCGCTGCGCATCGCGGAGCGTCCGCCGGCCCTCGCCGCCAGTGCCGGCGCCGGGGCGCTGCTCTGGCTGGCCGCCGTGACCCGCTACAACTACGTCCCCCTGCTCGCCTGCGTCCCGATCACCTTCGGCCTGGTCGGCATACTCCGCCGGGACGGCCGCCTGTTCCGGTCCGCGGCCGCCTGCGTCGCCGTCGCTCTCATCCTGAGCCTGGCACTCAGGCTCTCGCTGCCCCGGAACGGGGCCCTGCTGCCTCACTCCGCCGGCGGGGGTGGGTGGTACCCGGGCAACCTGCGCTCGCTGGACCCGTTCGCGTTGAAGGCTTTCTTCTATCTCGATCCCGTGCTGAGCCGCGTGAAGCGGATCATCCCCGGGCTCGACTCCGTGGTGCTGCTCGCCGCACAGCCCCTCGCGCTGCTCCTCGTGGCCGGCTCGGCGACATGGGCCTTCACCCGCCTCAGGAGTCAGGGCGGAAGCGACCAGGAGCCGCTGGGGATCTTCATGATGGTGACCCTTGCGGTAACCGTGGCGACGCTGGCGTGGCTCTCCCTTCGCACCGCGCCGGAGAACCTGCCCTACAACCCTCGGTGGACGTACCTGTGGGAGACCCGATACTACACGCCCTTCCTGCTCCTGCTCGTGCCGCTCGCCTTTGCCCTGGCCAGCACCCCGACGGCCGGCGGCTCGGCGGCGCTGGTCCGCGGCGCGCGGGTGACGGTCGGCTCGGCGGTGGTCTATGCCGTGGCGTTCGACCTCTGGATCATGTGGACGCTGGTCGGCCGACATGACCTGTCGCGCACGTCGTTTGCGCAGCCGACCACGGCCATTCGGGTGGCGCACCAGGTGCGGCACCTGGCGGCGTCGGAGGACCGGCCCGTGGTAGTGGCGTTCCCTACCGTGGGGGAGGCCTACGCGGCGGGCCGGCTCCGCGATTTCGACTTCGGGACAGTGCGCTCGTCGCGACCGGTGGTGTTGCTGGTGATCGCCCCCGCCGACAGCTCGCGCGCGGGACGGGTTCAGGCCTGGCTGGACAGCGCCCGGGCGCGGCCGCTGCTCACGCGCCGGACCAAGGTGCTGTACCGCGTGGACGTCGAGCCCACCCCCTGAACCCTCAGCTCGCTACTCGCGGCGCCACTTTGCCGACCCCGTATATTTTCAGGCCGTTGCGAACGTGGCGGAACTGGCAGACGCGCAGGACTTAGGATCCTGTCCCGCAAGGGGTCCGGGTTCGACTCCCGGCGTTCGCATGCCTTTGCCAGCAAAGCACCGAGGGGGCATGGCTGCCTGGCACTCCGGGTAGGCCGCCGATGATGATGTCGCTATCGGTGTCACTTACCAGGAGGTTCGCTGGCTCTCTCCACGTACGTAAAGTGCACGCCCACCTTCGGGGGCGGCGGATCATTCAGTAGCCGTCGTCGTATCGCACGATTGGTGGCGTGCTGGTGTGGGGGTTCCGCGCGGAAAATGACGAGTAGGGGCTTCCGTAGGAGCTATAGGGGTTGTTGATCGACGTGCTTGAGTACGGGCTCCCGTATTGGCCAAACGGGTTGGACACGGACTCCGTATCGTACTTATTGGCGTTCAAGCGCCCCAAGTAGGTTCCATCCTGCGCGTAGATCTTGCCCCCGCCATTCGTGTAGGGATTCAGTGCCCCGTAGGAGCTGTAGGGGCTCACGCGGGCGTCGTACGGTAATACAGTAGTGCCCAGGTACGGGTTTGCCGTGATGTAGGCGTCTTGCTGAGCCTGAGCGGCCGGGACCGCAAGAATCAGAGCGGCGAACGCGGCGATCAACCTCATAGAGGTCCCCCTGGAATGGACTCGATGGTGTGCAGAAGCCGTGTCCGAAGCGAAGCGCGCTATCCAAGTCTCATCCGAATTTTAGGCGGCAGTGTCAAGCCAACATCAAGGAAGTTCCATAAAGGCGACCACCGTCCAGTGTCGGGGCTAAATTGGGCCGCCGGTCGAGGCGGCCCGCATCCCCGTGCCGTGCCGTGCCGTAATTTGGGTCACGCCCCCCTCAAGCCCAACAGTTGCGGGAGCCCGCGGACCGGTCATCTACACCGGACACGCCGGCCGATCTCCCCATGCGCCACACCGGTCCCTAAGATTCCCCCTATCCGGCGTTCGCCGGCTGAGCGGGAGGCGAGCGGTGAGTCCGGAGCTGTCAGTGGTGGTGCCGGTCCACAACGAGGCCGACAACATTGCGGGCCTGCTGGCCGAGGTCCGAGGCGCGCTGGACGGCCTGGCGGAGTATGAGGTCGTGTGCGTGGACGACGGCAGTGACGACGACACGCCCAGGCTGCTGGCGACGCTGAGCGCCGAGTTCCCCGCACTGAGAGTCGTCCGCCACCGGGCGCGCGCGGGCCAGAGCGCCGCCATCGTGCACGGCGTCTCCGTGGCGCGGGGAGCCTGGGTCGCCACCCTGGATGGTGACGGTCAGAACGATCCCGCGGACATCCCCCGTCTCCTCACCATCGTCCGCGACCCGCAGGCTCCGCCAGACCTTCGTCTCCTCGTGGGAGAGCGGAGCCGTCGCCTGGATCCATGGATCAAGCGATTCGCCGGTCGCGTGGCCAATGCGGTCCGCGCCCGGCTTCTCGGCGACGCCACACCCGACAGCGGCTGTGGGCTCAAGTTGTTCAGTCGGGCCTGCTTCCTGGCGGTTCCCCACTTCGACCATATGCACCGCTTTCTTCCCGCGCTCTTTCTCCGGAGCGGCTGGCGCGTCGCGTCCGTGCCGGTAAGTCACCGGCCCCGTCGTCACGGCCGCTCCCATTACGGCGTGTTCGACCGCCTGTGGGCCGGCCTCGCCGATCTCGCCGGCGTGCTGTGGCTGCAGCACCGACCGATCGACCCGGGCATCGAGGAGTACCCCCATGACTAGAGCCGTGTGGCTCGGCATCGGCTTCCTGGGCCAGGCCACGTTCTCCCTGCGCTTCCTGGTCCAGTGGTGGCGGAGTGAGCGAGCCGGCCGGAGCGTCGTGCCGCTGGCGTTCTGGTACCTGAGCCTGGGCGGGGGAGTGCTGCTGCTGTTCTATGCGGTGTACCGGCGGGATCCGGTGTTCATCCTGGGTCAGCTCACCGGGGTCTTCGTCTACCTGCGCAATCTGCATCTGATCCGTCGGGCGGGTGGTGCCGAGGCCTGAGCGGCCGCGCCCCGGCCTCCCGGGCTGGAGCTGGCTGCTCGTGTGGGGCGCCTTGGTGGCCATCGCCCTTGCGCTTCGGCCGGTGCTGCCGCCCGACGAGACGCGATACCTCTCGGTTGCCTGGGAGATGTGGCGCCGGGGCGATTGGCTGGTGCCGCACCTCAACGGCGCCCCTTATAGCGACAAGCCACCCGCGCTGTTCTGGGGTATCCTGCTGGGCTGGCGGATGTTCGGCGTCACCGAGTGGTGGCCCCGGCTCCTGCCTCCGTTGCTGGGCCTCGTGAGTGCCCTGCTCCTCGCGCGGCTCGCGGCGCGGCTTCGCCCCAGGGTGGAGGAGGGGCCGGCCCTGCCGTTCCTAAGCGGCCTGCTCTGGGTCACCTACTCCACCCTGCTGCTCTTCGACACGTTGCTGACTGCCTGCGTGCTGGTGGCGGTGGGCGGGGTCGTGGAGGCGTGGCGCGGACGGAGGCTGGCCGGCTGGCTCGCCTGCGGCACCGGCATCGGCCTGGGCGCGCTGACCAAGGGACCGGTCGTGCTGGTCCACGTGCTGCCGGTGGCGCTGCTAGCACCGTGGTGGGCGGGGCCCGCTCCCGCCGGCGGGTGGCGACAGTGGTATCTCGGCGTGCTGGCGGCGCTCGCCGTGGGCACGGCGATCGGGCTCGCGTGGGCGCTGCCCGCCGGCGCGCACGGGGGAGCCGCCTATCGGTCAACTCTCCTCTGGGAACAGACAGCGGGCCGGGTCACGGGGCGGATCACGGGAAGGCTGGGACATCCTCGCCCCTGGTGGTGGTATCTCGCGATGCTGCCGGTCGCCCTTTACCCGTGGGGGTTGTGGCCACCGTACTGGCGCGCCCTGACGCGAGGTGGGCGGCCGCTCGACCTTCCGGCGCGCTTCGCACTGGCCTGGGTGGTTCCCGGGGTGGCGGTCCTTTCGTCGTTCGGGAGCAAGCAGATCCATTATCTGATGCCCCTCCTCCCCGGCGTCGCCATCCTCGCCGCCGGCAGATGCTGGGACGCGGAGCCGCGCCGCTGGGACGCCGCGGTGCCGGCCAGTCCGCTGCTGCTCGCGGGGGCCGCTCTGCTGATCGCCGAGCGACTCCGGCAGACGGTGCACCTACCTCAGTGGCTGAGCGAAGTGTCCCCCCGCTGGGGAGCGGCGCTGCTGGCCGGAGCGCTTCTGCTGGCCTTCATCAAGGAAGGCCGGAGACAGGTGGTCGCGCTGAGCCTCACCTGTCCTCTGCTGCTCATCGTCATCCATATCGCGGGGGCGGGTCCACTCGCACGCCGCTACGACCTCGAGCCCGTCGCGGCGCTGCTCAAGGCAGGCGAGCAGGCCGGCCGGCCCATCGCCTTCGTGGGACCGTACGCAGGACAGTTCCACTTCCTCGGGCGACTCGATCGTCCTTTCCAGGAGACCACGCACGACAGTCTCGCCGCGTGGGCGGCCGGTCACCCGCTCGGGCTCGTGGTGCGGGTGGTGGGGTCCCCCCGTCACGCCGGCGGCGCGCTGATCAGCCGCCCCTACGGCCAATATGTGGTCGCGGTATGGAGTGCCAGCCGACTTCGGGAGGAATGAGGTTACGACTTGGACGACCGGGCGAGTGGGGCGGCGTCCGGAGGCGATGGCCTCAACAGTGCCCACACGGGGTGATGATCGCTGGCGCCGTGGACCTGCCGCACGACCCCGATCCCGCCGGGCTCGACCGGCACCAGCCCTCGGGTCAGGATGTGATCCATCGCGAAAATGGTGTGGGTCGGACCCAGCCACTCGGTGAGCCAGCGGAACCCCTCGTGGCGCATGCAGGCGGCCATGCCGTAGTCGTTGAAATCGCCCGCGATCACGACCGGACCAGGGAACCGCTTCGCGTCCTCCGTCACCGCGCGGGCCTGCTCGGCGCGCCTCTCGGGTGAGAGCTTCACCATGGTCTCGAGGTGCACCGCATAGACCAGCACGCGCAGTCCATTGGCCCGCACCACCGCGGCGGTGGCGGTGCGGCGCATGCCCCGATCCCAGCTCCCGTACGGCAGCATGACTTTCCAGCTCCGCTCGATCGGCCACCGGGACAGCACCGCCGGCCCGTAGTAGTCGCCGGTGCGATGATGGATGACCGCGGGATAATAGGCGTAATTGAGACGCAGGGCTCGCGCGATCCGGTCGACGCCGCTCTCGTTCATCTCCTGGAGCATG
>Ga0310810_10003076_pt1 | contig 18116 bp, 13 predicted proteins | sample NCmetagenome_FD_207641 | JGI IMG/M metagenome (GOLD analysis project Ga0310810, IMG submission 207641) | Soil microbial communities from experimental microcosm in Duke University, North Carolina, United States - NC | ecosystem: Engineered > Artificial ecosystem > Soil microcosm > Unclassified ...
CTCGATCAACGTCGCGACCGGCCAGCGCTTCCCCTGCCGGTGCACGTGCTCCCTCAGCCAGCCGAGCAGCGGGGTGAACTCGCCGCGCGCGAACGACGCGTCGAGCGGGCCCACCGCGCGCTCGGCCGCCGCGAACAGCTGCGCCGCGTAGATGTTGCCGAGCGTGTACGTCGGGAAGTAGCCGATCAGCCCCTCCGACCAGTGGATGTCCTGCAGACATCCCTCGCGATCGTTCGCGGGACGGATGCCGAGCCGCCGCTCGTACAGCTCGTTCCACGCGGCCGGCAGCTCGTTCACGTGGAGGTCGCCCGAGAGCAGCGCGAGCTCGAGCTCGAACCGGACGCCGACGTGCAGGTTGTACGTCGCCTCGTCGGCCTCGACGCGGATCGGGCTCGGTGCCACGTGGTTGACCGCGCGTCTGAACGTCTCGAGCGGGAGGTCGCGCACCGATTCGAACGTGTCGCGGAGCAGCGGATAGAAGCAGCGCCAGAACCCGTCGCTCCGGCCGACGAGATTCTCCCAGAGCCGCGATTGCGATTCGTGGAGCCCGAGCGACGCCGACTCGCCCATCGGGGTGCCGTAGTGCGCGGGGTCGAGCCCCTGATCGTACAGCGCGTGCCCCGCCTCGTGCATCAGCGCGAAGAACCCGCTCCCGAAGTCGCGCGCGTCGTAGCGGAGCGCGATGCGCACGTCGCCGGGCCCGACCGGCGCGCAGAACGGATGCTGGCTCACGTCCAGCCGGCCGGCGCGGAGATCGTAGCCGATCGCCGCCGCCGCGCGCTCGGCGAACCCCTTCTGCCGATCGATCGGGAAGTCGCGCGCGAGCACGCCGGCCGGCGGAGCGGGGACGTCGCGCAACGAGGCGACGAGCGGCACGAGCTGCGCCTGGAGCGCCGGCAGCAGCTCCAGCAGATGCGCCGTCGTCATGCCGGGCTCGTAGTCGTCGACGAGCGCATCGTAGCGCGCACCCTCGTGGCCCACGGCGTCGGCACGCTCGCGCGCCAGCGCGAAGATCCGGTCGAGCCAGGGCGCGAACGACGCATAGTCGTCCTTCCGCCGCGACTCCGCCCACGTCGCCTGGGCGACGGACGTGACGCGCGCCCACTCCTCGACCAGCCGGCGCGGCAGCTTGCGTTCCTTGTCGAACGCGCGCCGGATCTCGCGCACGTTCGCCGCCGCCGGACTTTCCGGATCGGCGACGAGCGCCGATCCTTCGACCGCGGCGAGCAGCTCGTCGTAGCGTGGGTCGGTCGCGCGGTCGTGCACCAGCCCCGCGAGCAGCGCCCGCTGCTCGGCGCGGTGCGCCACGCCGGCCGGCGGCATCGACACCTCCTCGTCCCACTCCAGCAGATCGAGGCACGACGCGAGCACCGACTCCTCGCGGGAGAGCTCGACGATCTTCTCGTAGGCCTGTTCTGGCGTCACGCGCGCGACCGTTCGGTGGTGGAGGAGGTGCACAGCGAAGTGCGTAGAATAGCGACGCGACCGCGCCGCCATCCACTCGGCCCAGCGAGCCACCCTGTCGCGATTTCCGGGATTCCTGTCGCAAAAGGGGGCTGGACGGATCGCCGAGGACGACTAGCGTCACCGGCGTCGGATGCAGCCGATCCGCCCTCTCCCGGAGCGTCCCGTGATCATGGCGACCGTCAGAAGCTCGCTCGCGACGCTGTGCGTCGCGCTCCTCGCCGGTTGTACGCCGACGTCGTCCTCGACCTCCGACACGGCCGGCGTTCAGCCCCCCGTCGCCGCGGCTCCGGCCGGAACGACCGTCACCCCGGACACCGTCCCGACGGCCGCGATCGATACCGTCGCCATGGCGCCGCAAGACACGAACACGGAGCCGCCCGCGCAGGCGAGGGGTGATGTCGACTCCATCACGGTACACCGGATCGATTCGGTGACGGCGCTGCATCCCGACACCGTCGTGCGCCACGCGCGGAGAGCGCGCACGTCGAGGGCGAGACCGGCGGGCGAAGGCCACGGCGACAGCACTGCCGTCGTGCTCATCCCCGTCTACTACGCCACGAGCCGCGCCCGCACCGGCCACGCGCCTCCCAACGGCGTGTTCGGCGGCGATCGCGAGCACGGTCCCCTGCATTACGGCGTCGCGACGATCAGCATCCCGCCGGGACATCGTCCGGGTGAGCTCGAGCGGCCCGGCCGGATCCTGTTCATCATCCACCGCTCCGAGGACCCGGCGAAGCACGTCGTCATCGCGCGACTCGACACGCTCGACGCCGACGGTTGGCTGCGCCGCGTGCAGCGCAACGTCGACAGCACGCAGGAGAAGGAGATCCTCGTCTACGTGCATGGCTACAACGTCCCGTTCGACGACGCGATGCGCCGCGCCGGCCAGCTCGGCTACGACCTCGGCTACGAGAACGGCACCGTCGCCGCGTTCAGCTGGCCGTCACGCGGCAGCGCGGCCGAATACGCCGCCGACGCCGCGAGCGCGGAGTGGACCGGGCCCACGCTCGAGCGATTCCTCACCCGGCTCGCCGACTCGACCGGTGCGCAGCGCATCAGCGTCATCGTCCACAGCATGGGCAACCGCGCGATGGCGAGCGTCCTGCGCTCGCTCGCGACGCGCGCGCAGCCGGCGTTCACCGAGCTCGTGCTCGCCGCCCCCGATCTCGACGCCGACGTCTTCCAGGAGCAGATCGCGCCCATCCTCGGCAAAGCGGCGCGACACTCGACACTGTACGTCTCGAGCGGCGATCGCGCGCTCGGCATCTCCACTCGTCTGCACGAGCAGCTCCGCGCCGGACTCGGTGGCGCACGCATGTTCGACCTTCAGGACCTCGACGTCGTCGATGCATCGAGCGTCCCCGCGGGCGCGCTCGACCACAGCTACTACGCCGAGAACAAGGAAGTGATCGACGACATCTTCATGCTCGTCCGGCGCGGGCTCCGGCCGGAGCAGCGCAACCTCAGAAAGTATCCGCAGTACCATCACGCCTGGCGGCTCCCGTGAACGGCGCCCGGGCCGCCCGCGTGAGGCACGGAACCTGCGCGCGTCGGGAAGCACACGCCGCGGACGAGCCGGCCAAAACGACGCGAACGGATCGAGAGAGGAGATCGTGACATGACGGGTCGATCGTGATGCAGCTACGAGACATCATGCGCGAGCGGGTCGTCACCATCGGGCCGACCGAGCTCGCCACGTCCGCCTGGACCCGCATGCGCCGCCGCGGCATCCGGCACCTCGTCGTGACCGACGACGGCGCGGTCGTCGGCGTGCTCTCCGAACGCGATCTCGGGGGGAGAGCCGGAGGCGATCTGCGCCGCGGGCGCCAGGTCCAGGATTTCATGACGCCACGCGTCGTGAGCGTGGAACCCGAGACGACCCTTCGCAGAGCGGCCGATCTCATGCGAACGAACCTCATCGGCTCCCTCCCCGTCGTCGACGACGGCGAGCTCGCGGGCATCGTGACGGCGACGGACGTCTTCGACGCGCTCGGCGACGACGCCAGAGGCACGCTGAGTCAGGCCGAGCGACAGATGCTGCGCACGCCCGCGAGCAGCACGTCGCTCGGCGGACGTCCGGTGTCTCGCTCCCGCTCCGGCCCGAAGGAGCGCGCGGCGGCGCGGACGCGCACGCCGCAGCACGAGAAGCGAGAGCCGTTCACCGATCGCGTGCCCCGCCCCGTCAAGCGAACCGCCGGCCGCACGAGCGCGCCGCTCGTGCCCGCGAACATCCGGGTCTCCGGCGTCACGCTCGACGACGCCGCGCGCGAGTACATCAGGCGGCGGCTCGGGATGAAGCTCGGCAAGTTCGCCGAGAACATCGAGCGCGTCACCGTGCGCGTGGAAGACGTGAACGGCCCGCGCGGCGGTGTCGATACGACCTGCCGGATCAAGGTCGTGCTGAGCCGGTTCCCGAGCGTCACCGTGGAGGCGAAGGGCGATTCGCTCGAGGACACGATCAACCGCGCGCTCGGCGCCGCCGAGCGCGCCGTGCGGCGCAGCGTGCAGCGCCGGCGCACCAAGCCGCTGAAGTCGGTCACGCGCAAGCGCGCGACGCGGGCGACCTGATCGGGGCGCTCCAGCGAGCCGGGCCGGCGAGCGACGATGCTCGCCGGCGTGCGGCGTCGCTGCGCGGCGGGCTACAGCCGGCTACAGCCGGCCGCTGCCGACGGCGTGCGCGATGTCCGTCTGCGAGATGACGCCGACGAGCTTCCCCTTGTCCTCGACGAACAGCCGCTTGATCTCGCCGTAGAGCATCTGCCTCGCCGCTTCCCGCGCCTCCGCGTCCGGCGCGATGACGTGCGCGTTCGGCGTCATGATGTCGCGCACCGTCGTGTTCGCGAACAGGTTCTGGCGCGCTCTCGCGTCGTCGTTCTCCGCGCTCGCCTGCAGCACGTCCGTCGCCGTGACGACGCCGATCACGTGGCCCCTCGAGTCCACGACCGGCAGCCCCGACACGTGCGAATCCGCCAGTTCCTGGACGAGCTGGGCGACCGAAGCATCCGGCGCGATCACGCTCACGTCCTTGTGCATCAGATCTGCTACTCGCATCACGACCTCTGCGGATGGAGGTTCTCGCCGTACCGGTCGGCGCGGCGACCCGACCGAGCATCACCCGTGCCGCCCGTCGAGAGGGGCGTCCCGCGCTCGACCCGGTCGCGACTGGTTGCCGCCGGCCCGCGCCTCGCCTCGCGCGTGCCGGTGGAGCGCACGCGCCAGCGTCGCTTCGTCACCGCGCCGACCTCGCTGGCGCGGTTTCCGAGGGCTCTCGAAGCTGGAGCAGCGTATCCACCGCCGGCCTCTTCACGGTCTGCACCGTCCCCAGCGGCCACCGGATCACGATGCTGTCCACCGCGCTCCGATCGCCGAGCCCGAAGTGCAGCGTCCTGCTCGACTGCGCGAGATATCCGCCCGCCGGATTCACCTGGCGCACCATGACGGTGCTGCCGGCGAAGAGCCGCGCCACCGCGCCGATGGCGTCCCGGTTGCTCTTCGTTCCGGTCAACCGCAGCTCGGCCCAGTGACGCGTCGGGAAGCGGTTCGCGAACAGATAGGGCCGGTCGTTGAAGTTGTTGACGACGATCTCGAGCCGCCCGTCGCCGTCGAAGTCGGCCACCGCCGCGCTCCGTGAGCTCCGCGCCGCCGGCCGGCCCGAGATCGTCTGCTCCTGATTGACGCCTCCCGTGGGCGGCTCGACGCCGAGCGTCGATGCACGATCGGTGAACGTGCCGTCGCCGTCGTTCATCATGAGCTGGTTCGGCCAGTAGTAGAACGGGTAGCCCATCCCCGAGGTGATGAAGAGGTCCTCGCGGCCGTCGTCGTCCCAGTCGCCGGTCGCGATCCCCCACGGCCAGAAGGTCTCGAGCCCCGCGCTGACGGCGGTCTCCTCGAACTTCCCGCCGCCGGCGTTGCGATAGAGCGCGTTGCCGAAGATCGCCGCGTCGTAGCGCTGGCCGTGCTTCGCGAACTCGGCGCGCTGCGCGTCGATGAACCCTGGTGCGTCCTCGTTCACCGTCGGGCCGGCGGGCGAGCGAAAGCGCCGGTGCTGGAACTCGACGGCCGCGGCGCGCGACCGCTCCTGCGCGTCCAGTCCCATCCACATGTCGGAGTGCATGTCGACGACGAACAGGTCGAGCCGGCCGTCGCCGTCGTAATCGAACACCTTGCTGCCGATCGCGCCGTGCGACGTCTTCTCGAGCGTCTTCGCCGTGACGTCGGTGAAGGTGCCGTGCCCGCCGTTCCGGTAGAGCTGCCCCTCGCCGAACATGTTCGGCACGAACAGGTCCGGGAATCCGTCCTCGTCGTAGTCGAACACGGCCACGTCGCCCGCCCATCCCTTGCCGCGCAGGCCGGCGCGACCGGTCACGTCGGTGAACGTTCCGTGGCCGTCGTTGCGATAGAGGATGTTGGACTCGATCGGACTCCCCATGAGCGCGGGAAGGCTCGCCTTCCCCTCGTATGCGCCGCTGGTGGAATCGATCGTGTCGAGCGTCCAGTGCGCGGTGTTGGTGAGAAAGAGATCGAGGTCGCCGTCCTTGTCGTAGTCGAAGAACACGGCCGTCTGCGAGTGGCCGACGTGCCGCACCCCCGCCGCGGCGGTGACGTCCTCGAAGGTGCCGTCGCCCCGATTGTGGAACAGCACGTTCCCCCCGCGGGTGCTCGTCACGAACAGATCCTCGAAACCGTCGTCGTCGTAGTCGGCGAACGTCGCGCCGACCGAGACCCGATCGCCGAGCGCGACGCCCGCCTTCGCGGTGACGTCGACGAACCGTCCGTCGCCCACGTTGCGGTAGAGCGCGTTCGTGCCGTGCTGGTTCAGGAAGTAGATGTCGTCGCGGCCGTCGCCGTCGTAGTCGCCGATCGCCAGCCCCGCGCCGTGGTCGTACAGGTTGACGCGGAACCGCTCCCCCTGCTCGTGCGAGAGGTTGGTCATCCGAAAGGCGATGCCCGCGGCCTGCGCGCGCTCCTCGAAGCCGGCCGCCGTGTCCGTCTTCGCCGAAGCGGACTCCCGCCCGCCGGCCCCCTCCGGCGTGCCACAGGCGGCGCCGAGCGCGAACGCGGCGATCGCGATGGCCGCGTGGCGCGTGCGATCCCGGAGAATCATTCTCGGGATGTGGGGCATGCTGCCGAGGAGCGCATGAATGCCGGAAGTTATCCCGCCGAGCGCTGCCCTGCTCGTTCCCGCGGCTCAGGGCGTCGCCGTCGCCCTCGCGAAGCGATAGGATCGCAGCGCCGTCGCCATCCCCTGCTCCACCATCTGCCGCGAGGCGATGACGGCGTACTGCACGGCGGCGCGCACCGCTTCGCTCGGCGCCTCCCCTCCGCCGACGTCGGCGACGAACAGCGACGCCTGGAGCGTGCGCTCGATCTCCGCGCGGAGAAGGGGGCCCTCCCGCTCGATGTCCGCCTCCGACCATCCGAGGCGATGGCGCTGCGCCCCGTGGAGCTCCGCCATCACACGCTGCACCTGCGCCCCGTCGGCGAGCAGCTCGGGCGAGGCCCCGCGCGTCTCGCCGACGATCATGAGCTGCGACGCGATCATGCCGACGAGCGGGGTGGCGTGATCGCGGAGCTGCACCGTCGAGAGCGCGCTCGCGCCCGGGAATCGACGATCTGCCCGCAACGCCTGGACGTAGCGCTCGGCGACCGTTTCCGCCTCGCCCGCGAGGCGCACCGCGAGCGCGTGCAGCACGTCGTGCGCGGCCGCGTCCAGCGGTCCCACTTCACTCGGCGCCACGACCGGCATCCCGGGCGACGACGTCCGCCGGTTCGGTGCTGCGATCGACTGCCGCGCGGCGGCCGGTTCGGCCGGCTCCGTCGGCTGCATCGCGCCTTCAGCGTGGACCCGGCGCTCGAGCGCTCCCGGAAGCCAGAGCGTGAACGTCGCACCGGCGCCCGCCTGACTGCGCGCGACCACATCTCCCCCCATGAGCCGCGCCAGCCGCCGGCTGATCGCGAGGCCGAGCCCCGTCCCCCCGTGCTCGCGCGTGAGCGCCGGGTCGCCCTGCACGAACGGCTCGAACAGCCGGCCGAGCAGCTCGGGCTCGATGCCCGGCCCCGTGTCGCTGACGCGGATGAATGCCCACCCTTCGTCCCGATCATCGGCGCGGCCACCGGACGTCGACGCCTCGGTGCGCGTGGCCCGCCACACGCCGGGCTCCGGTTCCTTCGCGGCGCCGCACGCGACCGTCACCTCGCCCCCGGACGGCGTGAACTTCACCGAGTTGGCGAGCAGGTTGACCAGCACCTGCCGCACGCGATGCTCGTCGCCGAAGTACGGCACCCCCGGATCTCCCGAGCCGAGATCCATGAGGCGAACGCCCTTCGTCGTCGCCTGCGGCTGCACCACCGCGACCGCCGCAGCGACCACCGCGCCGGTGAGCAGCCGGTCGCGCCGCACGACCAGCCGGTCGGCGTCCACCTTGGCGACGTCGAGCACGTCGTCGATGAGGCCGAGCAGATGGCGCGCGCTCGCCTGCAGTCGTTCCAGGTGCGCCTGCTGCGCCGGCGTGTTCGGCCCGAGTACGCCGAGCTCGAGGAGCTGCGCGTAGCCGATCACCGCGTTGAGCGGCGTGCGGAACTCGTGGCTCATCGTCGCGAGGAATTCCGTCTTCGTGCGCGCCGCCGTTTCGGCGACCTCCCGCGCTTGACGCTCGGCCGCGTAGAGCCGCGCGTTGTCCATCGCCACCGCAGTCCAGCCCGCGATCCCGACGACCAGCCGCTCCTCGCGCTCCGTGAACACTCCCGTCTTCTCGTGGCCGAAGAACAGCCCGCCGATCACCTCGCCCGTACGCGACCGCACGGGGACGGCGAGGTAGCTCCGCACCGGCAGATGCCCCTTCGGCATCCCGTGGTACGGCGGAAGCTGCCCGTAGCGCGGATCGCGGGTGATGTCGTCGCTGCGCACCGGACCCTCGCCCCGGAACGTCGGCCCGAACACGGGTGTCGCCCTCGGGTTCGGGAACCCGGAGAACCGCTCGCGCGGCACGCCGGCGAGCGAGTAGAGCATGAACGCCTCGCCGAGCGCGGGATCGACGACGTTGTCGAAGAAGGCGCCGAGCTGGGCACCGGTGAGCGCCGTCGCCTCGTCCGTGACGAGCTGCACGATCCGCTCGAGGTCGAGCTCGGAGGCGAGCGCCGAGCCGATCCGCTGGATCGTGGCGATGAGCGCCGTCTCGTCGCGAAGTGCCGCCTCGCGAAGCGCGCTCACCTCGTCGGCGTAGCGGCGCCGCTCGTACAGGATGTCCTCGTCGCGCCGGCGGTGGAGCTCCAGAAACGCGCGCACCTTCGCGCGCAGCATCTCCGGATCGAGCGGCTTGGTGAGGTAGTCCACCGCGCCGAACTGGTAGCCCAGCGTCGCGCGGCGCCGGTCGGCCTGGAGCGCCGTGACGAAGATGATCGGCAGGTGCTCCGAGGCCTTGCGGCCGCGGATGAGGCGGGCGGTCTCGAGGCCATCCGTGCCCGGCATCATCACGTCGAGCAGAACCACGGCGACGGACCCGTCCTCGTTCAGGAGGTGCCGGAGCGCCTCGTCGGCGGTACCGGCTCGCAGCAGACGGACGCCCGTCTCGCTCACGAGGGGCGCGAGGGCGGCCTCGAGGGCGACGAGGTTTTCCGGGCGGTCGTCGACGAGGAGGACGGCCGTGCCGGCGGTTTGAAGGACTGGCGTGTGAGGCATCTAGGCGTGCTGTACCGCACCGGTCGGGCCGCGGCGGAATGGAGCGCTCCCTGACGTTGAACAAATCTTACTCGATGCACATCGAGCACGCCGACGGATCGGGCTGCCGCCCGGAGCTGCCGGCGGGGCTCGGCCAGACACACGGCTTTCGACGAAGGGATCCGCCGCGCCGAGTGCGTGGCGGACGAGCCTTCGGACTCACGCGCCGTTCGGGCCTCGCGGGGTACGGCTGGGACCTCAGGTCAGAGCCGCGCGGCCGGTGGCGGCTCGTACCGCCAGTCCGTCGCGTGCTGATACGCCTGCGCGAGCGCCAGCACCTGCGCATCGGCGCCCTTCGGGCCGACGAACTGCACGCCGAGCGGAAGGCCGTCCCCGTCCACGCGCACGGGGATGCTGATCGCCGGCAGCCCGTAATAGTTGCAGAAGAACGTGTTGTCCGGCGACACCGCCATCGCGCCGCGCGCGCGTGCGTCGTCGACCGTCGGCGTGGGTGCCGTCAGCGTCGGGAGGAGGAGCGCGTCCACGTCGGCGAACAGCGTGCCCTCGATCGCCTCGCGATCGCGCTCGATCGTTCGCACGTCGAACCTCGCCGATTCGAACGGCACCCGCGCCTCGCGCCTCTCGATCCCCATCCTCGACAGCGCGCGGGCCACACCCTCGAGCGGCGCCTTCACGTCCCGTGTGCCGGCGCAGTTGGCGACGACGCCGACTCGGCGCACCGCCGGCTCCGAGCGCACCGGATGCGGCGCGGACTCCGGCTGCGTCGGTCGCGCGGCGATCAACGCCTCGTAGACGAGCGCGACGTCGTCGGCGCTGCGCGCCGTGACGCACGGGTGGCTCAGCGCGAGGATCGTGGGATCGGCCGGCTCGCCCTCGAGGATTCCCTTCGCGCTCAGCGCACCGTACGTCGGCTTGAAGCAGACGACGCCGCAGATGGCCGCCGGCAGCCGCCCAGAGCCGACCGCGTCGGTGTCCACCGTCGCGAAGCAGAGACCCGCCGCGACCGCCGCCGCGGATCCGCCCGAGGACCCTCCGGCCACGTGCGTCGCGCTCCACGGATTCACGACCGGCCCGAAGTGGCTCTCGAGCGAGGTGGTGCCCGTGCCGAGCATGTGCATGTTCGTCTTCCCGACGAGCGCCGCCCCCGCCGCGCGAAGGTTCGCGACCAGCTCCGCGTCACGTGCCGGCACCCGGTGCGCGAACTGCGGCGCCCCCGCGGTCGTTCGGATTCCCGCCGTGTCGTAGAAGTCCTTCACCGCGACCGGGATGCCGTGCAGCGCGCTGCGCGGCCGACCATTCCGCAGCGCGACCTCCGCCGCGCGAGCCTGCTCGCGCGCGAGATCCGTCGTCACCGTGATGAACGCGTTGAGCGTCGGGTTCAACGCGTCGACGCGCGCGAGGCAGTGCTCGGCGAGCGCGACCGGCGATACGTCGCCTCGTCGCATGCGGCCGAGGAGCTCGCGGATGGGCGTGAAGGCGAGATCGCTGGGCGTCATGGTTCGGAACGCCCTGGCGGCAGCGCACCCAGCGACTGTTTCCCCTCGATCAGCTGTTCGAGGAAGGCGAGCTTCTCCTCGAGCTCTGCGAGTCGCATTTGTGAGTCGGCGAGCGCCTCTCGCGTGCGCTCGAGCTCCTCGCCCGCCGAGACGGCGGGGTTGGCGTCGGCCTCGAGGTGGGCGCGGAACAGTGCGCCGGGCGACTCCACGTAGAGCTCCACGTACCCGCACGCGCTGCACACCTTCGCCGTGAGATCGACGCGCTCCGGACGCTTGAAGATCAGCGCGTTCGGCCGGCGCAGCACCTCGGCTTGCACCTCGTGGCGCATACCGTCGTCGCCTCGCTCGACGACGCGCACCCGCGGGATGACCTCGTCGGAGCCGCAGCGCGGGCAGACCAGCGGGACGGGCATCCGATGCCTCCGTTCGAGGTCCGAGCCAGCGGAGAGGTCCGACGCGCGAGTGCGGCGTCGCACCACAATGGACGGCCAAGAGTGCGCTCGAGGCGGATACTCTTCAAGAGCTCTGTAACCGGCGATCCTTGCTCGGCGACGGACGCGGCGCATCTTCGAGGAGGAATCCCCCGCTCCGCCGCCCGCGCCCCTCATGCTCGCCCACCTGAATCGGGCCCTCTCCGACCGGTACGTCGTCGAGCGAGAGCTCGGGCGCGGCGGCATGGCAACCGTGTGGCTCGCCACCGAACGGCGCGTGGAGCGGGCGGTGGCGATCAAGGTGCTCCATCCGGCGCTCGCCGGCGCCATCGGCGCGGACCGGTTCGCGCGCGAGGTGAAGCTCACGGCCGGGCTGCAGCATCCGAGCATCGTTCCCGTGCTCGACACCGGCGTCGTCCCGTCCGACGACGGCGGCGCGCCGCTCCCCTGGTACGCCATGCCGTTCATCGAGGGAGAATCGCTCCGCACGCGTCTCGCGCGCGAGGGCCAGCTCGCGATCGAGGAGGCGCTGCGCATCACCGAGCACGTCGCCGGCGCGCTGCAGGTGGCGCACGATCAGGGGATCGTCCATCGCGACATCAAGCCGGAGAACGTCCTGCTGCAGGGCGACAGGGTCTACGTCGTCGACTTCGGCATCGCGAAGGCGCTCGTCGAGACGGGAGGCGACCGGCTCACGAGCACCGGCATCGCGATCGGCACGCCGGCGTACATGAGCCCCGAGCAGGCGTCGGCGGAATCCGTCGACGCGCGCAGCGATCAGTACGCCCTCGCGACGATGTTGTACGAGATGCTCGTCGGCGAGCCGCCCTTCACCGGACACACCGCGCAGGCCGTCATGGCGCGCCGCTTCGCCGAGCCGGCGCGGCCGATCCGCACGGTCCGATCGGCGGTGCCCGAAGGCGCCGAGCGCGCGGTGCTGAAGGCGCTCGAGCGCACGCCGGCGGATCGCTTTCCCGACGTCGCGAGCTTCGCGCGAGCACTCCGCGACACGGCAGGCGCTCCGCTCCGACGGCGACGTCGGCCACGCCTCGCACGTCCGGTCGTTCTCCTCGCCGTCGCGCTCGTCGCGCTCGGGGGCGGCGCCGCGGCGTGGCGGTGGCGCGCGGGAAGAGTGCTCCATGGCGGACCGCGGTCACGCGACAGCGTCGTCGTCGCGCTGTACGAGCGCGGACTCCGCAGCTACGACACGCGCCGCCCCGCCGGCACGCTGGACGCCATCGCGTCGTTCCGCGAAGCGGTACGTCGCGATTCCACCTACGCCGAGGCGTGGACGGGGCTCGCCAAGGCGTACGTGCGGAGCTACGAGCGCGCCTTCCTCCTTCCCGGCGTGACCCCCGACAGCGTGCTGCGCCTCGCCGTCGTCGCCATCGAGCGCGCGAAGGCCACCGGCCCCGAGAACGCGGACACCTATCTCACGAGCGCGATCGTCAGCCGGCAGGTCGACCCGACCGACCGCACCCTCTCCCTCCGCGACGCGCGGCGCGCGACTGCGCTCGACTCCACCGACGCCGTGGCGTGGCACTATCTCGCGCTCACGCTCATGGAGACCGGCGACGTCGACGGCGCGCTCGACGCGTGGCATCGCTCGGTGCGAGCGGACCCCACCTACACGCAGGGCATCGCCTTCCTCGGGATCGCGTTCTACTGGCTCCGCTCGTACGACAGCGCGGCGACGTGGACGGACAGCGCCATCGCCGTCGACCCGAACTACCTCCTCGGCTGGAGCTACGTGGGCGACATCGAGTTGGAGCGCGGGAACCTCGCGCGTGCGGCGGCAGGCTTCGCGGCAGCCACCCGCCTCGCGGCGGAAGTCGAGCGCGTCAACAACATGGCCGGCACCGCGGCGGTCGAGGCGCGCGCGGGACGGATTGCCCGCGCTCGCGATATCCTGCGCGGCGTCGACTCGCTCGCGTCGCGGTACGACCCGGTTCCCCTCCACACGGCCGTCTTCATCGCCGAAGCCCACGCCACCGCCGGCGACGCCGACCGGGCGATGCACTGGCTCGATGCGTACACGCCGAGCGCCGATCTCCACTTCCAGCTCCACCTGCGCTGCGATCCGATGTTCGATCCGATCGCGGGCGATCCGCGGTTTCGCGCGCTACTGCTGCGCGAGCGGCCGCCCGTCGGGCAGGGCTGCCGGCATCGAGAAGCGTCGCGGCAGGGACGCTGACGCCTCACGCGAGCTGCTGGCAGGTCGATGCTTCGAACGTCGGCAGCCTGGAGCCAGGCCTACGTCTCGCCATCAGGGCGCCTGGTCGCAGCGCCGCCGGCGGCTTCTCCCCCTCGATCCGTGATCGGCGCGCCGGGATAGCCGAACGCCACCCCGTCGTCATGGGCACGAGGGATATCAGCCCACGGAAGCGAACGACACGAGGGAGCCGACGGCCGTGACGAGCGGCAGGATCGCGGCGCGCGCGTGCGGCGGATCGCTAGTTGATCGGCAGCCCCCGTACCTTCGGCCAGAACGCCAGGCTCCAGAGCATGACGTGCGCATCCACGCGGAGACTCGCGCTCGCACTCGGCTCTCCGCTCGCGGTGAGCTGCAGCCGATCGTACCTGGCGAGCAGACCGTCGCCGCTGACCACCCACAGCGCTCCCGCGTCATCGAACGCGAGACCGGTCGGTACGCTCACGGAGCGGTTCGACGGCACGAGCACGATGGCGGGCGCTACCGAACCCCCTGCCACGAGTTGCGCCGCGCCGAACGCGACGACGTCGCGCCGCTCGCCGTTGGCGACCCAGAGACGACCGTCGGCGTCGAACGCGAGACCGGCGGGTGCCTGGAGTGTGCTCGCACCGCCCGAGATCACGACGTCGGGCGCCGGCGCGCCCGAGGCGGCGAGCTTCGCTGCACCATACTTCGCGATGCGATTCGCGTTGCCGTCGGACACCCACAGCGCGCCGCTCGCGTCGAAGGCGAGCGCCGTCGGGCGACCGATCCCGGTCAGCGTCACGGAGGGCGCCTGGCGTCCACCCGTCGAGAGTTGCACGGGCTCGTACCGCACGAGGGTGCCGGCGGTCGAGTTGGCGACCCAGAGCCGCTTCTGGCGGTCGAAGGCAAGGCCCGTCGGCGCAGCGAGGGATCCGTTCGCCGGCGCGATCACGTGCGTGGCGATCGCGACGTTCGTCGTCTCCAGCCTGCCGGCGGCGAAGCCGAGCAGCAGCGAGTCGTTCTGGCTCGCGACCCACATCGTGCCCGCGTCGTCGAAGGCGATCGCGTTGAGGGTCCTCAGTGAGGCGCTCGCGGTGGTGACGGTCGTGCCCGCGGCGACGGTGCCGCTCGCGGCGAGCTGCGTCGCGCCGAACCGCAGGAGTGCCGGATCGCTGCCGCTCGCCGTCCACAGACCATCGCGCGGCGTCGTGGACGATGGCGCACCGTCCGGAGGCGGAGGGGGCGTCTGCGAATAGGGGCTGGTGCCGTCGTAGCCGCACGCCACCGTGAAGGCGACGACGGCGAGCAGGATTCGGTGAGCGACGGACGATCTGGTCATCGGATGGTCTCCTGAAGCGACGCGAGCGTCGCGGTGCGTGTTCTGGGTGGCGGTCGGTACGTGTCTCAGCCAACCGTGCATCGCCGCGCTCCGGGAACGCCGTCACTCGAGCCGGGATATCCCGTCGGCGGGGCGCGAGGATCGGTCTCCTTGTGTGCGGACCTGGGCGGCCGTATGCTCGACGGCTGCCTCGGGAAGCAATCGCGATCGAGCGCCGGCATGAATGACCGGCCGTCCGCATCGCATGCTCGACCGGCCGGATCGCGCGCCGGCGGTCGCGCTTCCGCCGAGCAATCGTCAGGAGGACCATCGAATGGATCCGCTGTCCGACGTGCTGCGCGCGGTCAAGCTCAACGGCGCGTACTTCTACCGCGTCGAGGCTGCTCGGCCCTGGTCCGTGCACTCTGCGCCGGCGAGAGAGCTCCTGCCGCGCATCCTCCCCGAGGCCGAGCACCTCATCGCCTACCACATCCTGCTGCGCGGCAGTGCCTGGGCGGGGGTGGACGGCGAGCGACAGGTGCTCATGCAGCCCGGCGACGTCGTGGTCTTCCCGCACGGCGAGGCCACTCTGATGTCGAGCGACGAAGGTCGGAAGACCGGGCCGATCCTCGGCTCCGTGCCCGACCGGTATCCGAACACCGTGCTGCTCGGGCCGACCGAGGGGCGTGACACGGCGTTCGTCTGCGGCTTCATGGGCGTCGACACGCGTCCGTTCAATCCTCTCCTCGCCGCGCTGCCCCCATACATCCATCTCCCTGGCGTCGCGGGCGGCTGGCTGGCCCGATTTCCCGAGCAGGTCGTCGCCGAGTCGCGCGAGGCGCGCGTCGGGAGCGAAAGCGTGCTCACACGGATGGCGGAGCTGATGTTCGTCGAGGTGCTTCGCCGGCACGTCGAGCAGCTCGGCAGTCCCGACAGCGGCTGGTTCGCCGGGCTGACGGATCCGGTCGTCGGTGCCGCGCTCTCGCGGCTGCACGAGCGTCCGGAGTACGACTGGACGCTGGCGGAGCTCGCGCGCGCCACCGCGGCGTCGCGCACGGTGCTCGTCGAGCGGTTCACGCGCCTCGTCGGCATGCCGCCGATGCTCTATCTCACGCGCTGGCGGCTGCAGCTCGCCGCCGACCGGCTCTCGCGCAGCGGTTCGAAGGTCGCGGTGATCGGCGCACAGGTCGGCTACGCCTCCGAGGCGGCGTTCAGTCGCGCCTTCAAGCGCGAGACGGGCATGTCGCCGGCAACGTGGCGCCGCGCGGGGCGCGCCACGGACTGAACGCGCCGCCGCGCGCGGACGTCGCGACGCGGCACCTCATCGACGAACGGGACGCGCGAGCAAGCGACGCGGACGCACGGCCATTCATCCGCGCATCCGTCGCGGGTTGATTGCGTCCTCCGATACGTCGGCTCGTTCGCGCCGTTGCACCGGCCGCGCGACCGGCAACCACGTCATCTCCGATGAGGACACCATGAGATTCCAACTCGCCCGCGGCGCGCTCGTCGCAGCCGTCACGCTCGCGGGTGCGTGCGGTGAGGCCAGGAGCGCTTCGACCGCCCCCACCACGTCCGCCTCCCTCGCTCGCTCCGCATCGTCCGGTGCGCGCCAGGGATTCAGCGTGCACGGCACCGCGTCCGGCTTTCCGACTGGCGCGGTGTTTCTCACCGGTGGCGGCAGCTACGACCTCGCCTCCGCCTCCAACGTGATCCTCGGCCGCACGCGCGCCGCCGCGAACGGCGGCTTCCGCTGCACCGATCCCGTCGCACAGGGTCCGTTCGGCGGATGCGCCGCCGGCGAGGGCGTGCGCTGGGACACCGTGCAACTCCTCGCGTCCGCCTCCTTCAAGTGCAGCGCTTCGGACGCACCGAAGCTCGCCGTCACGAGTTCCGACCGCGTCGTGCTCCTCGCCGACTTCTACCGCGCCGGCGATGGCGTCGACGAGTCGTTCACGGCGCAGATGATCGTGTCCGAGACCGACCTCGCGCCGAACGTCGACGGGGTGCAGACGCTGTGGATCCAGGGCGTGGGCTGCGGCGATGCGGTCGCGCACTTCGCCGATTGACCGTACCGGCGCGGCCGCACGGAAACACGCTCCGCGCGCGCCCGACCGGATGCTTCGACCAACCGATCATCCAGGAAGAATCACCATGAAGCTCCTCTCGAGAATCACCGTCGCCGCGGCGCTCGTCGCGGTGGCATGGGCCGTCGCGTGCAGCAATGCCAAGCAGAGCGGTCCGACCGAGCCGGCCGCGCCCCCCACGCCCGCCGCGGTGGAAGCGCTGCGCGCGACGCTCGCTCCCTACGCGAGCCTCAAGCTCGCCAAGGACGCCGGGTACGACACGCAGATCACCGACTGCATGTCCAACGGCGACGTCGGCGCCATGGGAGAGCACTTCGGAAAGCTCGCGCTCATCGATGGCGAGCTCGATGCGAACGTGCCCGAGGTATTGATCTACGAGCCCGGGGTCAGCGGCGCGCTCAGCCTCGTCGGGGTCGAGTTCGTCGTGCCCTTCGCGCTCGTGCCGAAGAGCGCGCAGCCGCCCACGCTGTTCGGGCAGGCCTTCACGCCCGACGACGTGTTCGGGTTGTGGACGCTGCACGTCTGGACGCACCGCGCCAATCCCAGCGGGCTGTTCGCCCAGTGGAACCCGCGCGTGCACTGCTGATCGCGCGACCGGCGCGGGGCACGCACGCGCGGCGCTCTCTCGCCATCACGTCTCCGGATGGAGCTCGCGCCGCCGAGGCGCGAGCCCATCCACTCATCGCATCTCAGGAGCTACGACCATGTCGAACACCGCATCCCGTCACGGAACCACGTACGATCCGGGCACGGAACCACTCGGCCGCGCGGACCGCGCGCGCAGCCGGCTTCTCGCGGAGCGGCTCGAGCGCGGCGCCGCCGCGCTCGACGCCCTCGCGCGGACATTGACGGACGACGAGTGGGAGACTCGTGTGCCGAAGGACGGACGCCGCATCGGCGTCATCGTCCATCACGTCGCGTCCATGTATCCCCTCGAGATCGAGCTCGCGTTCACCCTCGCGGCGGGCAAGCCGGTAACCGGCGTCACCCTCGACGACGTACACGTCCTCAACGGCAACCACGCCGCCGCGCACGACACGGTGACGAAGGAGGAGACGCTCGAGCTGCTGGAGCGGAACAGCGCGGCCGCGGCAGCGGCCGTGCGCACGCTCAGCGATGCGGAGCTCGACCGCGCCTTCCCCGTGTCGCTCAACGCCGACGCACCGCTCACCTGCCAGTTCTTCATCGAAGACCACGCGCTGCGGCACAGCTACCACCACCTCGCACGCATCCGCGCCACGCTGGAAGCGCGGGAGACCGGACCTCGCGCCGCGCTCGATTGAGATGGGACAGGCGTCGCGCCGAGCCACCGGCATCGCGCGGAGTGGCAGGCGCGCACGCTCAATCGGTCTTCCTCGGGGTGACCCGCTCGCTCACACCGTGCAGCCGCTCGTGACGCGCCCGAGCACCTCCCGCACCGCCGCGGTGTCGAACGGCTTCGTGAGCCGCTCGCAGAACCCGAA
>Ga0310810_10003077_pt1 | contig 18115 bp, 19 predicted proteins | sample NCmetagenome_FD_207641 | JGI IMG/M metagenome (GOLD analysis project Ga0310810, IMG submission 207641) | Soil microbial communities from experimental microcosm in Duke University, North Carolina, United States - NC | ecosystem: Engineered > Artificial ecosystem > Soil microcosm > Unclassified ...
CGCGCACCGCGACGTCGCGCTTCCTGTCTAGCTATGGCGGCGGCGGCGTGCATCACATCGCGCTCGCGAGCGACGACATCTTCGCCACGATGGCGGCGATGCGTGCCAGCAATGTGCCGCTGCTCGACATCCCGGAGACCTACTACGACGGGCTGTCGGCCATGCACGATCTTGATGCAGCAGAGATCGACCGCATGCGCGGGTTGTCGATCCTCTACGATCGCTCGGCAAGCGGCGAATTCTTTCACGCCTATACCAAAGCATTCGACGGACGCTTCTTCTTCGAGATCGTAGAGCGGCGCAACTACGACGGCTTTGGCGCCGTCAACGCCTCGGTGCGCCTTGCCGCACAAGCCTTGAGCGAGCGCGCCGAGATGTCGCTCGATGTGCTGGGCGAGCTTGCGCTGTAAAGGGCTTGCCTCGGGTAGCGCGAGCCGGTCTATTGACGGCGCCGGATACGATCCGAACCGAGGCACACTGATGGTCTTCCGACACTTCGCCGCACCGGCGATCTTCTTCGCGCTCACAAGCTCCGCGCTCGCACATACCGGCGTCGGGGAAGCCAGCGGGTTCGCGCATGGTTTCTCGCATCCGCTCGGCGGCATCGACCATGTGCTGGCGATGGTGGCGGTCGGCCTCTATGCGGCGATGCTGGGTGGACGCGCGCTTTGGCTCGTCCCGGCGGCGTTCGTAAGTGTCATGGCGCTCGGCGGCGGCTTGGGGATAGCCGGCTATGCGCTGCCCCATGCGGAGATCGGCATCGCGCTTTCAGTCATCATGCTCGGCCTCGCGCTCGCATTCCGCATCAGTATTCCGGCGCTCACCGCAACGGCACTCGTCGGAACCTTCGCAATCTTCCACGGCCATGCGCATGGTTCCGAAATGCCCCAGGACCTCTCGGGCTATGAGTATACGGCCGGTTTCCTGCTGGCGACTGCACTGCTGCATTGCGCCGGGATCGGGCCCGGGCTCGCGTCTGCCAAGTTCGCCGAACGGGGCGGCTGGCGCGTCGCGCAAGCTGCAGGCGCTGCCATCGCGGTGACTGGCGTCGCGCTGCTCGCCGCCGCGATCTAGGAGCGCAACATTCCCTCCGTAGAGAAATGGTCGGCTGCGCAATACACGGCCTTCGAGGCCGAACGCACGCGGCCGGTGCGCGACCTTGTCGCCGCGATCCCGACGCGCGAGGTGAGAATCGCGGTCGATCTCGGCTGCGGACCCGGCAATTCCACCGAGGTGCTGGCCGCGAGATATCCCGAGGCCAGGATCACCGGCCTCGACAATTCGGCCGACATGATCGCGGCGGCGCGCAAGCGGCTGCCGGACATCCGGTTCGAACTCGCCGACCTCACCACGTGGGCCGATCCCGGCCCATTCGACGTGATCCTGTCGAACGCCGTCATGCAGTGGGTCCCGGGGCACGACACGCTCTTTCCAAAGCTTGTCGGCAAGCTGAGTAATGGCGGCAGTCTCGCGATCCAGGTGCCCGATAACGCCGACCAGCCCGCGCTCCACCTGATGCGCGAGACGGCAGCCAACGGCCCGTGGGCTACCAAACTCACCAGTGTGGCGCGGCCCGCCCGACAGGATGCGCGCTGGTATTACGAACTCATGAAGCCGCTGTGCGGCCACGTCGATTTGTGGCGCACGATCTATTTCCACGTGATCTCCGGCGGCGCGGCAGGCGTGGTCGAATGGTTCAAGGGCAGCGCGTTGCGGCCGTTCCTTGCGGCGCTCGATGCGGGCGCGCAGCGTGCCTTCATCGAGCATTATCAGGGCGAGGTCGCGAAGGCCTATTTGCCGCTCGCTGACGGCAGCGTGCTGTTGCCGTTCCCGCGGCTCTTCATCGTTGCGACGCGGTAACAATCCAAAACTATTGTCAGTCCGGAATGCTTGTCCCTAGGCTGACTGGGTGATTTGGCTATAAGTCGGGCTCGGGGGGCCATTTGATGCTGGCCACGCGGTGCAGATCGTTCGCATTGCTGGCGTGCGCCGTAACCACGCTCTTGTGGGCCGGACACGCGCGCGGGGCGGGCGGCGCGTTTGTGGTCGATGACGCCGCCGTCGACGACCCGTTCGCCTGCAAAGTCGAATCCTCCGCTTCGTTCGCGAGCAACACGGCCTTCGTCGCCATGACGAACCCCGCCTGCGTGCTGCCGCTGTTCCGGCCGACCGAGATCGGGTTCAACTTCGTGCGCACGCGCAGCCAGGACGGTGACTGGGGTACCGGGCTTGTCGTCAAGACGAAGATGAATCTGCTGCCGGTCGAAACCGGAAAGGTGGGATTGGCTGTGTCCGGCGGCCCGGCCTTTAATCTACTGACGGGCGATTTCGCCGGAGCCTTCCTCAACGTACCGGTGACCTACACGGCGTCCGACAGCTTCAAACTGAATGTCAACGCCGGCTGGATCTACGACCGCGACAGCGATCGGCACTCAGCCAGCTACGGCGCCGGTGTCGAATGGATCCCGGCAAAGCCATTCACGCTTATCGCGGAGGTCTTCGGGGTGCTCACATCGCATCCCGATGCGCGCACGGTGACCGACCCGCGCTTCCAGGCGGGCATTCGCATCACGCCGATCGACATAATGGATTTCGATGTGATCTACGGCCGCAACATATACGGCGAGAACGCCAACTGGATTACGGTCGGCTGGAATGTGCGCTTTCCGCCGCCGAAGAAGGACGAAAAATAGTCGCATCCGCTCATGCCCGCGAACGCGGGCATCCAGGGCCAAAAGCTAGGTCCCCGCTTTCGCGGGGACGAGCGGAAAGTGCTACTTCTCGTTCTCGATCGGATTGCGCAGCGTTCCGATTCCCTCGATCTCGATCTCGCAGACGTCGCCCTGCTTCATCCAAACCGGATTGGGCTTGCGCGCATGACCGACGCCGGAAGGCGTGCCGGTGAAGATGATGTCGCCCGGCTCGAGCGTCATGCCCTGCGTGACGTAGACCAGCATCTCGCGCACCGGGAACATCATGTTGTCGGTATTGTCGCTCTGCATGACCTGCCCATTGAGGCGCGACTGAATCTTCAAGCCCTTGCCGGCATCGGGCAGTTCGTCCGCCGTCACCATCCACGGGCCGAAGCCCCCGGTGCGGTCGAAGTTCTTGCCCATATCCCACTGCGTGGTCTTGCGCTGGAATTCGCGCACCGAGCCTTCGTTCGAGCACGAGTACCCTGCGATGCAGGATGTCGCGTTGTCCATGGTCAGGTGCTTGGCGCGCTTGCCGACGATCAGCATCATCTCGGCCTCGTAATCGAGCTGCTCGGAGACTTTCGGCCGGATGATCGGCTGCTCGTGCGGCACCATCGAGGTGAGGCATCGCATGAAGATGGTGGGGAATTTCGGGATGTTGTCGCGCTGCGAGCCTTCCTTGACGTGCTCCAGATAATTCAGGCCGAGACAGAGGATCTTGCCCGGTCGCGCCACCGGCAGCCCGAACTTCAGGCCTTTCAGCGGACGGCGCGCCGAGGCCGGCGCGCGCTTGGCGAGATCGGCGGCGGCTTTCAGGTCACCGTCATGGATCCGCAGGATGTCGCCGAGATTGCCGGGTACGCGGGCGTCGGCTGCCTGCAGGTCGATCACCTGATCCCCCTCGACAACGCCGACCCGCAGCGAGCCTTCCGCTTCGAACCCAACGATCTTCATGGACGCTTCCCCTGTTTGCCTGACATGTTAGCGCGCGATAAAGCATCGGGGAGCCGTTCTGGCAACACGCACTCCCCACAGGGCAATCATGCGCATTTTCCTGACCCACGTCCCCGACATGCTGGCGAACTACTACGGACCGCGTGCGCTCGCCGAAATGCGCAAGCTTGGCGAGGTGCGGCTGAACACGTCCGGCAGCGTGCTCGACGCGAAGGCGCTGGCCGACGCCGCGAAGGGCTGCGAGATCATCGTGTCGGACCGCCAGACGCCGGGTCCCTCCGAATTCTTCCCCCTCGCGCCGGACTGCTGCGCGTTCCTGCGCGTTGCGGTCGATATCCGCAACATCGACGTGGAGGCCGCAAGCCGTGAGGGCATTCTGGTGACGCGCGCGACGCCCGGCTTCATGGCGTCCGTTTCTGAAATGGCGGTCGGCATGATGATCGACTGCGCGCGCAAGATCACCGATGCGACCAGCGAGTACCGTAATGGGCAAGAGGCCGAGCCGCGCAAGGGCGTGCAGCTTCATGGTGCGACGGTCGGCATCATGGGTTATGGCGCGATCGCGCGGCATCTCGCGCCGATCTGCGTCGCGCTCGGCATGACGGTGCTGGTGAGCGACCCCTTCGCGACGGTGGACGATCCGCGGATCAGGCAGGTCGACCTCGAGACATTGCTCGCGCAATCCGATTTCGTGATCTGCCTCGTGGTCGCCAACGAGCAGACCGAGAACCTGATGAACGCGGCGAATTTCGCGAAGATGAAGAAGGGCGCCTATTTCCTCAACCTCTCGCGCGGCAATCTGGTGGATGAAGCAGCACTGATTGCCGCGCTGGAGGAGAAGCAGATTGCCGGCGCCGCCATGGATGTCGGCCGCGCCTTCGATCAGAAGCCGTCGCTTGCGCTGGCGCGGCGGCCCGACGTGATCGCAACGCCGCACACGGCAGGGCTGACGCCCGACGCGATCGAGCATCAGGCGTTCGACACGGTACGCCAGGTGGCCGATCTCGTGGCGGGGCGCATTCCGCCCGAGGCGGTGAACCGCACGAAGGCGACGCGCCTGACGCGGCTCGGCATCAACGACCTGACTTGACGGTTCCGCTCATTCCCGCGAAAGCGGGAATCCAGGGACCAAGAAGTAGAAAGCAGTTTTGGGAGGACCTGTGGCGACACGCAAGCTCGGCATCATCATGAACGGCGTCACCGGGCGCATGGGGCTGAACCAGCACCTCGTGCGCTCGATTTTAGCGATCCGCGAACAGGACGGCGTGACGCTGCCTAACGGCGATCGCGTCATGCCCGATCCAATTCTCGTGGGCCGGAACGCCGAGAGAATCGCCGCACTCGGCAAGCAATACGGCATCGCTCGCACCACCACCGATCTCGCGGCGGCGTTGAAGAACCCGGATGACACGATCTTCTTCGATGCCGCGACCACGCAGATGCGCGCCGATCTCGTGACGCAGGCGATCAACGCCGGGAAGCACATCTATTGCGAAAAGCCGGTGGCCGACTCGCTCGACAAGGCGGTCGCGCTGGCGAAACTCGCCAAACAGAAGGGCGTCAAGAACGGCGTCGTGCAGGACAAGCTGTTTCTGCCGGGCCTGCGCAAGATCGCGATGCTGCGTGATGCCGGCTTCTTCGGCCGCATGCTCGCCGTGCGCGGCGAGTTCGGCTACTGGGTGTTCGAAGGCGACTGGGGCCAGCCGGCGCAGCGCCCGAGCTGGAACTACAAGAAGGCCGAAGGCGGCGGCATCATCCTCGATATGCTGTGCCACTGGCGCTACGTGCTCGACAACCTGTTCGGCAAGGTGCAGGCGGTGAGCTGCCTCGGCGCGACGCATATCCCGAATCGCGTCGACGAGAGTGGCAAGACCTACAAGGCCGACACCGACGATGCCGCCTATGCGACGTTTCAGCTCGAAGGCGGCGTGATCGCGCAGATCAATTCGTCGTGGGCAACGCGCGTTCAGCGCGATGACCTCGTCACCTTCCATGTCGACGGCACACACGGATCGGCCGTCGCCGGCTTGACCGGATGCAAGACGCAGGCGCGCGTGAACACGCCGCGCCCGGTGTGGAATCCGGACGTGCCGCAGACCATGAAGTTCGCCGAGCAGTGGGAAGAGGTGCCCGACAACATCACCTACGAGAACGGCTTCAAGATCCAGTGGGAGGACTTCATCCGCCACGTTTGCGCCGACACGCCGTGGAAGTACGATCTCGTTGAAGGCGCAAAGGGCGTGCAGCTTGCGGAGTTGGGCCTGAAGAGTTGGGCCGAACGGCGCTGGATCGATGTTCCGGCACTGAACATCTAGGGAGACTTGCGTGGCGACGATCTCGCTTCCGACCGCGAACCGCAGCTTCGCGCCCTATACCACCGGCGAGCCGATCGTGCTGCCGAAGAAAGGCGCGCCGCCGAAGTTCAATCGCGTCGCCTATGCGGCAGCGCATGTGGTGGCCGACCCGCTCGCCGACAACGACCCATGGCTCAAGGCATCCGTCGACTGGGACAAGACGATCGCGTTTCGCGAATACCTCTGGGACCTCGGGCTCGGCGTCGCCGAGGCGATGGATACCGCGCAGCGCGGCATGGGCCTCGACTGGAATGGCGCGAAGGCGCTGATCCGCCGCGCGCTGGAAGCTGCGCACCACCGCCCCGGCGTGAAGATCGCCTGCGGCGCCGGCACCGACCATCTCGACGCGAATGCCCGCGTCTCGGTCGACGACATCGTGCGCGCCTACGAGGAGCAGATCGAGACCATCGAGGGCATGGGCGGGCAGCTCATCCTGATGGCAAGCCGCGCGCTCGCCCGCGTGGCGCAAAGCCCGGAGGACTACGCCAATGTCTACGGCCGCATCCTGCGTCAGGCGAAACAGCCGGTGATCATCCACTGGCTCGGCGAGATGTTCGATCCGGCACTCGCCGGATACTGGGGTTCGGCCGACCACCATGCCGCGATGGAGACGTGCCTTGCGATCCTGCAGGAGCACGCTGCCAAGATCGACGGCATCAAGATTTCGCTGCTATCGAAGGAGAAGGAAATCTCGATGCGCAACCGCCTCCCACAGGGCATGCGCATGTATACCGGCGACGATTTCAACTACGCTGAACTGATTGCCGGCGACGAGGATGGCTACTCAGACGCGCTACTTGGCATCTTCGATGCGATCGCGCCGGCCGCCTCGGCGAGCCTCGCGCGCCTTGCAACCGGCGACATCCAGGGCTTCCACGGCATCCTCGAGCCAACCGTTCCGCTCTCGCGCCATATCTTCAAAAGCCCGACGCGCTTCTACAAGACCGGCGTCGTGTTCCTCGCCTGGCTCAACGGCTTGCAGGATCACTTCGTGATGATTGGCGGCCAAGAAAGTGCGCGCTCGCTGCTGCATCTCGCCGAGCTGTTTCGCCTCGCCGACAAGGCGCGCGTGCTGCATGACCCCGATCTCGCCGCAGCCCGCATGAGCAAGCTGCTGAGCCTACACGGGCTGGCGTGACCCCGCATGAAAACCGAAGGCCTCTCGATCAACCTCGCCACCGTGCGGCATCAGTACGACCTGAAGACCGGCGTGGAGGCATTGGTGAAGCACGGCATCCGCGGCGTCTCGCCGTGGCGTGAGCATGTGCAGGCGGTGGGGATGACGGAGGCGGCGCGCATCATCACGTCGAACGGCATGAAGGTCACCGGCTACTGCCGCGGCGGGCTGTTCGGTGGCGCCGATGCGGCGGGGCAGCAGGCGCTGATCGACGACAACAAGCGCATGATCGACGAGGGCGCGGCAATCGGCGCCGACTGCCTCGTGATGATCGGCGGCGGCATGGCGCCCGGCTCGCGGGACATCAAGACAGCGCGAGGGCGCTATCTCGACGGCATGGCGGCGATCCTGCCGCATGCCCGCGCCTGCGGCGTGGCGCTGGCGGTCGAGCCGCTGCACCCGATGTATGCGGCGGACCGCGGCTGCATCTCGCTCCTCTCGGAAGCGATCGACATCTGCGAGCAGCTCGGCGAGGGATCGGGTGTCGCCATCGACGCGTATCATTTGTGGTGGGACCCCGACCTCGAAAACCAGATCACGCGCGCGAAGGGCAAGATCCTCGCCCATCACATCTGCGATTGGCTGGTGCCGACTAAGGATATGCTGCTCGACCGCGGCATGATGGGCGACGGTGTGATCGATCTGCCGCGCATCCGCCGCATGGTCGAGGCCGCCGGCTTCACCGGCTATCAGGAAGTGGAGATCTTCTCCGCCGAGAACTGGTGGAAGCGGCCGGGCGACGAGGTTATCCGCACCTGCATCGAGCGCTACAACACGGTGTGCTGATCGTCATTGCCGGACTTGATCCGGCAATCCATCACTCAAGAAATCTTTCTCGATGGATGCGCGGGTCAAGCCCGCGCATGACGAAGCGCTACTCCGCCGGCTCCGTCGCGGCATCATCGTCCGGAGTTTCTTCCGCGGGCAGCATCTGGCTGATCAGCCAGCCGACCAGCAGCGCGCCGACACCGGCCGCCGCGATGCCGCGGTTCTTGCCCAGGATGCGCGCTGCTTGCAGCCCGAGCGAGACTGTTGCCGGGCTGATCCACTGCGTCGCGCGCGCTTTCGCCGCAGCTTCGGCGACGCGTCTTTCTTCCCTCTTCTGCTTCGCTGAGTAGATCACCATCGGAATAATCGCGATGATGATGAATGCGCCGCCGATGATCAGGCTTGCCACGATCGAGCCGAACCGGTGCGACAGCCAGCTGAAGAGCGCGGCCAGCAGAAACGCAAAACCAATCGCCCCGGCGACACCCGCGATCGCGTAGCAGGCGGCACCGGAGATCGCGAGGCGGTATTTCGCCCGCCAAGGCGCAATCAGGTTCTCGAACATCAGGGCCCCCTTCCGGGGATCAGCGCTTCCACGCCGCGCCGAACAGGAAGCCGATACCGGCGGCGATGGCGAGCGTGGCGTAGGGCCGGCGCTTCAATGAGTCGTCGACCGCGTCGCCGAACGTGTCGGCCACCTCGCGGAAGGCGTCGACGGCCTCTTTGCCGGTCGCCTGGGCGTCCTCGATCGCCGAATTTGCCGCAGCCTGCGCGCGGCGGACCTGACTCTTTACTTGCGCCATTGTGTCGTCCTTTGCCTGGGTGGCGAGATCGCTCACCTGCCGGGTCAGTTTCGTGATGTCATCGCGGATGGTTTCGAGCTGATGTTCGATGTCGGCCGGCGTCGTGCTGCCGTTGGTTAGGCTGGTCCTGACGCCCGTCGGAGGAGATGCGGTGGCCATGAGCAAATCCTTTTTTGCTTTCCGGCGAAAACGCCGCGTGAAAGCGAAAGTTCCATTGTGAATCGGACACTTCCGCAACCTTTGTCTTGAGCATGATCTTGTCCGAAAACCGGTGCCCACTTTTCGGGATCATGCTCTAGCCCGGCAAATTCGTCTCTTCACGCGGCACGAGATGGCCGAGGACGACAAACGAGACAATGAGCAGCGGCACCGCGAGGAAGGCGCCGACCGGCCCCCACAGCCAGGTCCAGAACACCAGCGCGAGAAAGACCAGGAACGGGCTGAGCGTCAGCCTGCGTCCGACGATGCTCGGGGTGATGAAGTGGCCCTCCAGTGTTGCGATTGCGACGAAGAGCGCAGGCGCAAGCGAGGCCTGGGCAAGCGTCGGCATTGCGACAAGGCCGACCGCAGACAGCACCAGCGCGACGATCGCCGGTCCGAGATAGGGAACGAAGTTTAGCCCCATGGTCAGCAGGCCGAACGTCACCGGATTGGGAAACCCGATCAGATAGAGCATCGCCATCGTGACAAGGCCGAGCGCGATGTTGATCACCGTCACCAGTCCGAGATAGTCGGCGAGATTGTCCTCGATGTCGTTCCAGATGCGCATCATGCGCAGCCTCGCATCGCGCGTGCCGAATGAAACGATCAGCTTGCGACGCAGCTGCAGGTTGGTGATCAGAAAAAAAATCAGCGTGCCGAAGAACACCACGAACTGGCTGATCGCCGGCGTGACGGCCAGCACGACGGCGCCGACGACTTCCGCCGGATTGGATTCGACCGACACGGTCGGTCCGCTGGTGCTGCCCGGCATGATGGTCGACCGGATGTTGTGCAGGACCGAGAGCGGATATTCGAACACGCGCAGCTTCTGCTGCACCGCCTGGCCGATTTCCGGCGCGCGGCCGATCCACTCGCTGACCGGCGCGGCGAAAAAGGTGATCAGCACGCCGACGACGGCGGCAAGCACCACGATCAGCGCGACGGCAGACACCGGCGTGGGAATGTTGAAGCGCGCGCCGAATTCCGTGACCGGACTGAGCGTGATGCCGACGACAAGCGCTGCGACAACCGGAAGCAGCACCGGGCGGCCGAAATAGAGTGCGGCGATGAACGCGAGAAAGCCCATCAGCAGCGTGGACAGGATCGCGCCCAGCCGCCAGACCGCCGGAATCCCGGACAATGGCTGCGCGTCGGTGAGCCGCAGACCGAACTCGGTGCGTTCGGTCCGGCTCGGCCGCTTGACGTGTTCGTTCATGGGGTCTCCCGAACGGGTACTAACGCGGGGGCCAAGGGCGGAGTTCCTGTGGCCGGGTAACGACCTCTCCCGCCGCACCTTCCCTTGGAGGGGGAGGGTCGGCGAGCACCGAAGGTGCGAGCCGGGGTGGGGTGAGGCTTGCTGCAAGAATGTCACCCCGCCCGACACTCGCTTCGCTATCGGCCCCCCCATCGTCATTGCCGGGCTTGACCCGGCAATCCATCTCCGTGAGAGACTCGTTCTCTGATGGATGCGCGCATCAAGTCCGCGCATGACGAGCGGGCGACCAATGCGCTTCCTGAAGCGGCTTCTCATCGGCCTCGTCCTGCTGGTCGTCGCCTTTGCCACCGTGGTCTGGTTTCAGCCCGACGACTATCGCCTTACCCGGCAGACCGTCATCGCGGCGCCCGCGGCTGCCGTGTTCGCGCAGGTGAACGACCTGAAGAAATGGGACGACTGGTCGCCCTGGGCGAAGCTCGATCCGAACGCCAAGGTGACGTTCTCCGGGCCGCAATCCGGACCGGGCGCCTCGTTCGCGTGGGACGGCAACGACAAGGTCGGCGCCGGCACGATGAGCATTACGGAAAGCAAGCCGAACCAGCGCATCGCGACGCGCACGGATTTCACGCGGCCCTTCTCCGGCACCAGCAATGCCGACTTCGTTTTCTCGGAAAGCGCCGGGCAGACCAACGTGATCTGGAGCATGTCCGGCCGGCAGAACTTCATCGGCAAGGCGATGTGCCTGTTCATGCCGATGGAGAAGATGCTGGGGCCGGATTTCGAGCGCGGGTTGGCGCAGCTGAAGCGAGTGGTAGAAAACAGATAATGCTTTCAGTCCATACTTTTGTATGGTAGTATTTACTTATGCCTGCGCCGGCTCCAAGCTTTGAATGGGATGAGGCAAAGAACCGGGCAAACCGCATCAAGCACGGCATCCCGTTCGATCTGGCTCAATACGCCTTTTTCGATCCGCACCGTGTCATTGCCGAGGATTTGGGCCATAGCGGCACCGAACAACGCTACTTCTGTTTTGGCCTGGTCGAGGGCGGCGTGATGACGGTTCGCTTTACATGGCGCAACGGGCGCATCCGCATTTTCGGAGCTGGCTACTGGCGCAAGGGAAGAACGATCTATGAGCAACAAAACCGCTAGGTACACGGCCGGAGAAATCGGACGCGTCCGCATCATCGAGGATTTCTTGCCGCCACCCGAAGCGCTTGTGGCACGCGAGGACAACGTGAAGGTGACGCTGAGCCTGTCGCGCCGCAGCGTCGATTTCTTCAAGCGTGCCGCAAAGCAAAGACGGGTGCCTTATCAGCGCATGATCCGGGCGCTGGTTGATACCTACGCAGACAAGCAAAACAGCCGGAAGTAACTCCTACTCCGCCGCCAGCGGCAGGCTCACCTGCGACTCGATCGCGACAAGCGCCTTGGCGAGGCTTTCGCCTTCCGGATCAACCAGCGCAGCGGTGCGCGCGGAAGCGATCGCGTCGATGCCGGCGCGAACCGAGATGCGGCCTTCGAGTACGGGCGCGATCAACCGCGCCTCGATCAGCGCATAGTTGGAAGACCCGCGCTTCCAGGTGTCGCCGTAGCCCTTGATGAGCCGCGCGCATTCGGCGACTTCGAGCGCCAGGTCGCCCGAGAGCTTCGCGGCGGCGATGACGCGCCTGAGCCACGCCTCGATCGCGGCCTGCTCCTCGGCATAGCGCCAGCTTTTGGGGCGGAAGCGCTTCAATTTCGCGAGCGTCCAGAAGCGCAGGTAGCCGAGGATGCTGGTCGTCTTCAGCTCCATCCCGAAATACACCTTGCCGAGCCAGCCTCGCTTGTCGGAATACGACACGATCGCCCGCGCCAGCCGCGGCGGAAGCACCTGGCACAGCTCCTCGATGCCGGGCTTGAGAAACTCGGTGATGACGTAGGGCTGATCCTTGGCGCCGATCTCGCCTTCGATGCGGCGGAAGCGCTCGGGCGCGATCTTCGCTTCGGCGACGCGGATTACGTCCTCGAATGACATGCGCACCGCCAGATGACGCGCGGTCTCGGCGAGGAGTTTTGGATCGGCGAACGGCTTGAGGCGATCGAGATAAAGCCACGCGTAGCCGGCATTCTGATAGGCGACGAGACGGCGAATGCCCTCGGCGACGATCGCGCGCGCGGGCTCCGGCAGCGCGGAGGCTTCCGCTTCAAGCGCGGCGAGCGTCGGCTTCGCGGTTCGCCTGGCCCCGCGCGGCAGCGTTGCCGGCAACTGCTCGTGCGCCGCCGCAAGACCGGCGCGGAAGCCGCGCAGGTTTGCTTCCACCGCCTTGCCGTCGTGCTTGATCGCGGCCTCGAACGCCTCGACCGGCAGCGGCAGCCGCCCCGAGCCCGCGATCGCGCCGAGCATCACGGCGTTGACGATCGCGCCCGCCTGCCTGGCCGCCGCCTCCATGTCGAACAGGATGTGCTCTTTCGCATTCTGCCCGGCGGCCTTGAGCAGGCGCTCGCCATCGTAGCGCCCATCGCTCATCTGCATCTTTTCGACCGTGAGATAGACGCGGCTCGTCGACGCGATCAACAAGGTGCGGTCGGCCGTGACGAAGCCGTTCGCGATGGCGCGGCCGGCCTCGAGCAATTCGCTCGCCACCACCAGATCGACATCGCCGACGCCGGGCGCGAGCGCCAGCACCGGGCGCTTGCCGCCAAGTTGCGCGAGCGGCGTCGGGAAAATCTCGACGTAATAGGTGGTCGCGCCGGTGCGCTGCGCCACGCCAGGAATTGACGTGGACTGCACCGGCAGGCCGGTGCTTTCCGCTGCCGACACGATCCAGTCGGTGAGCACACCGCCGCCCTCGCCTCCGAGCGCGGCGATGAGCAGGGTGACGGGGCGCGCGTCGCTCACGCCGCCACCTCGCGGGGGCTTAGCCAGCCGATCACGGCCCGGCGCATGCGATGCACGAAACGGTCCCACGCGTTCGCGTTCTGGATCACCTCGGCGCGATAGAACGAAGGGCAGAGCACCGCGGCGTGCGCGACCTCGCCGCACAGGCCGCAGCCGACGCAACTCTCGATCACTGCGGCGACCGGGTCGGTGCGCAGCGGATCGGGCGACGGCTTCACGGTGAGCGACGGGCAGCCCGACAAGCGGATGCAGGAGTGGTCGCCGGTGCAGATCTCGTCATCGACGCCGAACTTCACGCGCACCACGCGCTCGCCCGCCTTGAGCTTGATGGCATCCTCGGCGCGCACGCGGCGCTGGCGCGCAAGCTGGCATTCGCCATCCGCGATGATGACCTTCAACCCCTCGACCGGCGTCCGCATCGCCTCCTTCAGGGTCTTCACCATCGTGGCGACCGAGTAGGTGCGCACCTTCCTGAGCCACTTGACGCCGAACGAGCGCAGCGTCTGCTCGACATCCATGCCGGGCGCGGTGCCCTGCCGGCTCGCCTTGCTCGACGGCATGTATTGCTGGCCGGTCGCCGACGTGTAGCCGTTCTGCATCACGATCAGCACGCCGTCGTTCTTGTTGAACAGATTTGAGGCGACGCCGGTGATCAGCCCGTTGTGCCAGAAGCCGCCATCGCCCATCACCGAGATCGGGCGGCGTTTAAGGTTCGGCGCGACCGCGGCCGCGCTTGCGAGCGACATGCCGTAGCCGAGGATCGAGTTGCCCATCGAGAATGGCGCGAAGGTCGCGAACGAGTGGCAGCCGATGTCGGCCGAGATGTGGGTCGGGCCAATCTCGCGCTGGGTGAGCTTGAGCGCGGCGAACACCGGGCGCTCGGGGCACCCGGTGCAGAAATTCGGCGGACGCGGCGGAATATCGCCGACCGCGGCGATCGCCGCTCCCTTGTGGCCGGTGAGCGCGTCCGCCTTCGCGACAATCGCGGCGGCATCGAGGCCGGCAGGCTTTGCGTCGCGGACGAAATTGGCGATGCCACGCAGCATGACTTCGCCGGTGTACTCGCCGGCCTTGGGCAGTGCGCCCTTGCCGTGGATGCGCGTCTGGATGTCGGCGCGGCGCAGCTCGGAGTTGACCGCCTGCTCGATGTAGTCCGGGAAGCCTTCCTCGACGATCAACACATTGCGCTTGCCGACGCAGAAGGCCTTCACCTCCTCGGGGATCAGCGGATAGGCGAGGTTGAGGCAATAGATCGGGACGCGCGTCGCGCCGAAATTGTCGGCGAGGCCGAGCCGCGCGAGCGCACGTAGCACCGTGTTGGTGAGCCCGCCGAGCACGATGATGCCGATGTCGTTCAGGTCGCCGTCGATCACCTCATTGAGCTTGTGCTCGCGCGCGAAGGCCTGCGCAGCAGGGAGCCGTTCGTCCACCTTGAGCTTCTCGTGCGCGAAGGTGAGCGGCGGGTGCGCGAGGCGCGCATAGTTGAACTTGGCGGGGCTATCGATGCGGTTGATGCCGGAGGCTGCCGAGGCGCGGTTGGTCCTTGCCGCGAACGCGCCGGTGACATGACAGGCGCGCACGCGCAGTTCCAGCATCACCGGCGCATGGCTCGCCTCGGAGAGCTCGAAGCCCTTCTCCACCATGCGCACGATGGTTGGGAGATCAGGGCGCGGATCGAGCAGCCACATCGAGGATTTCATCGCATAGGCGTAAGAGCGCTCCTGGATGACGCTCGCGCCCTCGCCGTAGTCCTCGCCGATGATGATCATCGCGCCGCCGATCACGCCGGGCGAGGAGAGGTTGGAGAGCGCGTCGGCCGCCACGTTGGTGCCGACGATCGATTTCCACGTCACCGCGCCGCGCAGCGGATAGTTGATCGAGGCGCCGAGCATCGCGGCCGCGGAGGCCTCGTTGGTGCAGGTTTCCAGATGCACGCCGAGGTCGGCCATCATGTCCTCGGCGTCGACCAGCACGTCGAGCAGGTGCGACACCGGCGCGCCCTGGTAGCCGCCCACATAGGCGACGCCGGACTGCAGCAGCGCCTTGGTCACCGCGAGGATGCCCTCGCCGCGGAAGGTCTCGCCGTCGCCGAGCCTCAGCTGCTCGACCTCCTTCGCGAATGAGCGTTCCGCCATGGTGAAAAATCCCGCGTATCCGGCGCCGTTATAGCAGAGCGGGCCAATCCCTCCAGCGTCATCCCGGGCGAGGCCGAAGGCCGAGACCCGGGATCCAGTAATCACCGCGCGAGCATTTTCGCACCGCAGGTGTTTACTGGATCCCGGCTCTCGCTTCGCTCCGCCGGGACGACGTGGGAGGGTTGCGCCGCCATCAGCGGCATGCGCATGCTCCCGTCCTCAAGAAAACGGGAGTCCCCATGATCCACGTCGTCGCCATCATCACCGCCAAGCCGGGGCAGCGGGCCGCCGTGCTCGAACTGTTCCAGGCGAACGTTCCGGCGGTGCACGCGGAAGCCGGCTGCATCGAATACGGCGCCGCGGTCGACGTGGAGAATATGGGCACGGCCGCCTACGGGCCGGATACCTTCGTGGTGATCGAGAAGTGGGAGAGCGAGGATCACCTCAAGGCGCACGCCGCGGCGCCGCACATGAAGGCCTACGGCGCGAAGACGAAGGATATGCTGGCGAACCGCGTCATCCACGTGCTCAAGCCGGTGTAGTCCTACACGGGGCGCCCGCACGAGCGGCGCGTTACGCCGACGGGGGGTCGATGTATTGGCCGGCGGGCGAGCCGTAGGTCTGGATGTTCGCCAAGCTCCTGGCGTCGCTCGCATCGACGGCAGACACGGCTGGACCGCCCTGCCCTACGATCAGGTGGATCACCCCGAGGAAGGTGCAGACCCCGCCGCCGATGAACAGCGTCGCGGGATCGAGGTCGGCGGCCAGCGCCGCGACCGCGGCTGCGAGCAGCACGATGCCCACGATCAGCAATTTCAGTCCGGCCATCATCGCGTGCCCGTGATAAATCCCTCGGCGCGCCGTGGGCGCGTCAGTCCTTTGTCGCTTTGCGCGCATGGGAGGTTCGATGCCGCCCTGCAGGCGCCCCGCATCCGCTTCGTGGTATTGAGACTTGTCGCCCCCTGCACGGTGGATCTGAAACGAGCACGAGCATGAAATTCGCGCACTTTTCCCACGTCTGGGCGAAGCCCGGCATGACGCCGTACGCGCGTTACCAGGAGCTGTGGCGTGAGCTGGCGCTGTGCGACGAGGTCGGATTCGACTACGCGTTCTGCGTCGAGCATCACTTCCGCCCCGACGAGAGCTGGAGCTCCTCGCCCAGTCTCTATGCGGCCGGCGCGGCCGCGCATACGCGGCGCCTGCGCCTCGGATCGATGGGTTACATCGTTCCGCTCTATCACCCGCTCCGGCTGGCCGAAGAGATCGCGGTCGTCGATCAGCTGCTCGGCGGCCGGATGGAGCTCGGGCTGGTGCCGGGGATCAATGCCGACTACTTCCGCCCGTTCGGACTCGATTACAGCCTGCGCAAATCCCCGACGCTCGAGTTCGTCGATTACCTGCGCGCCGCCTTTGGCGAACAACAGCCGTTTTCGTTTCATGGCGCGGAATTCCATACCGACAACGCCGAACTTGCCGTGCAGCCGGTGCAGAAGCCGCATCCGCCGTTGTGGATGATGAGCCGCGATCCGCAGACGCTCGAGTTCTGCGCGAAGAACGGCATCAATCCGGGCTACTTCCTGGTTTATCCGCGCGCCGACGCCGCGCCGCGCTACCGCAAGTTTCTCGCCGACTGGACCGCGGCGGGCTGGGATCGCAAGCCGAACATCGCCTACTCGACCGCCATCTACGTTGACGAGACGGATGAGAAGGCGCTGGACATTGGCTTGTCGCGCGCAAGCCGCGCCTATGAAGGGATCATGCCGCCCGCGAAACCGGGCGAAAGCTTCGAGGCGCGCGCCAAGGTCCACGCCCAGAAGTTCGTCGGCCGCGGCGAGCCGGGCGCGTCCGAAATCATGAGCAACCTGTTCGACCCGGATTACTTGATGAAGAATAATCTCATCTTTGTCGGTTCGCCGCAGACCGTCGCCGAACGGATTCGGGCCGCCGCAGCGGACGGCCTGTTCAACACGTTCATGGGCGAGTTCAATTTCGCCGACTTGGCCGAGGCGGACCTGATGCGATCGATCCGCCTGTTCGGCGAAAAGGTCATCCCGGCGCTGCGCGGCTTCGAGCCCTTCTGAGGGCTGAAGCCCGGAATTATTGCGCAGCGCGCAGCTCGGGCCGCTCGGCGAGCCGCCGCGTGTTGAGGACGTGGATCGCGTAGCAGACGACCGCGCCGGCCGCGAACGGCAACGCCGACCACATGTAGAGCCGATCGACCGGCACGCCGACGAACAGTGCGCCGACCAGGGGACCGACGATCGAGCCGATGCGTCCGATGCCCAGTTGCCAGCCCGACCCGTTGGCGCGCAAGGAGGTCGGATAGATCAGCGCGCCGAGAACGTTGATGGCCGACTGGATGCCGAGCACGAGGAAGCCGGCAAAGAAGGTCACGATCAGCAGTGCGGTCATCGACGAGAGCCCCGCATACCCGATCGCGCCCACGACGGGCACGGCGAGGACGAACATCAAAGTCACCGCCAGGAAGCGATGGCGCTGCAGCCACCAGCAGAGCGCGAGCGCACCGACCGTCCCGCCGACCTGCAGCACGGCGCCGGCGAGCGCCGCATTGGCCGGCGGCAGCTTCGCGGCGGTGAGCAGTGTCGGGGTCCAGCTCAAGAGGAAGAAATAGCCCATCAGGTTCAGCGCAAACAGCAGCCACAGCAACGGCGTGATCAGCGCCAGCCCGTCGCCGAACAGATAGACGGGGTTGGGCGGAAGCTGCTTCTCATCTTCGATGACGAAACGCGCATTCGGCGGGACCGCGACGCCCGGGCTCAGCTCCGCGACCAGCTTCTCCATTTTCGGCCGCTGACTTTCGTGGAGCGCCATGAACTTGATGGATTCCGGCAGCCCGAAGGCGGCGGCGACGCCGATGACGAGCGGCGCGATCCCGCCGATCAGGAACAGGATTTGCCAGCCGTGCTGCG
>Ga0310810_10003078_pt1 | contig 18111 bp, 17 predicted proteins | sample NCmetagenome_FD_207641 | JGI IMG/M metagenome (GOLD analysis project Ga0310810, IMG submission 207641) | Soil microbial communities from experimental microcosm in Duke University, North Carolina, United States - NC | ecosystem: Engineered > Artificial ecosystem > Soil microcosm > Unclassified ...
ATGGCGGTGTCTCCTGGGCGGCTCAGGCCTGCGCCGGGGCGGCGGGCGGGTTCTCCTTGCGGGTCTTGGTCGGCACGGCCTGCGCGACGTCCTGCTCGCTGACGGCGGCGACCAGGGCGCCGACGGACGCCTCGACGATGCGCGTGACGCGCCAGCGCTTGAGGCGGCTGATGGGACGGGTCTCCATGACCTCGATCTTGTCACCGACCTTGGTCTCGTTCTTCTCGTCGTGGACGTGGAGGACGGTCTTGCGGTTGATGACCTTGTGGTAAAGCGGGTGCGGCGTCTTGTAGGGGACGGTGACCTTGACGGACTTGTCGCCCATCTTGGAGCTGACAAAGCCGATCTGGGTCTTGCGGCGGTTCTGGCGGTCGGGAGAGGACATGGGCATGGGCGGTTGGGCGCGGCGGATCAGGCGGCCTTCGTGGTTTTCTTCTGCTGGAGGATGGTCTCGAGGCGGGCGATGTCCTTGCGATAGACCCGCAGCAGGTGCGGCTTCTCCACCTGGCCGGTGTTCTTGCGCAGGCGGAGCTGGAGGAGCTGTTCGCGGACCTCGCGGAGCTTGGTGGTGATCTCGGTCGGGGCGAGTTCGCGGATTTCTTTGGCAGTCATGGGAACGGTCTCCGGATAAACGATTAGAGGGCCACGCCTTCGCGCGCGATGAAGCGGCAGTGGAACGGCAGCTTGGCGTCGGCGAGGCGGAAGGCCTCCTTGGCGATGGTGGCAGGCACGCCGGCGAGTTCGAAGAGGATGGCGCCGGGCTTGATGACGGCGACGTAGAACTCGACCGGGCCCTTGCCCTGGCCCATGCGGACCTCGGCGGGCTTCTTCGTGACGGGCTTGTGCGGGAATACGCGGATCCAGAGCTTGCCCTTGCGCTTCAGGTGGCGGGCGATGGTGACGCGGGCGGCCTCGATCTGCTGGCCGGTCATCGGGCCGCGGGTGAGCGACTGCAGGCCGAATTCGCCGAACGCGAGCGTATTGCCGCGCTTGGCGTTGCCGGCGCGCTGGCCTTTCTGGCTTTTGCGATATTTGGTGCGGGCGGGAGCGAGAGCCATGGGAGAGTAGCTTTAAGCGGTAAGCGGTGAGCTCGCAGCTGGGTTAGTTGTTTTCGTCCTTGCGGCAGATCCAGCACTTGACGCCGATCTTGCCCCAGACAGTGCGGGCCTCCGCGAAGCCGTAATCGATGTTTTCGCGCAGGGTGTGGAGCGGAATGCGGCCCTGGCGCTGCCATTCGCGGCGGGCGATGTCCGCGCCGCCGAGGCGGCCGGAGCACTGGATCTTGATGCCGTCGATGCCGAGCGACATGGCGATCTGGATGGACTTCTTGATGGCGCGGCGGAAGGCGATGCGGCGCTCGAGCTGGAGCGCGACGTTCTCGGCCACGAGCTGGGCCTCGACCTCGGGCTTCTTGACCTCCTGGATGTCGAGGAGGACCTCCTTGCCGGTGAGCTTGCCGAGGGCGACCTTCATGTTCTCGACCTCCTGTCCCTTCTTGCCGATGACGATGCCGGGGCGGGCGGTGAAGATCTTGACGCGGACGCGGTTGCCGGCGCGCTCGATGAAGATGCGCGGCACGGAGGCCTGCTTGAGTTTCTCCATCAGCGAGGCGCGGATGACCTGGTCCTCGTGGAGGAGCTTGGCGAAATCCTTCTTGCGGGCGAACCAGCGGGATTGCCAGTTGCGGCGGACCGCGAGGCGGAAGCCGGTCGGGTTGGTCTTTTGTCCCATGGTGGTAGGTTAGTTGGATTTGCCGTCCGACAGGACGATGCGGAGGTGCGACATGCGCTTGACGCGCGGCTTGGCCGAGCCGCGGGCGCCGGCCTTGAAGCGTTTGAGGACCGGGCCGTTCTCGACGAGGGCGCGGTGCACGACCAGCGAGTCGGCGGACAGGCTGGCGTTGTTCTCGGCGTTGGCCACGGCGCTCTTGAGCGTCTTGACCAGGAGCCGCGAGGACTTGCGCGGGACGAGCGAGAGGAAGTCGATGGCCTCGTTGACGCTGCGGCCCTGGATGAGGCGCGCGACTTCGCGGACCTTCTTGGGCGACATGCGCGCGTTGCGGGTGAGAGCTTGAATTTCCATGGTGGAGGGACGGGGGCGCCGCCGGTTCAGATTTCCTTGCGGGTCATGCCGCCGTGCGCCTTGAAGATGCGCGTGGGGGCGAACTCGCCGAGCTTGTGGCCGACCATGTTCTCGGTGACGTAGACGGCGACGTGGGTCTTGCCGTTGTGCACGCTGATGGTCTGGCCGACGAACTCGGGCGTGATGGTCGAGCGGCGGCTCCAGGTCTGGATGGGCTTGCGCGCGCCGGAGGCCTTGGCCGCCTTCTGGACTTTTTCCAGGAGGTGGTAGTCGACGAAGAAACCTTTCTTGATGGAACGGGCCATGGTGGGTCGGGATTATTTCTTGCCGCGCGGCGGGCGGCCGTTGGCGCGAACGAGGATGAAGTTGCTCGAGAGCTTGGAGCGCCGCCGCGTCGGGAAGCCCTTGGCGAGCTGGCCCCACGGCGACACGAGGTGCTGGCGACCGCCGCCACCTTTCGACTTGCCCTGGCCGCCGCCGTTGGGGTGATCGACCGGGTTCATGGCCACGCCGCGAACGCGCGGCCGCCGGCCGAGCCAGCGGTTGCGGCCGGCCTTGCCGAGCTTGCGCAGGTTGTGTTCGCCATTGGCCACCTCGCCGATGGTGGCGCGACAGCTGGCGCTCACGAGTCGGGTTTCACCCGAGGCGAGGCGGATCTGCGCGTAGCCGTTCTCGATGGCGACGAGCTCGGCGGAGGTGCCGGCGGACCGGGCGATCTGGGCGCCGCGGCCGGGCAGCAGCTCGATGGCGTGCAGCTTGGTGGCCGGCGGAATGTGGGAAAGGAGGAACGAGTTGCCGGGGCGGAAGTCGTTCGTGTCGGTCTTGACCGCACTGTAAATCGAGTCGCCGACGCTCAGGCCCTTCGGCGCGAGGATGTAGTTCTTCTCGCCGTCGGCGTAGCAGACGAGCGCGAGCAGCGCGCTGCGGTTGGGGTCGTACTCGATCGCCTGCACCTTGGCGGGAACGTCGAGCTTGCCGCGGCGGAAATCGACGATGCGGTACAGCTTCTTGTGGCCGCCGCCGCGGCGGCGCGACGTGATCCGGCCGTAGGTGTTGCGGCCGCCGGTCCGGTTCTTGTGTTCGACGAGCGACCGCTCGGGGCGCTTTTCGGAAATCTCCGCGGGCCGGTTCAGCGTCGTGAACCGGAGCGCCGGGGTGTGGGGACGGAAGGATTTGAGTGCCATGGTGGTGCTTCTCCGGGGCTCAGGTGAGCTCGATCTTGTCGCCCGACTTCAGGGTGACGATGGCGCGCTTGCTGTCCGAGGCCGTGGTGGCGAGGCCGCGCCGGGTGCGCTTCGGCTTGCCGGCGCGATTCATGATGTTGACGCGCTTGACGGTGACCTTGAAGACCTGCTCGACGGCCTCGCGCACGGTGTGCTTGGTGGCGGTGGGGTACACGTCAAAGGTGTACTGGCCGTAGTTCGAGGAGAGCTTGTTGGACTTCTCCGTCATGCGGATGGTTTTGATGACTTTGTCGGGATTGATCATGACTGGCCTCCCTGCGCACGGGCGATGACCTTCTCGATCGCCTTGCTGGACATGATGATCTTGGTGTAGGTGCAGAGGTCGAGGGTGTTGAGCTTCGACGCGGTCTGCAGCGTGATGCGGCCGAGGTTGCGCGCGGCGCGGCTGGCCTCGGTGCTGAAAGGCTCGTCGACGATGAGCACGCGGCCCTTCGGGGCGATGCGGCCGATGACCTGGCCGACGACCTTGGTCTTGGGCTGCGTCGGGCTGAACGCCTCGATGACGCTGATGTCCCCCGCGACCGCGCGGTCGTAGAGGGCGCGGCGGAAGGCGAGCGCCTTCACCTTGCCGTTGATCTTTTTGGAATAGTCGCGGGGCTTCGGGCCGAACACGACGCCACCGCCGCTCCACAGGGGCGAGCGGATGGAGCCGGCGCGGGCGCGCCCGGTGCCCTTCTGGGCCCAGGGCTTCTTGCCGCCGCCGCGGACTTCGCCGCGGGTTTTCGTCGAGTGCGTGCCGAGGCGCGCGTTGGCGCGGTGGGCGACGACGACTTCCTTGACCGCCTGCAGGCCCTTGTCGCCTTCAAAGGTCGGGACGGCGAATTCCTGCTCGGAACTCTTCGTGGCGTCGGAGGTGAAAATGGTGAGCTTCATGGGAGGACGTTGTCCGGTGTTCAGGCCTTGGCCGGCTTGGCTTTCTTGCCGGCGCGGATGATCACATCGTCGCCGTTCGCGCCCGGGATGGAGCCCTTGACGAGGATGAGGTTCTTGTCGGCGATGATTTTCACGACCCGCAGGTTCTGCACGGTGCGGAATTCGCTGCCCATGTGGCCGGGCATGCTCTGGTTCTTCCAGCTGCGGCCGGGGGTCTGGCGCATGCCGATGGAGCCGATGCGCCGGTGGAACATCGAGCCGTGGGCGGCAGGGCCACCGGCGACGCGCCAGCGCTTCACGACGCCTTGGAAGCCCTTGCCCTTGGAGACGCCCAGGACATCGATGACCTGGCCCTCGGTGAAATTGGCCACCGTGACGACATCGCCGGCCTTGACGGTCGGGGCGGCCGGCAGGCGGACTTCGTTGAGGACGCGGGGCGTGGCGGTAAGGCCGGCCTTCTTGGCGTGGTTGGTCTCGGCCTTGGTGGCGCGGACGGCTTTCCGGGCGCCGAAGCCGAGCTGGACGGCATTGTAGCCGTCGGACTCGACCGTCTTGATCTGGACGACCGGGCACGGGCCGGCTTCGACGACAGTGACCGGGACCAGGACGTTTTGCGCGTCGTAGACCTGGGTCATGCCGATTTTCTTGCCTAGTATGGTAGCGATCATGGGCTAAGTGGTAGGTGGCGGGGGCGCCGTTTGTTTAGACCTACTTTAGCGAGGGCCGGGGTGAGCCGGCCGGCTGCTAAGTGGATGTGGGGAGAGGGAGTTTAGACGTTGATGGTGATGTCGACGCCGGAGGGAAGGTTGAGCTTCTTAAGCTCGTCGACCGTCTGGGCGGTGGGCTCGAGGATGTCGATGAGGCGCTTGTGCGTGCGCGATTCGAACTGCTCCATCGACTTCTTGTCGACGTGCGGGGAGCGGTTGACCGAAAGCTTCACGATGTGGGTGGGCAGTGGGATGGGACCCGAGACCCGGGCGCCGGAACGCTTGGCGGTTTCCACGATTTCCACGGCCGACTGGTCGATGACGCGATAATCGTAACCCTGGAGTTTGATGCGAATGCGTTGGCCTTTCATGGCGGTATAAAGAACGAAGGTTGACGGGAGAAATCAGGTACGGGCCGGGGCCTTGGTGGAGGTCTCGACGATCTTGGTGAGGAGCGAATTCGGCACCTGCTCGAAGTGCGACGGCGTGATGGAGGCGCTGGCGCGGCCCTTCGAGAGTGAGCGGATATCGGTCACATAGCCGAACAGCGTCTCGAGCGGGACGTGGGCGGCGATGATGCACGCGCCGGCCTTGTTCTCCATGCCCTGGATCTGGCCGCGGCGGCGGTTGATGTCGCCCATGAGGTCGCCCTGGTATTCCTCGGGCGTGGTCACCTCGACGCCCATGATGGGCTCGAGGAGGATCGGATGGGCCTTCTTCATCGCCTCCTTGAAGGCGAAGATGCCGGCCATCTTGAACGCCAGTTCCGAGGAGTCGACCTCGTGGAATGAACCGTCGACGATGCGGACCTTGACGTCCACCACCGGGTAGCCCGCGACGACGCCGTTGTTGGCGCCTTCGAGGATGCCGTCGGTGCTGGGCTTGATGAATTCCTTCGGGATGACGCCACCGACGATCTCGTTGATGACCTCGATGCCCTTCCCTTTCTCATTCGGCTCGAGCTTGACGACCACGTGGCCGTACTGGCCCTTGCCGCCGGACTGGCGGATGAACTTGCCCTCGCCGTCGGCCGCCTTGGCCACGGTCTCGCGGTAGGCGATCTGCGGCTTGCCGGCCGTCGCCTCGACCTTGAACTCGCGCTTCATGCGGTCGCGAATGATGTCGAGGTGGAGCTCGCCCATGCCGGCGAGGATGGTCTGGCCGGTGTCCGGGTCGGTCTTGACGCGGAGCGTCGGGTCCTCGGCCACGAGCCGCTGGAGCGCGGTGCCCATCTTCTCCTGGTCGCCCTTCGAATTGGGCTCAATGGACATCGAGATGACGGGCTCGGGGAAGGAAGGAGGCTCGAGGCGGATGTCGAAATCCTCGTCGCACAGGGTGTCGCCGGTGATGACGTCCTTCACGCCGACGACGGCGCAGATGTCACCCGAGTAGGCGAGGTCGATCTCCTCGCGCTCGATGGCGCGCATGAGGACGAGGCGCGAGACGCGCTCGGAGCGGCGCGTGCGGGGATTGTAGACCGACATGCCCTTCGGGAGCTTGCCGGTGTAGACGCGGAAGAACACCAGCTTGCCGACGAACGGGTCGTTCCAGAGCTTGAAGGCCAGGCCGGCCATCTTGCCCTTGTCGTCGACGGTGGCGGCAACTTCCTTGCCGTCGCTGTCCTGGCCGCGCATGGGCGGGACATCGATCGGGCTCGGCAGGTAGTTCACGACGCAGTCGAGCAGGCGCTGCACACCCTTCTTCTTGAAGGCGGAGCCCGGGATGACGCCGGTGAACTGGAGGGAGATCGTGGCCTTGCGGACGCCGAGCATCAGTTCCTCGACGGTGACTTCCTGGCCGCCCAGGTACTTCTCGGCGATGACATCGTCGAAGTCGCACACGGCCTCGATGAGCTTCTCGCGATACTCCTTGGCCTTGGCGGCCATGTCGGCCGGGATCGGCATCGTCTGCGGGTTCAGCCCGAGCGGATCCTTGGTATCGTCCTCAAACGCATACGCGACGTTCTGCACGAGGTCGATCAAGCCGGTGAAATTCTCCTCGGCCCCGATCGGCAGGAACAGGGCGTGCGCATTGGCTTTCAGCTTCTCGCGCATCTCGTCGATGGCGCGATAGAAGTTCGCGCCCGTGCGGTCCATCTTGTTGATGAAGGCAATGCGGGGGACGCGATACTTGTTGGCCTGGCGCCAGACGGTCTCCGACTGGGGCTGCACGCCGGCCACGGCGCAGAACACCGCAACGGCGCCGTCGAGGACGCGCAGCGAGCGCTCCACCTCGGCGGTGAAGTCGACGTGTCCAGGGGTGTCGATGATGTTGATGCGTTGCTTGATGCCCTTCCAGGGGCCCCACGACGCATTCCACGCACAGGAAATCGCGGCGGCGGTGATGGTGATGCCGCGCTCGCGCTCCTGCTCCATCCAGTCGGTCACCGTGGTGCCCTCATGGACCTCGCCCATCTTGTGGACGGCGCCGGAGTAGAAAAGAATGCGCTCGGTCGTGGTGGTCTTGCCGGCATCAATGTGCGCGGCGATGCCGATGTTGCGGGTCCATTCCAGCGGGAACGGACGCTCCTTGGCGTTGACCGGCGAGATCTTCGCCTTGTCAGTGACGACAGTTATATTGATGGGAGCGGCGACGGACATGCGTGGTTATCCTTACCAACGGAGATGGGCGAAGGCGCGGTTGGCCTGGGCCATCTTGTGCATTTCTTCCTTCTTCTTCACCACCGAGCCGGTGTTGTTGTAGGCATCGATGATCTCGGCGGCGACCGCTTCACGCATGGGCGTGCCCTTGCGTCCGGTCGCGGCGCTGACGATCCAGCGGAGCGCGAGCGACTCCTGGCGTTCGAAGGAAATTTCCACGGGGACCTGATAGGTCGCGCCGCCAACCCGCCGGCTCTTGACCTCGAGTTTCGGCCGGGCGTTTTCCATCGCGCCCATGAGCAGGTCGACCGGGTCGCCCTTCTGGAGCTTCTCGCTGACGCGCTCGAAGGCGCCGTACACTATGCGCTCGGCGAGCGTCCGTTTGCCGCTCTTCATGATGACATTGATGAGGTGCGTCACCAACGGGCTGTTGTAACGGATGTCCGGGGGCGTGGGACGGTGAGTGGCTCTGCGACGACGTGACATGGCGGCGGGAAAAGAACGGGGTTAGGCGGAAGCAGCGGGAGCGGCCGGGGCCGCGGCGGCCTTGGCGGCCTTCGGGCGTTTGACGCCGTATTTCGAACGGGAGCGACGGCGCTTTTCGACGCCGGTCGCGTCGAGCGTGCCGCGGACAATGTGATAGCGCACACCGGGGAGGTCCTTCACGCGGCCACCACGCACGAGCACGATCGAGTGCTCCTGGAGATTGTGCCCTTCGTCCGGGATGTAGGAAATGACTTCCGTGCCGTTCGTGAGGCGCACCTTGGCCACCTTGCGGATGGCCGAGTTCGGCTTCTTCGGTGTGCGGGTCATGACCTGCACGCAGACGCCGCGGCGGAAGGGATTACCCTGCAACGCCGGTGCCTTGGACTTCGCGGTGACTTTGCGACGTCCTTTTCTCACGAGTTGGTTGATGGTGGGCATGTGGTTGGCTGGAAGGTTGCTAAAAGAGGAAAAGGCGCGGAACCTACCGGAGACGAAGGCACCGGCAAGCACTATTTCGCGCTTTGATTTGGAACACGAATTCCGCCGGAAAACCGCCGAAATCGTGGCGTCTCAGGTGCCCCAACAGTTTGGCTGCAGGGGCTGTAAGTGACGAATGGGACGGTTAGAAAAGCAGGTCGCTTAATAGTACTTCAAGAGCTAAATCGAAAATTCATTAGAAAAGTTGTTCACAGGCGCGCCGGGCATCCGAGTCCCCTTCCCCAGAGCGATTGTAAAGGCGCAGAAACATCCATCTATCGCCGCCCCGAGGCGTGCTCACCGTCAATTATTTCAGGCTCCCGAGGCGCTTTCGCTCCACTACCCGGGGTGGATTGGCATCAAGCAGGCGCCAAAACACCAAAAAGAACGCCCGGCCGGTGAAGGCCGGGCGAGAAGACACCGGGAGCTAAGCTCTACCGACGTCTTTTTGGCGGGAGGAACTCCAGATTCCGCATTTCACTGGGAAAAACAAGGCGAATTTTTGACCAAGCGCGTGGGAACGAGGCGGGCACAAATGAAAAAGCCGCGGACCTTGGTCCGCGGCTTTGAAGTGAGGAGTTCGGCTCAGCTGGCCTCGGCCGTGGCCTTCGGCGCTTCATCCATCGGGATGTCGCCACCGAGCGGCAGCGTCACCTTGAGCTTCTTGTAACCCGGCCAGCCGGTGCCGGCGGGAATCAGGTGCCCCATGATGACGTTTTCCTTGAAGCCCTTCAGGTGGTCGACCTTGCCGAGCGTCGAGGCGTCGGTAAGCACGCGCGTCGTCTCCTGGAAGGAGGCGGCCGAGATGAAACTCTCGGTCTCAAGCGAAGCTTTCGTGATGCCCAGCAGGATCGGCTCGGCCTCGGCGGGCTTGCCGCCGGCGGCCTCGATCCGCTTGTTCTCGCGGAGGAAGGCCGTGCGATCCACCTGCTCGCCCCAGAACCACTCGGTGTCACCCGGATCCGAGATGCGCACCTTGCGGAGCATCTGGCGGATGATGACCTCGATGTGCTTGTCGTTGATCGACACACCCTGGAGACGGTAGACCTCCTGCACCTGGCCGATGAGGAATTCGTACAGCGCGGTCGGCCCGAGGATCTCAAGGATCTCGTGCGGATCAGCCGAACCCTCGGTAAGGTGCTGGCCCTTGTGGACGACGTCGCCGGCCTGCACGATGATGTGCTTGCCGTGCGGGATCAGGTGTTCCTCCTCGGCGCCGGACTCCTCATGGCGGACGACCAGCTTGCGCTTGCCCCGAATGGAACCCTCGAACGAAACGACGCCCTCGATGCGCGCCATCTCGGCGGCTTCCTTCGGGCGGCGGGCTTCGAAGAGCTCGGCCACGCGGGGGAGACCACCGGTGATATCCTTGGTGACCGACGCCTGGCGGGGCGTCTTGGCCAGCAGGGCGCCGGGAGTGATGATGTCGCCCTCGGCCACGGAAACCTGCGCCCCCGTCGGGATCGAGTAGGCGGCGACCGGCTTGCCGTGCTCGTCGCGCACCTCGATCTGCGGGTTGAGGTCTTCCTTGTGCTCGATGACCACGGTCGCGATGCGGCCGGTGGACTCGTCGAGTTCGCGTTTCACCGTCACGCCCGGGATCATGTCCTTGAAGTGGAGCGTGCCGGCCTTTTCGGAGAGCACCGGGATGTTGTACGGGTCCCACTGGGCGATCGTCTGGCCCTTGGTGACCTTCGCGCCGTCGGTCACGGACAGGAACGTGCCGACCACAATCGGGTAGGACTCGAGCTCACGATCGTTGTCGTCGAGGATCTGGAGCGAACCGGTCTTGTTGAGAACGATGTTGAAGCCGTCGCCGGTCTGCACGAGGCGCAGGCCGCGGTATTTCACGAGGCCGGTGTTGCGCACCTTGATCTCCGGGTTCTTTGAGCCGGCCGAGGCGACTCCACCGATGTGGAACGTACGCATGGTCAGCTGCGTGCCGGGCTCGCCGATCGACTGGGCCGCGATGATGCCGACGGAATCGCCGATCTTCGCGACCTTGTTGGTCGCCGGGTTGATGCCGTAGGACTTGGCGTCGATGCCCTGCTCGCTCGTGGAGGTGAGCGGCGAGAGCACCTTGACGCGCTCGATGCCGGAATCCTCGATGCGGCGGGCGATTTCCTCGGTGATGAGTTCGCCGGACTTGATCAGCGTCTTGGTCGGATTCAGCGGATCGTAGATGTCGTCGGCCGAGAAGCGGCCGTTGATGCGCTCCGCGAGCGTGACCAGCATGGTCTCGCCCTCGAAGATCGCCTTCTTCCAGATGCCGTCGCGCGTGCCGCAATCGTCCTCGGTGACGACGGCGTCCATGGCCACGTCGCAGAGCTTGCGGGTCATGTAGCCGGCGTCGGCCGTCTTGAGGGCGGTGTCGGCCAGGCCCTTGCGGGCGCCGTGGGTCGAAATGAAGTACTCGAGCACCGTCAGGCCCTCGCGGAACGAGGACAGGATGGGGCGCTCGATGATTTCACCGGACGGCTTGGCCATCAGGCCGCGGAGGCCGCAGAGCTGGCGGACCTGCTGCTTGTTGCCGCGGGCGCCCGAGTCCATCATGATGTAGACGGGATTCACCTCGACGCGGTTGTCGTTGTTCTCGAGTTTCGCGAAGACGGACTTGGCGATGCGATCGGTGGCGCCGGTCCAGATGTCGATGATCTTGTTATAGCGCTCGCCCGAGGTGATGATGCCCTTCTTGTACTGGGACTCGACCTCGTCGACCTTCTTGCGGGCGTCGGACACGATTTCCCGCTTGTTCTCGGGGATGATCATGTCGTCGATGCCGATCGAGATGCCGGCCTGCATGGCGGTCTGGAAGCCGAGCTCCTTGAGGCGGTCGAGCGTCTCGACGGTCACGCGGTCGCCGGCGACCTTGTAGGTGTTGAGGATGAGGTCGCCCAGCTTGCCCTTCGGCACCGGGAAGTTGATGAACCCCAGCGCAGGCGGCCAGATCTCGTTGAAGATGACGCGGCCGACCGTCGTGAGCAGGGTCTTGCGCTCCTTGTTGCCGAAGACCGTGCCTTCCTTGCCGAAGTCCGGGTTCGGGATGTTGATCCAATCGTGCACCTTGAGGGCGCCGTCGGCCTTGGCGTAGAGCACTTCCTGCAGGCCGGAGAGCAGCGGCACGCGGACGCCCTTGGCGGGCTTGGCGCGCGGTTCGATCGTCAGGTAGTAGGCGCCGAGGACGATGTCCTGCGACGGCGTGAGGATCGGCTTGCCCGAGGAAGGCGAGAAGATGTTGTTCGTCGACATCATCAGGAGCTTGCACTCCATGATGGCCTCGAGCGAAAGCGGCACGTGCACGGCCATCTGGTCGCCGTCGAAGTCCGCGTTGTAGGCGGTGCAGACGAGCGGGTGGACGCGGATGGACGAGCCCTCGATGAGCACCGGCTCGAAGGCCTGGATCGAGAGGCGGTGCAGCGTCGGCGCGCGGTTTAGCAACACCGGGTGGCCCTTCGTGACCTCCTCGAGGATGTCCCACACCTCGGGGGACTTCTTCTCGATCATCTTGCGGGCCCCGCGGACAGTGTGCACAAAGCCCAGCTCCTTGAGGCGGCGGATGATGAACGGCTCGAACAGGACGAGCGCCATCTTCTTCGGCAGGCCACACTGGTTGAGCTTCAGTTCGGGGCCGATGACGATGACGGAGCGGCCGGAATAATCGACGCGCTTGCCAAGCAGGTTCTGGCGGAAGCGACCTTGCTTGCCCTTGAGCATGTCGGAAAGGGACTTCAAGGCGCGGTTGCCGGCGCCCGTGACCGGGCGGCCGTGACGGCCATTGTCGAAAAGCGCGTCGACGGCTTCCTGGAGCATGCGCTTTTCGTTGTGAATGATCACGTCGGGCGTCTTCAACTGCATCAGATTCCGCAGGCGGTTGTTGCGGTTGATGACGCGGCGATAGAGGTCGTTCAGGTCGGAGGTGGCGAACCGGCCGCCCTCGAGCGGGACGAGCGGGCGCAAGTCCGGCGGGATGACGGGTAGCACCTCCAGCACCATCCACTCGGGCCGGGACTTCGAGCTGATGAATCCACCGATGACCTTCAGGCGCTTCGAGAGCTTCTTCTTGATCTGTTTCGAGCGCGTGGCGCGCATTGTCTCATGCAGCTCGGCCACCACCGCGGGCATGTCGACCTGCAGGAGCACATCGCGGACGGCCTCGGCGCCCATCTTGGCGGTGAAGGCGTCGGCGCCGTATTCGTCGACGGCCTGCTGGAATTCCGTCTGGGTCAGGAGCTGCTTGAGCTCCAGCGGCGTCTTGCCCGGATTCGTCACCATGTAGTTCTCGTAGTAGATCACGCGCTCGAGCGAGCGGGCGGTCATGTCGAGCAGGAGGCCGAGGCGGCTCGGCATGCTCTTGAGAAACCAGATGTGGGCGACGGGCACGGCGAGCTCGATGTGGCCCATGCGCTCGCGGCGGACGCGGGCGATGGTCACCTCGACGCCGCAGCGGTCGCAAACGACATCCTTGTACTTGATGCGCTTGTATTTTCCGCAGGCGCACTCGTAGTCGCGCACGGGGCCGAAGATCTTCTGGCAGAAGAGGCCGCCCGGCTCGGGCTTGAACGTGCGGTAGTTGATGGTCTCGGGATTCTTGACCTCGCCCTTCGACCACGCGCGGATGGTCTCCGGCGCGGCGACGGTGATGGAAACGCTGTCGAACTGGCTCTCGTCCGAACCGAGGACGGAGCGGACTTCTTCGCGGGCGTGTTCAGTGCTCATGGTGATGTGGCTCCCAGAAGGGCGTTAAGGCTTAGCGGTCGCCGCCCAGGGCTTCCCCCAGGGCGGTGCGTTTGTTCAGTTTGATGTCGAGGCCGAGGGCCTGCATTTCCTTGACCAGCACGTTGAACGATTCCGGCGTGCCGGCGCTCAGCGTGTTGTCGCCCTTGACGAGCGACTCGTAGATCTTGGTGCGGCCGTTCACGTCGTCGGACTTGACCGTGAGGAGTTCCTGCAGGGTGTGCGCCGCGCCGTAGGCTTCGAGCGCCCACACCTCCATTTCGCCGAAGCGCTGGCCGCCGTATTGGGCCTTGCCGCCCAAGGGCTGCTGCGTGACGAGCGAGTAGGGACCGACCGCGCGCGCGTGAATCTTGTGCGACACGAGGTGGTTCAGCTTCATCATGTAGATGTAGCCGACGACGACTTCCTGATCGAGCTTCTCGCCGGTGCGGCCGTCATAGAGCGTCGACTTGCCGGTGGACGGCAGCTTGGCCTCCTTGAGGTAGCCGCGGACCTTGCTCTCCGGGATGCCGTCGAACACGGGGGTGGCGACCTTGATGCCGAGCTTTTTGCAGGCCCAGCCGAGGTGCGTCTCGAGCACCTGGCCGACGTTCATGCGCGAGGGCACGCCCAGCGGGTTCAGGCAGATCTCGATCGGGGTGCCGTCCGGCAGGAACGGCATGTCTTCCTCGGGCACGATCTTGGCGACCACGCCCTTGTTGCCGTGGCGGCCGGCCATCTTGTCGCCGACCTCGAGCTTCTGCTTGGTCGCGATGTACACCTTGACCTGCTTGATGACGCCGGGGCCGCCCTCGTCGCCGGTCTCGATCGTGGCGATCTTGCGCTCGCGGTCGCCTTCCAGCTCGTCGAACTTCGACTGGAAGGACGCGATGATCTCCATGATCTTGATGCGGACGGGGGACGGATCGATCTCGATGTGCTTCGCGACGGCGGCGAGCTTGCGCAGGAGCGTCTTCGTGATCTTGCGGTTGGCCGGGATGATGATTTCACCGGTCTGGCCGTTGATGACGTCGAGCGGGATCTTTTCGCCGAGGAGGATGTTGGACAAGGCCTCGGTCAGCTGCTCGCGCAGCTTGTCCATCTGGGTCTTGTAGTCCTCCTGGATCTGCTTCACCTGGCGGCGGCGGTCGGAGGGGGACATGCGGTCGCGCTCCGCGTCGAGGCGGCTGGTCGAGACCTTCACATCCATGATGATGCCGTTGACGCCGGAGGGGACGATGAGGGAGGTATCCTTCACGTCGGCGGCCTTTTCACCGAAGATGGCGCGGAGGAGTTTTTCCTCGGGCGCGAGCTCGGTCTCGGACTTCGGCGTGATCTTGCCGACGAGGATGTCGCCGGGCTTCACCTCGGCGCCGACGCGGATGACGCCGTTGTGGTCGAGGTTCTTGAGCGCTTCCTCGCCGATGTTCGGGATGTCGCGCGTGATCTCCTCGGGCCCGAGCTTGGTGTCGCGGGCCGTGACCTCGAATTCCTGGATGTGTATCGAGGTGAAGATGTCCTCCTTGAGGACCTTCTCGGAGATGAGGATGGCGTCCTCGAAGTTGTAGCCGTTCCACGGCATGAAGCCGACGAGCACGTTGCGGCCGAGCGCGAGCTCGCCGTGGTCCGTCGAGGGACCGTCGGCGATGCACTCGCCCTTCTTCACCTTCTGCCCCTGCTTGACGATGGGCCGCTGGCTGAAGCAGGTGCCGGCGTTCGAGCGCATGAACTTGCGGAGTTCATACACGTAAACGTGATCCTTCGGGTTGTGTTTCGGGTGCCGGGGCAGCTCCCCGTCCTTGGTGACGATGATCTGCTTGGCGTCGACCGACGCGACCACGCCGGATTCCTCGGCGATGACCACCGTCTTGGAGTCGCTCGCCAGGCGGGACTCGAGGCCGGTGCCCACGAAGGGCGCCTCGGTCTGGAGGAGCGGCACGCCCTGGCGCTGCATGTTCGAACCCATGAGCGCGCGATTGGCGTCGTCGTGCTCGAGGAACGGGATCAGGCCGGCGGCGACGGACACGACCTGCTTGGGCGAAACGTCCATCAGGTCGACCTCGTCGGCCGTGACCTCGAGGAAGTTGCCGGAATTGCGGGCGGTGACCTTGCCGATGAAGTTGCCCTTGTCATCGACCTCGGCGTTGGCCTGGGCGATGGTCTTGCCCTCCTCCTGGTCGGCGGTGAGGTAGACGACCTTGTCGGAAACGCGGCCCTTCTCGACGAGGCGGTAGGGCGCCTCGATGAAGCCGAACTCGTTCACGCGGGCGTAGGTCGACAGCGAGTTGATGAGGCCGATGTTCGGGCCTTCCGGGGTCTCGATCGGGCAGATGCGGCCGTAGTGGGACGGGTGCACGTCGCGCACCTCGAAGCCGGCGCGCTCGCGGTTGAGACCGCCCGGCCCGAGCGCGGAGAGACGCCGCTTGTGCGTCAGCTCGGCGAGCGGGTTGATCTGGTCCATGAACTGCGACAGCTGGCTGCGCGCGAAGAAGTCGCGGATCACGGTCGTCAGCGCCTTCGGGTTGATCAGCTTCTGCGGCGTGATCGAGTCGACGCTCTGGTCGTAGAGGGTCATGCGCTCGCGCACGAGGCGTTCCGTGCGGCTGAGGCCGACGCGGCACTGGTTGGCGAGCAACTCGCCCACGGTGCGCACGCGGCGCGAGCCGAGGTGGTCGATGTCGTCCACGATGCCGTCGCTCTTCTTCAGGCGGACGAGGTATTTCGTGGCGGCGACGATGTCGGAGCTGTCGAGGATGCGGTTCTCCAGGTCGATCTTGAGGTCGAGCTTCTGGTTGATCTTGTAGCGGCCGACGCGGCCAAGGTCGTAGCGCTTCGGGTCGAAGAACAGGCGCTTGAGCAGGGCCTTGGCGTTGGCCGTGGTCGGCGGCTCGCCGGGACGCAGCTTCTTGTAGATTTCCTTGAGGGCCTCCTCCTCGTTGCGGGTCGGGTCCTTCTTGAGCGCGCGGATGATGGCGCCCTCGTCGGCCGTCGTGTCGATGACGCGCATCGACTTGATGTCGTGTTTCTCGAAGGTCCGGACGATCGCCTTCGTCAGCGGCTCAAAGGCGCGGGCCAGGACGACGCCTTTCTGGGCGTCGATCACGTCCTCGACGAGCACGAGCGTGGAGACGTTCTCGAGGTCGAGCGCCTTGCTGACCTTCAGGTCCTGGATCGTGTAGAACAGATTCAGGATATCGAGGTCGTTGCTGTAGCCGATGGAGCGCAGCAGCGTCGTGATGAGGAATTTCCGGCGGCGACGGCGGCGGTCGAGGTAGACGTAGAGCAGGTCGTTGTTGTCGAACTGCACCTCGAGCCAGGTGCCGCGGTCGGGGATGATGCGGAAGGAGTGCAGCAGCTTGCCGTTCGGGTGGGTCGCCACCTCGAAGCAGATGCCGGGGGAACGGTGGAGCTGCGAGACGACCACGCGCTCGGCGCCGTTGATGATGAAGGAGCCGCGCTCGGTCACCATCGGGATGTCGCCCATGAAGATCTCCTCATCCTTGATGAAGTCCTCCTCGCGGAGGCGGAGCTTCACATACAGCGGGACGGCGTAGGTCGTGCCTTCGCGCAGGCACTCGATCTCCGAGCTCTTGGGCTCGCCGATCGTGTACGACACGTACTCGAGCGTCAGGCGCTCGTCATAGGAATTGATCGGGAAGACCTCCTTGAACACGGCCTCGAGGCCGAAGGGCTTGCGCTGCTTCTCGGGCGTGTCCTTCTGGAGGAACTCCAGGTACGAGCTGATCTGCAGCTCGATGAGGTTGGGAGGCTGGATGACTTCGCGGAGTTTGCCGAAGTTAATGCGTTCGGTGTGAGTGCGGTCGGCCATGGATGTGTCCCGGATGAGGGTGAAACGGAGGAAAGGAGCGGAAACTCAGCGGGCCGCAAACGGCCCGCCGGCAGAGGTGCGCCCGGACGCGGGGTCCTGGAGCGCAAAAAGAACGAACGAAAGAAAGCCGAAAGACAGGCCGCGGTTGCACACGGCCTGTCCCGGTGAAGAAGAAACTGGCAAGGAGTGAAGCGCCAAACGCTTACTTGAGCTCCACTTTGGCGCCGGCCGCCTCGAGCTTTTTCTTGATTTCCTCGGCCTCCGCCTTGCTGACGCCTTCCTTGACGGGCTTCGGCGCGCTCTCGACGAGATCCTTCGCCTCCTTGAGGCCCAGGCCGGTGATGGCGCGGACTTCCTTGATGGCGCCGATCTTGTTCGCCCCGGCTTCGGTCAGGACGACGCTGAACTCGGTCTTCTCCTCGGCGGCGGGCGCGGCGGCGCCACCGCCCGCGGCGGGCGCGGCGGCCACGGCGGCCGCGGCGGACACGCCCCACTTGGCCTCGAGGTCCTTGACGAGGGCGGCGAGTTCAAGAATGGGCTGGGCGGACAGCCATTCAATGACTTGGTCTTTGGTGATGTTGCTCATGTGGTTTTCTCCTGAAGAGGATAGCGGTCTCGGGTGAAACGCGTTTAAGGGACGTATCCCCTAGCCTCTTTCCTGGATATCGGGTTCGCGGCCGGGGCCGGAAAATTCTGGTGGTTAAGGTTGGGGGTTCAGGCGGCGGGAGCCGCGGGTTGCTCTTTCTTGACCCTGGCGTCGAGCACGCGGACGAAGGCCGCGCCCTGCATCGTGAGCAGGCCGAGGAACATCGAGCGCAGCGCCTCGAACGACGGCAGGTCGGCGAGCTTCGCCAGGTCGGCCGCGGTCATGAGCTTCTTGTCCATGACCCCGACCTTCACCTCGAGCTTCTGTTTTTCCTCGATGAACTTCTTGAGCGTCTTGGCGACACCCGCGGGATTCGTGCCGCCGACAACGACGGCCGTCTGGCCGGTCAGCGAGCTCTCGAGGTCGGGCAGGCCGAGGGCCTTGGCCGCGACGCGGAACGAGCTGTTCTTCACGACGTGGAACTCGGCCTTCTCCGGCGCGAGCCGCTTGCGCA
>Ga0310810_10003079_pt1 | contig 18110 bp, 20 predicted proteins | sample NCmetagenome_FD_207641 | JGI IMG/M metagenome (GOLD analysis project Ga0310810, IMG submission 207641) | Soil microbial communities from experimental microcosm in Duke University, North Carolina, United States - NC | ecosystem: Engineered > Artificial ecosystem > Soil microcosm > Unclassified ...
TAGAAACCACCATTGGTTTCGTTGGAACCAGCCCAGAAAGTAAGTAGTTATGAAATCATCTTCGATCGCATCCCCAAGAAAAGTTCTCAATATCGACACGCCGGCCTCCAGTCCAAATGCGAAATTAATCCTGGGGCTATGCGCGTTAGGCCTCAGCCTGAGTGCTGGGTTCGCGGCCGATGTTATTGATGCCTCGCTGCTGATGCGGTTCAACTTCGATACCGCTCCCGTCAGCAATATAATTGTCGATACCAGTCCTGCGGCCGCGCATCCCGGCACCAATTTCGGCGCGGTTTGGAGCGCCACTGAGTTGGGACGGAGTGGCGTGATGGATTTTTCGGCACCGATCGCCAATCGCATTACGGTGCCACCCATCCCCGCGCTCAATTCGACCAAAGGCACGATTTGCTTTTGGTTAAAGTCCCCGGGCAACCTCGTCCGGGGTGATTTTGCCGCGATTCTATTTGATCGGCGCACGACCGATGGGGACGTGATCACATTGACGGACGATGGGACGATTTTCGTGCAAGCCAAGGCAAACTCGGCCAATGTAAACGCCTTTACCTGCACCAAAGTGGTTAATGACAACACGTGGCACCATATCGCTTTTGTCTACGACCAGTCCGACACCGGCTCGATCTCGATCTACGTGGATGGCGTGCTCGATACCTCCAACCCGAACAGCTCGGCATGGTCCTGGCCGGCGACTCGGGCGATTGAGCTGGGTAGTTCGGAGGATACGTATTGGAGAGTTTTTGTTGGCCTGATGGACGATTTTCAGATCCACAATCGAATGCTCTCGGAGAGTGAAATCGCGGCAACATTCGCCGGCAACCCTGTCCTCGACAGTTCCCTGGTCGAACGACTGAACTTTGACACCGCGCCGGTAAGCAATGTCGTAATAGATAGTAGCGCTTCCAGCAATTCGGCGACGAACCAGGGAGCGACCTGGGTGGCCAGCGATACCGGGCACAACGGCGTGATGCGTTTTGACCTCGCGTTCTCTCAGATCACAGTTGCCGCCGCTGCGGATTTCAATTCTCCGACTGGCACGGTCGCCTTTTGGATGAAATCAACGGGAAATACAGGCCCGGGAGAGTTTGCTTCCATCCTTTTCGATCGGCGGAATGGGGACGGCGATGTCATCTCGATGAAAGATGATGGAACGATTTTCGTCCAGGCGCGCGGTTCATCCGGGGGGGCTAACTCGTTTTCGACGCAGGCCTCGGTCAATGATGGTCAATGGCACCATATCGCCTACGTTTACGATCAGTCGGACACGGGCTACATACGGATTTATATCGACGGGGCCTCGAGCGGATTCCAAAGCAATTCGGCCGCGTGGGATTGGCCAGCCGACCAACAAATCGAACTGGGCCTCTCACACGATCCGTATTGGTTCGGGTTTCAGGGTGCGCTCGATGAAGTCCGGTTTTATAATCGCCCACTCTCAGCCGCCGAGGTCGCAATCATCGCTCCTCCAAGTCTCCAGTTTAGTATTAAACCGGCAAGTCAAACTGCATTTATTGGGGACGATGTCCTTCTCACGGGAGCCGCAAACATGCCGTCCGCATATCAATGGACATTTGGCGGTACTAACGTCACCGGAGCCACCGGTACCTCCCTGGCGTTAACCAATGTGCAAGCAGCCAATGCTGGAACTTACGCTCTAATTGCGAGCAATGCGACCTTCGGCGCCATCACCAGCGCGCCCGCGATCCTCACTGTGAATCCGCGGCCTTCGCTCAATGCGAGTCTGGTGGCCCGTTATAACTTCGATGCCGCACCCGTTAATAATGTCATTGTGGATAGTGGTGCGGGTTCGGCACCACACCCCGGCACAAACCGCCTGGCGACGTGGGTCGCCTCGGTTGCGGGCCGCAATGGTATAATGCAGTTTTCGCCGGCAGATCCCGGCAGCCAAATCGCTATCCCTCCGCACCCTGATTTTGATTCGCCGAAGGGAACGATTGGGTTTTGGATGAAGTCTCCTGGCAACGACCAGAGTTTTGGCGACTTTGCGTCGATTATCTTTGATCGCCGCACTGATAGCGGCGACGTCTTTACCCTCGTCGATGACGGCACATTGTTTGATCAAGCCAGTCAACTCGGCTTTCACGTAAACCAGTTTTCCACTACCAACACCGTAAACGATGACAACTGGCATCACGTCGCCCACGTTTACGATCAGGGAGTGAACGGGTTTATTCGTGTCTATATCGACGGACAATTGGCTATTTCAAATCCCAATTCCGGCCCATGGTCGTGGGATCCTGCCGAAGAGATCGAGTTGGGCAAATCTTACGATACGTACTGGCGCCGGTACAACGGCTACCTCGATGACGTGCAGTTCTACAATCGGATCCTCTCAGCAGCCGAAGTGGTGCAGAGCATGACATTGGTGGCGGCAGGACCAACAATCACTTTTACCAAAGTTGGTAACCAACTGACGCTGTCGTGGTCCGGGACCGGATTCGTTCTGCAAAGCAATTCCAGTTTGAGCAATGCGGCAGGCTGGAGCAATGTGCCCAACGGCTCGTCCAGCCCGGTTACCGTCACGATCTCATCCGGTGGCAACAGCTTTTTTAGGCTGATGCAGCAATAGCCGAAGTGCCGATAATCGCCGACACTCATAGCGCCACAAAAACTCCGAACTGGCCCTGCCGTTCTCAAAAATCGTCAACCTGGGGCCGTTTGTATTGGGGCAAGGCGGTGAGGGGATCGACCTTTATTTCGACCGACGAAAAGCATTCGTAGAGGGCGGAAGCCAGGCGGATAAGAGCCCTGAACTCAGACGGCTTGGTCAGAAACGCGGTAGCTTTCCCGGCGTAAGCGCGCTGAATATCGGCGTGCTGATACGAAGAAGTGTAGACAAAAACCGGCAGCTTCGATAACCCACCCTCGCCCCGAATCCATCGCAACACATCAAAGCCGTCCAGAATTGGCATTTTAATATCCAACAATACTCCGTCAGGAATCGGGAACTGGCTGCGATCGGCGTAACGGCTCGCCCCTGCGAGGTAATCCACGGCTTGTTGTCCGTCTTCTACCGTCAGCAGGCGGAACCGGGCATTTCCCTCTCGACAGGCATGGTCGAAGAGAACGCGATCGTCCAGGTTGTCCTCCACGTAGAGAAGTATCGGGTCGTTCATGACGAAGCTTTTTTCAGGGCGACCCAAAAGGTGCTACCTTTGCCGAGTGTTGAATCGACGCCCGCCTGTCCGCCCATCCGCTCCGCGGCCTTGCGCACAATGGCTAGGCCCATGCCGGTGCCTTGGGCACTGGCATTGGAGGCTCGCTGGAACAGATCGAAGATGCTCTCCTTTTGTTCAGCGGGCACGCCGATGCCGTTATCGCGAATACAGAGTCGGACCCAACCATTACTTTCATGTGTTGAGCCGTTCACACTCGCCGGGAAAATTTCGATCTGAGGACGCACTCCAGGCGGGACGTACTTGAGAGCATTGGATACCAGGTTAGCCAGGACATGGGTCAAAGCCGAATCGTTGGCGGAAACCTTGGGCCATTGACCGGAGACCTTGACTCGAGCTCCCTTTTCGGCGATCTCCAGCTCAAAACCCTGGAGGACCGCGTGAATATTCAGAGCGGGGTCGAGCGGAGCGCAATGGAGTTCGGCATGGGCCAATCGTCCGTACTCGAGCAAGTCACGGATCATTGCCTCGTTCTTCAGGGCGGCTTCGGCTATCCGGTGCAGAAAGAATTTGGCTTTATCATTCAGCCCGTTGGCGTGCGATTCGATTAGCAAATGCGCATAACCTTGCATAGCGCGGTTGGGTGCGCGCAGGTCGTGGGCAATACTGTAGAGCAGAGTTTCGAGCGACTGTAGCGTTGCGTTGAGCGATGAGGTGCGTTCCTGGACCTTGCGATCGAGTTCTTGATTTGCGGTTGCCAGTTGTTCTTTTGCGTGACGCACCGCTTGGTCAGCGTGGCTGCGTTCCAACCAATCAGCCGCCTGGCGCGCGAGGATATCCAAAAACCGGAGTTCATTCTCACTCGGACGATGGAAGCGACCAAAGTGGGTAGAAATCATGCCAAGCACCTTCCCCGTACGGTCCACCAAGGGTGTTGATTGCACGGCGCGAACGTTCTCATTTAACAGCATCTGGAGCGACGGAGTGCCCTGAAACACACGACTCTTGGTGATGTCTTCGATCAATATCCGTTCTCTCGAACGCATCGCTGCCCCGCAGGACGCCGCCTGTTCGCACACGTGCTCAAAGAATTCCAAAAAGGCGGGTCCGAAGCCTCGATGAGCCGCTATTCGCAGCCCTCCCGTCACCGGGTCCAGCATTTGTACATTTCCCTTGTCTGCCGCAGTGATAGCAATTGCCGCGTCCAGCACCTCACCTAGTAATGATCGGAAATCAACACCCGGTCTAACCGCCAGGGCTGCCAAGTTCTGCAACCGTGTCATTGCTGAGAGATCCGCCGCCAATCGGTCCTTAAGGGCGGTTAATTCGCGCTGGCTGGCCTTAAGATCTTCGGCCGATTGCCAGCTCGCTGTCGAATCCTTGAACACTTTCGAAAAACCAATCAGTCTGGCGCCTTCGTCCCTGAGTGCCGTCGTGACTCCTTCGGCCCAAAAACGAGTTCCGTCTTTGCGGCGCATCCAGCGATTGTTACTTGCGCTGCCAGTGCGCGCGGCGTTGTCGAATTCCTTTTGCGGGATTCCGGCGGCAAAATCCTCCGGAGTGAAAATGATCGGGGTGACTTCACGACCGACGAATTCAGTCTCAGAAAAACCGAGGATCCGTTGCACGCCTTCATTCCAGACAATTGGCCGGCCGGCGGTATCGGTGCTGAAGATGGCATAATCCTTCACCTGCTCGATCATGATACGGTACTGCTCCTTGCCACGCCTCAACTCCTCAGCCATTTGCCAGCGTTGAATCGCCAGCGCAAGTTGGATGGCTATCCCTTCGGTGAGGCGCCTTTCTCGAGCCGTAAACTCGTGCGGCGCGCCAAAATACACCATGAACTTCCCGATAACGAAGCCGCCCACCTGAAGCGGAATGAACCCTAGCGCCCGAATGCGTTCTGCCTTGACGCTCTCAGCTATATGGGCTTCCAGCCCCTCCAGCTCCGTGTCTGGAATCCAAATCGGCTCGGCGTGCTCTGCTCCAACTCGCCAGGGAGAGTGGCCCTCAACACCGCTTCGATACTTTTCAGAAAGCTCGCGCGACGCTACAAAACGCATCACACCAGCTTCATCAAACAGGAGGATCGCAACCTTGTCGCACTTGAGAGCCGACCGGATAAAATCCATCGCGGACTCATAAACCGCCTTCAACGACCCCGCACGGTTAACAGCCTCGAGCAGTTCGTAAAGTTCCTGCTCCACCACGCAACATAACACAGGCCGGCGCGACAGCTACGTTTTAAGTGACAATTGGTTTGAAGGTTCTCTCCAGGCGTTGATCTGGCCCCCGGGCCGCGCACGGCAAAGAAGCCCGCAAGGAAAAGAAATATAGTGTGTCTAATACTGTTCATCATTGGCACTCAATAAGCTGCAAACGGTTCAAGGACATCGAAAGGATTCGTCATGAGTGTTCCATATCGGGTGCTGCTGATTGAAGACAGCCCCCAGGATGCATTCCTTAATCTTCGCGCCTTGGAGCGTGGGGGGATGGAGGTGCAGGCAGAGCGGGTTGAGACTATGGCCCAGTTGAAGGCAGCGCTAGAGAGAGGCAGCTGGGACTTAGTATTATGTGATTACCAAATGCCTGGATTCAATGGGCTGGGGGCGTTGTCACTTTACAAGGGTTCCGGATTGGATGTGCCTTTCATTGTGGTTTCAGGGCAGATAGGCGAAGAACAGGCGGTCAAACTCATCAAGGCCGGCGCCCACGATTACATAATGAAGGATAACCTCGCCCAATTGGCTCCCGCAGTGAAACGAGAGCTTTTGGCGGCCGAGGAGCGCTGGATTCGCCAACGCGCGCAGGCCACCGAATCATTCTTAGCATCGCTGGTTCGGCATTGCGATGATGCAATTATCGGCGAGATGCTGAATGGCCAGATAGTGAGCTGGAATGCCGGGGCGCAGCGTCTCTACGGTTACACGGCTTCGGAAATCATGGGCCAATCGGCCTCCATTCTGGAGTCGCCATATCGGCCTACCGAGCAGGCTGGTATTCTGGAGAGGCTCAAACGTGAGGAACAAGTACCCCGTTTTGAGACAGTACATTTGCGCAAAAATGGGACAGCCGTAGAAGTCTCAATCACAGTTTCTCCTATTAAAGAACCAAGGGGCCGAATTATTGGCGTATCAACCCTTGCCCGGGACATCAGTCAGCGCAAAAGGGAAGAAGGCGATCGATTGACGCTGATACAGGATCTGGCTTCAGCGCTGGCGCGGACAGCTGCGCAGGATGAAGAAGCGCCGGCGTCATCCGAGAGTCGAAACCTGGAAGCGAAGCCTGTGGGTTCGGAATAGAGCCTCTATTGAATCTTAACCGGCCGACCGACGCGGTCGCGTCGTGGGGACCGTTCTCGCGCTGGCGTCAGGCTGCCTAAATCCCCACTCGGAAGGCGGAGCTCCGCGAGGCCCCAAATCTGGCTAACAATGTTTGGACCTCACGGAGGTCGGCCTTCCGAAGAATGTCCGAAGGATGCGCCCGATAATAGATTAAGGCGGCGTTTGTAATTGTCGGATCAGGGGAAGGCGCCAATACTGTTGGTCCTGATAGTGAGCGACCCTGTTAAGAACGCGGCGCCCCAGAATTCCCGTCCGCCAGAAATCATGAGTGTTGATCGGGTGATAGCGATTCTATGGGAAACTGCGGTTGAATCGTTTATTCGAGCCATTCTGGTGGTGCTGTTTGGCAGCATTGCGATCGAGATGGCCTCTGGTATTTGGGGGGAGATGGTGCCCTCTCCACCGCCCGGGTTCGCAACAAAATCCGAACCGGAAGCAACTCCGCAGCCCGCGCGACACACCTGGACAACCCAGTTTGGCCAGCACCGGTTCGTGATTGTGTTCACTCTGATGTTTGTGCTGACGGCGTGGGTTCGACTGTTTGGCCAACGACAGAGCGCCCAGTGGTCGGAGGCCGAACGGCACGTCTCAAAGATTACTCACCATCTGTCGGAGAACTGGTTTCGCTTAATCGTCTGGAATGCGTTCGGGGCGTTAATTTCGGCGATTGTCCTCATCTGGATTCAACGGTTTACGATTCCCAATTTGCTGTTTCGTTGGATGATGGAATCGGCAATCAGCGGCCTGCAAAGCCTCGCGCAGGCACTTTTTGGGCACGGCAAAAGCGAGCTCGTAGCTGCGTGGTTCAATTGGTATGGCGACAACCAGCTGCGATTTACTTTCTGGTTTTTCTATGTGTCGGCCATTTGCGACGATCTTGGAATACCCAATTTCAAAACACTCGGCATATGGGTGCTGCGCCGGATTCGGCGGAGAATCAGTAAGCAACAAGTGGCGTAACAGGTTGGAAGCTTCCTCCGCTGAAATGAAAAGGGACGCGCTGAGCGCGTCCCTTGAAAAAATAAGCTGCGCTGAGACCCACTACTTGGTTTCCGAACCGCGTTTGGCTTCCCAATCCCGGGACTGGTTCTCGCCATTCCGTTCAACTTCAACTTTGCCTTTGATGGTATCGCCACTGATTTTACCGTGGTACTTCGACGTAATTTCGTTACCGTTAACCTCACGAACGACTTTGAATGAGATCTCGTCTCCCTTGATCTGGCCATCTTTGATATCGGTTTCGCGGGTTTCACCGCCCCGTGCTGGAGCGGCGATTTTGCCGGTCACTTTGTCGCCTTCGACCTTCAATTTGAGGGTCATTTTGCGGTCGGGCCCGCCATTACGGCCAGGTACGGTCCAGGTCCAAGTGCCGGAGGCGTCAGATTTTTTATCTTGAGCTTGAACTTGTGAGAGGAACCCCAGCGCGAGGATTGTGCCGAGGCCGAGCTTTAGGGCGAATGCTAACTTGTTGTGGATATGTTGCATATGCATTGTTCGTTGTTGTGTATACCCGGGTCGCAACCAAATTGCACGCCCGGAGCGACTTAGAAAATAATTAGACGGTACACCACTCTGAAAGGTTACGCGTATCATTTAACCTCGCGTCCGAAAGCCTTTTCTCAAGAAGGTGTCCTTACCTTGGTGGAACATCGACGCGATCAGAGCGTTCCGTGGACGAGGGTAAGCAGATGCCGACTCTGGAGCAGGAAGCCCCACCACCAAACCAGCAACAGGCCGCCCCGGATAAAAAAGAGGACCGAACCAAGGCTGATGATCAGGCGCACCAGGAAAAGGCCTGACCAGAGTTGGGTCGAGACCGGTCCTGGTGAGCGATAATTCTTCACGGCCAGGACGTACAGACCGAAGAGTACGGTCAAGACAACTGCGACGCTTTGGCGTCGAGCCAATCTCAAGGCCCAGGCGAAAGGTGCAAAAACCAGGAACAGTTGCGTAAAGGCCAAACTGAACAGGGTCACGGCGGCCCATTGCTCAAAAGTTAACGGGAAATCGTCAGGATTTCTGGCGCGGAGCACCGGATCGAGCCAAAGCCGCAACACGCTGGCCAGCGTCAGGCCACTGGCGGTAGCCCACAAAAATGGGATGTGAGCTATTCGAACGGTAACTACGGGTTGGCCGGTGTATTGTGTATGCCAGGCAAACACGAATGCCCAAAGCACGATGCTCCCAAGGAACAGGAGCGCCGCCAAGTACCAGACGGGGTAAGCCAGCCTTGGGGCCAGGCAAAGTCGAGGATAGCACGCGACGCAGGTAAAAAACGCCGCGATGGCGGCGGATCTGAGCACTTCCGGTTTTCCGAGCGAACGCATCCGGCTCATATCGTGGCATCGGTGCGGTTACGGCGGCAAGTAAGAGCATCCTTGGGTGAGATTAGACAAGTCCGGCGGCGAAGTTACTCCCAGAAGTCACTGCGAAAATGAAGTTGGCTGCCGGAGTCAGAATTGCTTTGACCTGGACCGCAAGAACTGTCTACCAGGCGAGGTTTTCCTGGTTGACAAAAACATTCAGGAAGTTGCTTTCCACACGTTCCCTTAGCGCTTCCGCCAGGTTCTGCCACCCGGGCGAAGCGTATAAGAGTTCACGTGCGCCCATAAACTGTTGTTCAGAGTATCTCCGCTCAGGTTCCTCCTCGGCCCTTATTGGCCCCGGCGTGCCAACTCCATTGATGGCGAGGTGGCATAACAATGCCCGCAGACTCGCTTCATAAAGCAGTTTCAACTCATTTCGATCGAATACCGCACCAAGGCCAAGCTTTGCAGAACTCTCTGCAAAACGATGATCGAAACAATTGCAGGGTAGGGCGGCCAATTCGTCCAGGAATTTTTGCCCGTCGGTTTTCATTGAGTCGCTGTGGTCTTTACAACCCAGGAATTGCCCTCTTTTTGGGTTCAGCCGGCTCGCTCCGCGCCCGCAACGCGACACACAGAGACGCCAAGCTTTTCATAACTAACAGATAATTAAAAAGCACCTCCATTAGTCGCGCTGCCCGTTTTTTGGTGAAGGCTCGGCTTCTTTTGCGGGCGTGGCGGCTGAAGAGTATAAGGGTTCTTACTCTACGATCGCGGCGATCGTTGTCAGCGAATGGCCTTCGAGTCGATTGTTGACGTAGAGGAAAGTTCTCCGTTTTGGTCCAGCGGCTTTGCCCTCGGCAATCAAGGTTTTGGCGGCGGCGCGCGCCGGTGGATTCTCTTCTTTCAGTTCGTTATATGGTTCGAACATTTTTACCGCTTGTTCGTAGGTACGCCCAGGCGTTAACAGGAATCGGGCGGCAACTAAGTCAGGATTGGTCCGGCTCCCTTCCAGTGTCATCTGTTCGCTGACTGGCGGCATGGCTTCCCATGAGTTGAACACATGGGTTACGTGATGGCGCGCCAGGCAGTCGAAGTAAGCCGGCTTGAGCCAATTCCGGTTGCGCATTTCGACGGCGTAAGGCCAGCCGGAGGGGAGCTGCCCAAGAAATTTATCGAGGTCAGCGACAAAATCCCGGCCGTGTGCATAATCGGTTTCCCAGAAGCGAGAGAACTCGAACATCAGCAGGCCCACATTCGGCCGGATGGATTCGCAAGGCTGGAGGAAAGCCGTCGCAAACAGGTCAGCATTGAGGAAATTCTCGTTCGGCTTGCCGGCGAGCTCTCCGAAGCGGTCGAGGTTCGGATATTTCTTGATGGTGATTGCGTCAGTTACTTTGAATGCGAACAAAAAATCATCCGGCACCTGGTTAGCCATGCCTTCGAGGTATTGCCGGCTCGGAAAGTTATAATAGGCGGCGTCAACGCAAACGGTCTTAAAGACCTCCGCATACTCGGTGATGCACTCCTTGTTAAAGCGGCTTTCGGCAAATTTCCCGCGCCACTCATAACGCGAGCGATCGTACAGCGTGCCGGACCAACCGGGGTATTTCCAGGAAGAGGTACCGACGAAGACACCCTGGACCGATAGATTAAGGAGCCGCTGCTGCATTTCTTCGCGGCGAAAGGGGCCGGGGGCAGGATTTTGAATCAACTGCTGCTGCATCGCTAATGGCGGATCTCGACTACGTCGCGGGGCTCCAACAGGATATCATCGCCCTGCAACAACTTGGCAGGATCGTAGGAGGTTTGCTGACCGTCGCGAATCAGGATGATGGACCCAGGATCGGTCGCGCCATAGTAATCCGCGGCCACGATGGCTTTGGCGAGGGTCAGATCCGCTCTCCAGGGAATGATGTTGTTCCTGACCTCGCCAATAAAAGTGACGCTGGGGCCTTGGGCTTGAGCCTGCTGCATGCGCTGCATGGCCTGCTGTTGTCCGGCGATGAAAGCCGCCCGGGCCTGGGCCTGCGCCTTCGATTTGCTGACGCAGCCGGCGAGCAGAGGCAGCAGGCAGAGGGGAAGCACGACAAAATCCGAAATCCGAAATCCGAAATCCGAAATAAATCGGTTGAATATAAGCATCGAAGGAATTGGACGTCTGCTCTGGGCTACTTCTCGCCCGGCCGTTTCAAAATTTTCCCAAACTCGCCCTCTACTGGCTCGATTTCGATACGACTCGTTGACTTGGGATTCGCAATCTCCGGTGCAGACGCAGGTTTCTTTTCCGGTTTAGCCGTCTTGGGATTCAGGGGGAAAGCAGAGGCTGGTGACAGCGGTGCGGGAGCAGGCGTTTCAGCCGGTTCGTTGTCGATGGGTTCAGGGCTTTGTCCTGGAATGTACCAGTTCGTGCGGTTTTCCAACCAGTTGCGATATCGTTGAAAACTCCACATGCCGTGGTCGGCACCGGTTTCCAACGGCGCGGCGATTTTGAAGAAATCACGATTACGCACGAAGTTTTTCACCGCATGAGTCGCCATAAGGATCTCGCATTCGGGAACACGAATATTGAGGTCCTGACGAAAGCGGAGGCGTTGGGCGATGACGGCGACCAGGCAGTCAGCCAGTTGAGCGGCAACGCTGCTTTGAATTTCGGCCGGAAAAGCCGAGATGACGCGCTGAAGCGCTTCGGCGCAGGTGGAAGAATGGACGGTTGCCAAAACCAGATGTCCAGTCTCTGATGCGCTGAGCGTAAGGCGCATGGTTTCGGGGTCGCGCATTTCGCCAACCATTAAAACATCGGGATCCTCGCGCAACGCGTCGAGCAACGCTTGCTCAAAACTCGGAGTGTCGCGGCCCACTTCACGTTGCCGAATATACGCGCGGCGCGGCCGGAAGGTGTATTCGATAGGACTCTCGATAGTGACGATGTGCCGTGTTTCGGTGAGGTTAATTTCCTGGACCAAGGCGGCCAATGTTGAAGATTTGCCACTGCCGGTGGCGCCGCTAACCAGAATCAGGCCGTGAGTATTATTGACGAGTTTTTTGATGTCGGGATGGAGATTGAGTTTTTCAATCGTGGCCTGAAACGACGACAACAAACGAATCGCAAACCCAACTCCGCGCGAGCTTTGGAGGATGTTGATGCGACAGCGGATTCCTTGAATGGTCTTGGAAAGGTCCCAGGAACGGCGCTCAAGAAAATGGGGCCAGTTATCTTCACCCATGATACCTCGCGCCCAGTCCAGGACGAGTTTGGCCGGCAGCGGTTCGCCGGTGGTCCTTAAGGTGCCCCGAACTCGCACCGCGGCAGGCAGCCCCGACTCGAGGTGTAAATCACTGGCCCCGTTATTCGCCGCTAGACTGACTAATGATTCCAAGTCCATCGTCCAATTCTATCTTTCAACCGCCGCTGTGGCAAAAAGTTCCTCAAAAATGTCGGAGACGACGTAAGGAGACTCTGATTGTAAACGTGATGCGTAGTGGGTGAAGCTATTTGACGCCTTCCGGGCTTGGAGGCTCTTCACGTTTTACGGCTCACGTTTTACTCAAACAAAGACTCCTTACGTCGTTTCCTACAGCCCCAAGATTTTTTCAGCAACTGGTGGGCACTTCCTGAAGCACTTCGATACAATGAGGAATGGCGGCGACCACAAAGCTGAGGCATTCCACTGCGCCGCTCGGCTTACCCGGCAGGCCGAGGACGAGCGTTTTGCCGACGACTACGGCGAGATTGCGTGAGAGAATCGCATTTTTGGTTAGCTTCAACGATTCCATGCGCATCGCTTCGCCGAACCCGGGCAACTCGCGCACGGCGATCTCACGTAAGGCTTCCGGCGTCACATCGCGCAATGCAACGCCCGTGCCGCCGGTAGTCAGGATCAGATGACATCCTTTTCCAATCTGTTCCTGAACAGCGCGCTGAATCTCAGCCTTTTCATCCGGCACGAGTGCTTCCGCCAGAACTTGCCAGCCATAACCTTCGGCGGCCTTTTTGAGGGCGGGCCCGCCCAGATCGTCATAGAGGCCGCGGGACGCGCGATCGGAAATCGTGATAATACCTGTTGCGATTCGCATGCTCTATTTTTTGGTCTTGGACACGAGCCGGACTTGTGTAATCCGCATCGTTTTATCGACCGCTTTGCACATGTCGTAGATTGTCAACGCGGCCACGGTAACTGCGGTAAGGGCCTCCATTTCAATACCGGTTTGCGCTGAGATCTTTGCACTGGCTGTGATCAGGATACGGTCTTGCGAGCGGGGAATTTCAAATTTGACCTCGCAGTGCGTTAGTGGCAGCGGATGGCAGAGCGGAATCAACTCGCCGGTCTTCTTGGCTGCTAGAATGCCTGCGAGGCGCGCTGCGGAAAAGACATTCCCCTTGGCAATGGTTTGGGACTGGATCAATTTCACAGTCTGTTTTTGTAAATGAATCTCCCCTTCGGCGAGGGCTTCACGGAGCATCACGGGCTTGGCTGAAACATCGACCATGTTGGCTTCGCCGCGACTATCAATGTGGGTTAGGGACTTCATTTCTCAGGTTCTAATCGTGGACTCGGCGTCACTGCGTGCTAAGTCCCACCTTCCACCCCCCGTTTCCATTCCTGGACCACGGCGCGGATCTGTTCGGCGGCATTGAGCTTGGGTTTGACGTGTTTGAGATTATACCAGGGCAACATGCCCAGCAAATCGGGGGTAACGAGAATTTTTCCGTCGCAATTCGGGCCCGAGCCAATGCCAATGGTAGGAATGGACAAGCGTTGTGTCAGTTCTGCGGCGACAGTGGGAGCGACGAGTTCGAGGACAATCGCAAAAGCGCCGGCACGCTGCAGAGCATCTGCGTCGGCCGCGAGCGCATGATGTTCTGCGTCTGTCTTGCCTTTGACGCGATAACCGCCCTCTTCACGAACACGTTGGGGTAACATGCCGAGGTGGCCGAGAAAAGGAATGCCACTGGCGACAATTGCCTCGACCTGTGGAAGAATGTCACGTCCACCTTCGGCCTTAATAGCTTCGGCGCCAGCGGCGATCAGGCGCCGGGCATTGATTAATGCGCTCTCAACCGTTCGATAGCTGTCGTATGGCAGGTCGGCTGCCAGTAAGGCTTTGGGCCTTGCACGAGCCGCCGCGCGCACGTGATGTTCCATTTCGTCCATGGTTACGTGCGTGGTATCGGGATAGCCAAGAACGACCATCCCGAGCGAATCCCCCACAAGGATGAGGGGAATGCCCGCTTCATCCAACAGGCGGGTGGTGGGAAAATCATACGCAGTAAGCGCTGGGATTCGCTCTCCTCGAGGCTTCATATTCCGAATTACTTCGGCTGTAATCTTAGCTGCCGTCATTTCTCTTCAATTCCTGGTGAAACTTGCCACTAATTCCTCGGGTGTAACAGTGGCGGTGCCGATTTTGCCGACAACAATGCCGGCGGCGTGATTGGAGATAATCGCCGCCTCGAGCGGAGAAGCGCCGGCGGCGATTGCCAATGTGAATGAAGCGATTACGGTATCGCCTGCCCCGGAGACATCGAAGACCTCGCGCGCGACGGTGGGGATGTGAATTGGTTTTTTGCCGCGTTGGCAAAGCAGCATTCCCAATTCGCCCAGCGTGATGAGCAGCAATGCGGGCCGGAGTCTTTCCAGGAGCTGGTGAGCGGCGCGCATCAAGTTAGCATCCGCCAGAGGGTCAGGGTTGCGGGTATCGTCGGGCAAATTTGCCAATTCGAAGGCTTCCTTCCGATTTGGCGTAATGAGAGATAGTCCAGAAAGATTAAGGTGATGAACCGGTTTGGGATCGAAACTGAGCCAGAGGCCGCGGGCGCGGCACGCGGTTTTGACGCCTTCCAGCAAAGATTGAGTCACGATCCCCTTGCCGTAGTCGCCGACAATGATTCCGGCGGATTTTAGGAGGTCTTTCTGGAGGACGGCCAGCAGCCGGGCCGTCATTGCCTGGTTCAGACCATCCCTGGTCTCTCGGTCAATTCGAACCACCTGTTGTTTATGGGCGACGATGCGGGTTTTGACGCTGGTTCGTCGCGTGGTTTGGGCCAGGAGACCTTCGCAGCCGATTTGATGTGAAATCAATAAGCGTTTGAGTTCCTGTGCCGGCTGGTCACGTCCAGTCACGCCGAAAAGATCCGTCGTCACTTCAAGCGCCGTCAAGTTGCGGGCGACGTTGGCGGCTCCGCCGGGCATGAAGCTTTCCCGTTCGAAATCGACAACGGGTACGGGTGCTTCGGGAGAAATTCTAGCGACGCTGCCCCAGATAAATTGATCGAGCATGACATCCCCAAGCACGAGAATGCGGGTCTGATTGGCTTTGGCAAGAATTTGCCGAACCCGTGATGGAGCGAGGCTGTAGTTCACACGCGTTTCTCTCAATCGAGGAAAGCCGTTAATGGGCTGGTGGGATCGGCTGTTTCCTGCTGTGCGGCCAGACCACATTCGAACGCTGCGCGCCCGGCCTCGACCGCCATTTTGAACGCGATCGCCATCCGGTTCGGTTCACTGGAGACCGCAATCGCGGTGTTCACCAGCACCCCATCAGCGCCCATTTCCATGGCTTCAGCGGCATGGCTGGGCGCGCCCAGGCCAGCGTCGATAATGACGGGTACAGTGGCTTGTTCGATGATGATACGGAGTTGGTCGCGGGTTTGAAGACCGCGGTTTGAGCCGATGGGCGATCCCAACGGCATAACCGTCGCTGTCCCCACCTCCTCGAGTCTTTTTGCCAGAATCGGGTCTGCGTTGATGTAAGGCAGCACAGTGAAGCCTTCTTTGACCAGCATTTCTGCCCCTTTGAGGGTTTCAACCGGATCGGGCAGCAGGTATCGCGGATCAGGATGAATCTCGAGTTTAACCCATTTGGGCAGGCCCGCGGCAGCAGCTAGCCGTGCCAGTCGCACCGCTTCTTCGGCATTCATCGCTCCGCTTGTGTTCGGCAGCAAGAGGAATTTTTTCGGGTCGATAAATTCCAGGATATTGGCAAAAGGATCTTTTTTCCCGCTCAAGTCCGCCCGGCGCAAAGCGACCGTAACCATTTCGGCACCGCTGTTGTCGAGTGCCTCGCGCATCGCTTCCGGAGAGGAGAACTTTCCCGTCCCCAGGATCAAGCGAGAGCGAAAGATGCGGCCAGCTATGATTAAAGGTGCGTGCGAGAACGCCATGCCGCCGAATCTAGTGTCTTAGAACCGAAAATCAAATGCCAAGCTGATGCTATGAGTGTGGGAGCCACCAAAGCTCAAGGTGTCGCTCGCGGTGCCAAAACTGACATCGGCGTGCCAATGCGGACTGTCGGTCGCAAAATAGCGGTACTCGAGGCTTAGCCCCATCTTTTCGTTAAGACGATACCGCAACCCCGCAAATGCCTGATAGGCGAATACGGCAACCGCATCGTCCCCGCTCAATGTGATGTTATTAAGCGTCACACTGTCGACATCGAAAATGCTTTCCGAAAAACCCACACCGGCGCCGATGAACGGTGTAAAAGGCGTTTTGTTCTGATACTGAAATTTGGCATTCACCAGAAACGGCACGTTGACGAACGTCGCGTCATGAACCCGCGTCGCACCGGTAATCGAGTCAATCGTGTTCGCCACCACACCCAATTCGACTTCGCCGGCGAACCAGTCGTTAACCTGGTAGCCGCCGGTGACGCCGAGCCGCAGCCCCGGGTCCAGTTTGACTTTCGACCCTGGCGCGACCGGCCCAAAGAATTCCTTGAGGTCGATGTCCTCAGTTATGTTTCCCCCGACATCGCCCTGGATGTAGAAGCCTCGGGCTTCGCCCAAAGCAGGAATGGTTGAGGTCATCACACTACCAGCAGCGAGTATGAGGAGGATTTTGGTAATTGCTTTCATAAAGCGGTTTGGTTGCTTCCTATCGTGAATGCGTAGTCTCCAAAGACGGCCACCGCGTTGTCAAGCAGCTTGGAGGGTAACTTGGGCATTGAATTTCCACTGGGCGACTTTAGTGTGAGGAGATGTTTCGTCCATGCATCGATTTGCATGATGGCAAAGTGAAACAGATCGTTGGCGGGTCCCTCGCTGCAGATTCGGGCAAACTCAAGACCAACTTTGTTTCGACGCGCCCTGCTGCGTGGTACGCGGAACTATATCAGCGGGACGCGCTTGCCGGCGGCCACGTGATCATGCTGGGACCCGGCAACGAGGAGGAAGCGCGGTCCGCGTTGCGTGCCTATCCGGGAGGGTTGCAGGTTGGGGGTGGGATCAATCTGGAAAATGCTCGTGGGTGGCTGGGGGCAGGCGCATCGCATGTCATCGTCACATCGTGGGTCTTTCACGACGGTACCATCGACTGGGCACGCCTGAAACAGCTGACTGCAGGCATCGGCCGAGATCGATTGGTCCTGGATTTAAGCTGCCGATTGCGTGACGGAGAATATTGGGTCGTGACCGACCGCTGGCAGAAGTTTACTGAGGTTGCTCTAAGCCAGGACACTTTGGCACAACTTTCACAGCATTGTGCCGAGTTCCTGGTCCATGCAGTGGATGTCGAGGGGCTTTGTCGCGGTATTGACCGCGGGCTGGTCGAGAGACTCGGAGGCTGGTCGCCCCTGCCTGTGACGTACGCCGGCGGCGCTAACTCGTTGGCAGACCTCGAGACGGTCACTCGTCTGGGCAAAGGCCGGGTCGATCTGACGATTGGGTCCGCGCTGGATATTTTCGGCGGAACGGGCGTTCGTTATGCGGACGTGGTTGCATTCAACCGCAAACTAAACACGCCACTCATTCCTCAAGGGCTGCCAGCTTCATGAACCTGCGCAGGTGGTTCCAGGATCATTCCCTGAAGCTGTTGGCCATCCGGGATACCCCCGAGGCGATCGCCGGCGGGGTCGCTATTGGAATTTTCTTCGGCTTCACTCCGTTATTTGGACTGAAAACTCTATCGGCGATCTTTTTTGCGTGGTTGACGCGCAGCAATATCCTCGCAGCGGTGATCGCCGGCGCACTCCACGATATCATTCTGCCTTTTATGCCGGTGATTTACCGGTGGGAATACGACGTTGGTGTTTTCCTTTTGAGTCATCCCCATCGCTGGCCTGAGTCACTGGCTAAACTCCACCGCGAAGGATTTGTATGGCACAGTTGGACTTCACTGTTTGGCATGGGCAAGCCACTCCTGGTCGGCGGTTGCGTCTGCGCGGCGCCGTTCGCCGTCGCATCGTTTTTCATCACCCGAACCCTGGTCGCACGTCACCAGCTCAAAAAAGCAGCTCAAAGTATCCCACCGGATGAGGAAGCGAATCCAAGTTGATCGATAATCCCGTGGTATTATTCGACGCCC
>Ga0310810_10003080_pt1 | contig 18108 bp, 11 predicted proteins | sample NCmetagenome_FD_207641 | JGI IMG/M metagenome (GOLD analysis project Ga0310810, IMG submission 207641) | Soil microbial communities from experimental microcosm in Duke University, North Carolina, United States - NC | ecosystem: Engineered > Artificial ecosystem > Soil microcosm > Unclassified ...
GTCGATGGTGAACGGCGCCGTGTTCGAGATGATGTCGTAGTTCCCGAGGACGCCGGCGGGGCTCAGCGTCGCGCTGATCGTGTACGGGCTGCCCGCGACGGACTCACCCGCGGTGCGAGTATACGTCGCGGTCACGCCGTCGGCAGCGACGAACCCACTGAGCGTGCCCGTGAGCGTGGGATCTACGTCGCCATACGTCTTGCTGGCGGCGTTCGGTGTGACCGACGCGGCCTTCCTGCGGATCGTGATGCTTCCCGTTCCCGACCCCGAAAGCACGTAGTTCGAGTCCGTGATCGAAAGGGTAACGGTGTACGTGTCGGCATTCGTCGGCGCCGCCGAGGAGTTGTACGACGTAGCGGTGCCGGTGTAGTTCACCGTGTAGCTCACACCCGACGGACTCGGCGTGATCGTCGCGCCGTGCGAGGTGCCGTCGTACGTGAATGGTCCGCCCGTGATGGTAACGGTCACCGGGGCCGCATTCACGGTCTGCCCGCCGCTCAGGGTGCCGTCACTGTCGGCGAAGTTGGCGGCGTTGCGATACTCAGCGGTGATGGCGTGCGGCAAAGCCGCGACGGCCAGCGTCGACGTGGCGCACGTCGCGACACCACTGGCATTGACGGCCACCGTGCTGCAGCCGGCGATCGCGGACCCGTCCGCCTTGAACGTCACATTCCCATCGCTGCTCGGATTCCCCGTGCCCGCGCCGGTGCCCGTGACGGTTGCCGTGAACGTCACCGACTGACCGAAGGTCGATGGCGTCTGACTCGAGACCACCGCTGTCTGCGTGGACCGCTTGTTGAGCTGGAACGAGAAGTTCGCGCTGGTGAGGGAACCGCCCGTGTCGCCGCCGCCCGCGCTTACCGTGAACTGACGGCTGCCGGCCGGCGTCGTGCCTCCGGTGGTGGTGATCGTCAACGTCGTGAGCATGGTGCGACCAGACCCGGTGAATGTCGCCGGGGAAAAGGCGGCAGTGGTGCCGGCAGGCGCGGCACCACCGGTCCAATTGATCGACCAGTCACCCGTGCAATTCCCGTTGCTCTTGCTGAGCGTGATGTTGAGGTAGCTGACGGTGTCTCCCGCTGCGGCCGCTGCTGGAGCCTGCGATACGACTGAGACGCTGCTCAGCGTGCAGGCGGCCGCCTGGTACGGGCCCACGAACGGCCCGCCATCGCCGACCGGTGCAGCACCCGCGGGCTGGATGAACTGCGTGCTCGTATCCGCGAGCGCGCGCGGGATGTTGATCCGCCCATTACCGGTCGCGTCCTGCGTCCCCGCCGGATCGGCATTACGCGCGATGCGGCCGACGATCACGCCGTTGGTCAGCGCCGGATCCACGGCTTTCATGAACGCCGCGACGCCCGCGACGTGCGCTGCCGCCAACGACGTGCCGCTGACGACGATATAGTTCCCCGCGAGGTCGATTGTCTGGATGTCGACGCCTGGAGCGGCGATGAAGACGGCCTGCCCCGAGTTGCTGAACCACGCGAGCGAATCGGCCTGATCCGTCGCCGCAACGCCCATGACGCCGCGGTCGCCGGCGGGAAACGTCGGGGTGTTCACGGCGTTGTTGCCGACGGCGGCGACGACGACGATGCCTTTCGACCACGCGTAGTCGATCGCCTCCTGCAGGCTCGCGCTGAAGGACGGCGCGCTGAACGCCATCAGAATGACGTCGGCGCCGTGGTCCGCGGCCCAGATCACACCGGCGATGACGTCGCTATCCTGACCTTCACCATTGGCGTTGAGCACGGTGACCGGGACGATCTGAACGCCGGTATACGCAACGCCCGCGATGCCGTCGACGGGGATCGTATCGGTCTGCGCGGCGATGATCCCGGCCAGCCACGTTCCGTGCCCGCTGGGATCGGTCGTCCCCGTCGAGCTATCCAGCATCGACGTGCCCGGCAGCACCTTGCCGGCGAGCTCCGAATGCGAAGCGTCCACGCCCGTGTCGAGCAACGCCACCTTCGCAGTGCTTGTCGGCGTGATGACTCCGAACACCTGGTCCCAGCCGATCCTCGGCAGCGCCCACTGATTCACATAGAGCGGATCGTTCGGAAGTGCTTCGGACGTGCGGGTTGCATTGACCTCGGCACTCTGCACTTGGGCATCGGCGCGATAGCGGGCGAGCGTTGCGTCCATGTCCTCGGGCGTGACGGCGACGACGAGCAGACGCAATGCGGGAATCGATGATGTCAGTGTGCCGCCGTTGCGCGCGACGATCTCCGCCTGCTGATCGGTCGTCAGCCCAGTGACAACCTTGACGATCAGCGACGACGTCGTTGCTGGCGAGGAAGTCTGCGCGGTGGCGAGGGCCGGCGCAAGTACGCCGCACAGAATAGCGCCCAGCAGAGTGACAACAGCAAATCTCGCGCGCATGGAGGTCCTCGTAGGAGGAGGCTCTTGGAGGACGGGCGATGTGCCCTGTGCTCAAACCCAATGACGTCGGTGGGGGAACGGCACATGCCGTGCCACACGCGTGCTCTGCCGTTGCTGCGGGTACAGGTGAACAATAATGGGCACCTGCGCACACACCGATAGCCGGTCGTGCAGCGCACATTAACCGAAAATGAATCCCGCCCGGCGCGGACGCGCCTACTTCGCCCGCGCGTGCTCGCAAAGACCGATCAGCGTTTCCTTAATGAACAGGACAGATACGGTGACCGCTATTCAAAAAGGGATTGCCGCGGGGGCACCGGCTGCTGCGTCCGCTAATCCCTTGTCGTTGCAGGTGTCGGATCAGCGTTCCGGCGTCGATCGGCGTACCCTCCACCCGCCCCAGCGACACTCTTTCCATGTGCACGCGGCTCTCGGCCAGCCCGTTCGTCGCCGCCGACGTGTGTGTGCCTTGACGGGCACACTTTCACGCCGTATCGAGGCCGAACGCGCGGAACGCCTAAGCCGGCCGCATGTGCCGATCGGCGCGGGGCGTTCGTCGCCTCTTGCTTTCGTTGATGTTGCCCATGCCGCACGAGGAGGAGAATTCATGACGCGTCTCGGTATGATCGGTACGGCTTCAACGGCGGGCCCAGCATCGTGGCAACAGACTTCAGCGTATTCGGCGGCGTAGCGGTGCTCGTCCAAACAAATTCGATATCATCTCAGGGCGTCGTCACACCGACCGATCTACCGTTCCATGTGACGGTCTCGTGTCGGTAGGCGCTGTCGATGCGAGGCCGATAGCGGACGCAAACAGCAGCTGGCCGCACACGGTCGTGCCGCCGACCTGGGGGTAACTACGGCCGCGCCGGCGACCGCGATCGGGCTGTCGGGTGCCAACGGTGATCGCGAACTAATAGGTCGTCCCAGTCTGATCGACGCCGAGGTGATCAAGCCAGTACTTCATGTGCATGGCCTCGAGGAGCACGGCGGCCGCATCGCGGTGCTCTCGCGCCGCGTCGGCGCACCCGAGCCGGTGCTCGAGACGGCCGAGCCCGAGCAGGCAGCGCGCGATGAGCGGGCGCATGCCGAGCGGCTCGGCGAGCGCGAGGGCCGCGCGGAAGTGATGCCGGGCGATGTCCGCGCGCGGCGGCTCGTCCTCCGCGGCGATCACACCGAGAAGCCGGTGCGCGTACACCTGGTTGCCGCGCTCGTCGCGCTCCACGGCCAGACGCAGCGCGCGCTCCCCTTCCCGCGCGGCGTCCGAGCGGCGCCCGGCCAAAAAGTACGCCTCGCCCAGGTGCGTGACGATCAGGGAAAGGCGTCCGAGGCGGCCCATGCGTCCGGCCTCCGTCACCGCCCGCTCGGCGAGGTCGACGCCGGCGGCGACACGCCCGGACAGTGAGTACAGAATGCCGAGGTCGCCGGCGATCGGTGCGTAGAGAAACGGTGCGTCGCGGGTCAGACGCAGTCCGTGCTCGAGCGCGGGGATGGCGTCGGCCAGTCGCCCCTGCCGCAGCGACGTGCCGCCAAGCCCGAGCTGCGCATGAGCTTGACTGAAGGCATGCGGAACCTTCTGCGCGAGTCGAATCGCCTCGTCGGCGTGCGCGATGGCTTCGGGGAATTCGCCCAGCTCGGCCAGGCTCCACGCCAGGTGTCCGCGCGTGAGCACGGACGCCGCGCCGGCCAGCCCAAAGTGTTCCCCCGCCCGCGCGCCGTCGGTAAGGCTCAGGGCGGCCCGAAGAAGAGTGACGGCGCGGCGATAGTCGCCGACGGCGCGCGCGGCGCCGCCAAGGCTGAAGTTGGCGACAACCCGGAGCGCAGGATCGCCGGCACGGTCGGCCAGCTCGACGGCGCGCTCGCCCGACTGCATCGCGCCCGTCGGGTCGCCAACCTCCCAGTACGCGGAAGAGAGCAGCGCCAGCGTGCGCGCGAGCCGCGCGTCATCGCCGAGCCCCGCCGCGATAGCCTCCGCCTCGCGGAGGACGGTGACCATGCGTGGATGCTCGCCGAGCGGGACGAGGGCCCGACACAGCTCGTCGCGAAGGTCGACCGCGAGCGCCCGGTGGCGGTCGTCGTCGGGCAGACGGGCCAGTGCGCTGAGCGCCTGCTCGAAGAACCGCACGCTCTCGCGCCCCGCCCGCGCTGTCCCGATCTTGATGGCCGCCTGACGCGCGTATCGGACCACCGCCTCCCACATCTCGGCCTCGGCGGCATGGTGTGCGAGTGCTTCGACGACGTCTTCGAGCGCATCCTGGTGAAAGCGCTCCAGGGCCGCAAGAACCTTCGCGTGCAGCGTGCGCCGCCGCTCGTGCAACAGGTCGCCATACGCCACGTCGTGGGTGAGCGAGTGGCGAAACGCATAGCTCGGCTCGGGGAACACCGCCTGCTCCTCGAGAAACTCGGCGTCGCGCAGCCGCCAGAGCGCCGCGCGTGAATCCTCGGGGGTGAGCTCCGTCACCGCTTCGAGCAGAGCGCTCGGCACGTGCTCGCCAATGATCGCCGCGCAATGCAGCACGCGCTTGTCCTCGGCGGACAGGCGGTCGATCCGGGCCTCGAGCACCGAGCGCACCGTCGGCGGGACGTGGATTGCCGTCACCGGACGGTCGAGTCGATACCGGCCGGGCTCACCGGACAGGACACCGCGCTGGACGAGGTCGCGAACGGATTCCTCGATGAAGAACGGATTGCCTCCCGTGCGCTCGGCCAGCACGCGCTTGACGGGAAGAAGCTCCGAGGCTGGGCCGAGCAACGCGTCGATCAGATCGGTCGTGATGGCGGGACCGAGGGGCTCGAGATGCAGATGCGTGCCGTCGACGCCTCGCAGCCACGCGTCGTCGTATTCGGGCCGGTACGTGAGCAGCAGCATGGTGAATGGCGTTAGTCGGTCGATGAAGAGCCGGAGCGAGTCCTCGGTGTCCGGATCGATCCACTGGAGATTTTCGACGACGATGACGATCGGGTGTCGGCGTGCCACCGCGCCAATGAGATGGAAGATCGCTTCGAAGCCCCGCTGCCGCCGCGCCGCCGCGTCGAGCCGCCAGAAAGAATCGCCGTCTTCGAGCGCGCCGAGCTGCCAGAGCAGAGCCGACACGTAGGGCGCGATGTCGGCGTCGAGCGCGCGTAGCACGGCGCCGACCTTCTCGCGGACGTTCGCGGCGGCGTCGCCGCGGCTGACGCCGAAGTAGCTCTTGATGATATCGAGACCGAGGCGCTGGCCCGTGACCCGGCTGTAGGACTCCGCCGCCGCGCCGAACGTCACGGCCCCGCGAGCACGGCAGATCGGCAGGAATTCCTGCACCAGGCGGGTCTTGCCGATGCCCGGCTCTCCCGTCACGGTCACCAGTCGCCCCTGCCCCTGAAGGACGACATCGAGCTCGGCGGTGAGCCGAGCGAGCTCACCCACGCGGCCCACGAGCGGCGTGACCATTCGGGACGAAGTCTCCACGCCCGCGGGCGCGGTCACGGCGCCGGTGATCTCGAACACCTCGACGGGATCCGCCAGGCCCTTGACGTTGATTGGCCCGAGCGACCGCGCCAGAACCCGTCCGGCGCAGAGCGCGGCCGTCTTGCCGGTGGCGAGGATGGTCCCTGGCTTGGCGAGCTGCTCCATGCGCGACGCCAGGTGCACGGTCTGGCCGACGGCGGAGAGGCTGCCAGCATCCGCTCCGACGGCGCGCAGGACGACCTCGCCGGAATTCACTCCGACGCGAATCTGGATCGGGATGCCATGCGTCCGCTGGACCGCATCACCGTAGGCGGAGATCAGTTCCTGCATCCGGAGCGCCGCATAGCAGGCGCGCACCGCGTGGTCCTCGTGAGCGACGGGGGCACCGAACAGCGCGAGGATTCCATCCCCGAGCGCCTGCGTGACGGTGCCCTCGTATCGGCGCACCGATTCCGCCATGAGCTCGACGACCCGATCGAAGACAACCGCAGCGTCTTCGGCATCGTGACTGGTGACCACCGCCATGGAGGCAGTGACGTCGGCAAAGAGAACGGTGACCTGTTTGCGCTCGCCGGCGAGCGCGGTCTTCGAGTCGATGATTCGTTCGGGAGCGCGTCTCGAAGTGTAGGCCTGCGGTGGGCTGAGGCGCGCCGCGGCACCGGGATCAGCGACGGGTGTCGCGCACTCGAAGCACAGCTTGGCGCGTGGTGGAAGCTCTGCCCCGCAGTTGGCACATTTGCGGGCGAAAGGCATCGCGCACTCGAAACAAAACTTCGCGAGCGGTGGGTTGTCCTGCCCGCACCGCGCACACTTCATGCCGAGCCTCCATCAAATCGGGCGGGCGTATGAGCACGTTAGCCCGCTCGGATGATGGCGTCAATTCACGGTTCGATCATCAGCTGCGGGACGTACTAACTGCGGTGCAGGAACTCTTCCGCCACGAGCCACGCCGGAACGCCAGCCAGGAACACCACGCTCAGAACTTCGGTCAGCAGCATCGCCATTGTCTCGTCCTCCTTGGGCGGAGGGCATAGGCAGGAGATGTGCCATATCCGCTGACGAGCGAAATCGCTCAGTTGTGCGGTGTTCCCCGGATCGGGCGACGGGCGAAACGCCCGATCGCCCGATCCGCCGCGCCCGAGACCGCTCTACGCTGACCCGCAGCGACGGCGTCTCCAGAATCGCGGAACGCCTGGCGTGTTCAGTCGACGTGGATCGAGTCGAAGAGCCGATCGACCGTCGCCCGTCGCTTATCGAAGTAGTGCAGGCGCGTCCCGGAATACACGATGAGCTGCAAGTGCTGCTTGATCACGGCGCCCGCTGCGGCCTCTTCGGCCTCGACGCCACCAGGCCACACGAAGGACAGCTCGAAACGGAAGCCGTCGGCCGTACCGAACTTGGCGGGTCGCAGTCCGGAAGCGTGGATTTTCGGAAGCTCCGATGAGACGCCACGTATCGACGACCAACTCGACGATCTCCGTCGGTGTCATAGTCGCCCGAAAGCGTGGTTGCTTGTTGGGACAGTCCACCTCAAGAGCGGGACACGCGACACAGATCGAAGCAGGCCGAACGCCGAAGCAGGCCGAACGCGGCGCTCAGCGACGCTCTCCCAGCCGTCGAGATTGCCCCCGAGTCGGCGACCGCCGGGGTGCCGCTCGTTCGAGCAGACTGGCGAGAATCGGGGGGCGCCGAGCCGTGCGCGGCGCCCCCGCGCGGTGTGGCTAGGCGGCCTGCTTGAGGATTGCTTCCATCTCCTTCTCGTCGAACGCACGCAACGTCGTACTGCTGACGTTACCCGCGGCCACCACGTTAGCCATCGCGCCCATCATCGCGTCCTCGGATGGCGCGTCGATGATGGAGACGAGGTCGTAGGGGCCCTGTGTCCACAGGAGCGCCTGTACCTTGAATCCCCGCTTCTCCGTCTGCTCGCGTGTCTGGCGAGTTCGCTTAACAGTTTCGCGGATGTTCTTCGCGCCTTCGGCGGTGAACTTGTAGAGCACAACATACCTCGGCATACATGCCTCCTCGCGATCGGCCGGCTGGGGCAGCGACGACGTGGGATGCAACATCTCGGCGGGGGGAGACCTCGCAACCACAGCAACCACCTGAATCCTCTACGCAAGTGTACACCAGGGCCGTCGTCCGACTGGCTGGCCAGGGCGCCTCCACCTCACGCCGCACTATCGGTCGACCGGGCCGGCGCGCTGCAGTCTGTGCGATCGTCCACCAGCAGGAAGAGCGTGTCGAGTTACGGTGTCGAGGTCTTAGCTCCGTAATTACTCGACGCATACGGCGCCACGCTGGCAGTTTCGCGCCGAGACTCGCGACGCGCGGGAATCAACAGCCGCACCGCGACGGCGAGCAGCACCACCGCGAACGCCGCTCGGCACGGTCCGGGCGCGATGTGATTCACCGCGAACACCCCGACGAGCGCGCCGAGCACGGCCGTCGGCAGCATCTGCTTCACGAGCCCGAGATCCAGCGTGCCGAGGCGATAGTGATGCCGCGCACCGAAGCTCGACGTCGGCATCATCGTGACGAGCGACGTCGCGCGGGCCGCATGAAACGACACGTCACCGAAGAGCAGCGTCAGGCCGGGCACCGTGACGATGCCGCCGCCGAGCCCGAACAGCGTCGACGTCAGTCCGCCCAGGAGCCCGACCGGCAGCGCCACGGCATAGCCGGCATAGGGATGATTCGCCAGCGTGAACAGCCCGGCCGCCGCGGCCGGGCGCAGGCACGCCAGCATGCGATACGCGGCGATCAAGAGTGAGGCTGCGAAGAGCATCCGCATGGTGTGCTCCGGCAGCCGTACCAGAAGTCGCGCCGCGAGCCGCGCCCCCACGACCGATCCGGCCGTGATGATGACGGCGAGCGCCCAGTGAATGTTCGAGCGCTTCACGAGCAGCTCGGTCGCCGCCCCGATCAGCGACACGCCGACGATCGTCCCGAGCGACGCGCCGACCGCACGCTTGATCGGGTAGCCCAGCATCAGCGTGAGAGCCGGGACGATGATGAGGCCGCCGCCGATACCGAGGAAACCCGACGACACGCCCGCGATGAAGCCGAGAGTTGCGAGAAACATGGGGCAGCTCCTCAGAACACCGGCACGCTGTTGTCGGCCAGCTGGTGCGCTTCGAGTGCCTTCGCCATCCGTGCGGCATTCGCGGCAACCTCGTGGTCGCCTAGTGCGTCGAACGCGGCCGCGGCTCGGCGTACGCCCTCCGCGGAGCCGTCCTGGCGGGCACGGAACAGCGCGCTCAGGTAGAGCTCACGCGCTTTGGCTGCCCCCATCGCCGGAGCGCCCGAAACACGCTCGATGCGGAGCCACGCGTCGCCGGCCTCGATGAGACGCTCCCAGCGGCGGCTCGACAGCGCGGACACGTACGCGGAATGCCAGGCGGCCACGGCGCCACTGACATCGCCGCGTGAAAGAGCGCTGTCCACGTCGGAGATCGACGCAGGTGGCGGCGGTGTCATTGGCGGTCGCGTCGCGTGCGTCGCGCGTACAGCGGACGCGTGGATCGTGACCGCCATCGCACCGAGCGCGGTGAGCGCCACGAGCATGCAGAATCCGACTCGAAGGGTGGCGGTCCGGCGGCGTCGGGTGGTCGTCATTGCGTCCTCCTCCAAATCACTGAAGTGTTCTGCGCCCGCCGGCGACAGCGCAATGGATGTGCCACACCGCCCGTGCGAAGAAACGCCGAAGATTCCGCGCTCGTCGTCCGCGCGAGCGCACGAGTTCGGGCGGATCGCCCGCGAACTCAGCGCGGGCGCTTGAGGCGCGACGCCCGAACGTGTAATCATGGGCCCCCTTTTCGGAGGCCCCCATGCACAGACGCCTGGTCGTCGTCGCTGCAGTGCTCGCCGTGATACTCACGATCGTGTCGTTCACCTCCATCGGGTCGACACCGCCCGCGGGCGCGCAGGGGCAATTCGACTGGAAGCGGTACGCGGGAAAGCAGATCAGGTTCCTGGTCAACAGCCACGACTGGACCAACGAGATCATCCGTCCCGCGACGGCGGAGTTCGAGCAGCTCACGGGCATCAAGGTCGCGTGGGAAATTTTCCCCGAGGATCAGTTTCGCCAGAAGCTCGCCGTCGAGCTGGTGTCCGGATCCGGCAGCGTCGACGGCTTCATGAGTCTCACGTCCTGGGACGGCTTGCGGTTCATGAAGGCCGGCTGGTACGAGCCGCTGCAGAAGTACCTCGACAATGCGTCGCTGACGAACCCGCAATTCGCGTTCGACGACTTCTTTCCGAACACGCGCCAGATCGCGACGCTGAACAACACGCTGATCGGCGTGCCGCTCTACCCGGAAGTGCAGCTTCTCTATTACCGAAAGGACCTGCTGCAGGCCAAGGGCATCGCCGTTCCGCAGACGATGGACGAGCTCGAGGCCGCGGCGAAGAAGCTGACCGACAAGGCGAACAACTTCTACGGCTACGTGACGCGCGGCAAGCGCTCGGCCGCGGTGTACACGCTCGCGCCGTACATCTTCAATTTCGGCGGTCAGTGGCTCGACAAGGACAACCAGCCGCAGCTCACCTCACCGGCGGCGGTGAAGGGCCTCGACCTGTACGGCCGGATGCTGCGTGAGTACGGACCGCCCGGAGCCGTCAACGTGCACGTGTACGAGGTCTACGACCTCGTCTCGCAAGGCCGCGTCGCGCTGGCGACCGAATCCAGCCTCGGCGTGTCGACGTTCGAGGATCCGAAGAAGTCGAAAGTCGTCGGCCAGGTCGGATACGCGCGCGTGCCGCGCGGGCCGGCCGGCAGCCACACGCCGATCATCTCGTGGGCGATCTCCATCGCGGCGCAGTCGAAGAACAAAGAAGCGGCCTGGTATTTCATCCAGTGGGCGACGTCGAAGGAGATGGTGGCGCGGCAGGCCAAGCTGAAGATCCCGCTCGCTCGCAAGTCGGTCTGGGACAGCGCGACGTTCCAGGCCGCGTTGCCGAAGGACTGGCTCAGCTCGTTCCAGGGCGCGCTCGCGGACGGCTATCCGAACCAGGCGAACCCGCTCGTGGTCGCGGTGCCGGAGACGCGCGACGCGATCGGCGCCGCGATCGTCGCGGCCATCGAGGGTCAGGACGTGAAGGCGGCGGCCGAGAAAGCGCAAAAGACGGTGGCCGAGATCATCAAGAAGACGCAGTAACATCGTCGAGCGCTGGGTCGATCGCAACCTGCGCTGGATCCTGCCGGCGCCCGCCGTCGCCGCCATGGTCGCGCTCATGGCGTTTCCCCTCGCCTACACCGCATACCTGTCGCTGCACGAATGGTATGCCTCCAGCGTCGTCGGCCCGGCGTTCGTCGGGCTCAAGAATTACCTGGCGCTGCTCACGGAGGACGAGCGCTTCTGGCCCGCGCTCGTACGCACGCTCGAGTTCACGATCGGCTCGGTCATCCTCAGCGTGGGCTTCGGCTTCGGCATCGCGCATCTCCTCATCCGGCGCTTCCCCGGCCGCGGGCTGGCGCGGACGATCTTTCTGCTGCCGATGATCGCCACGCCCGTCGCGATGGCGCTCGTGTGGATGACGATGATGAGCCCGACCATCGGCGTGCTGAACTACTTCCTGCGATCGCTCGGGCTGCCGGCGAGCGCGTGGGTGGCGAGCCCGCGCACCGTCATCGCCTCGCTGCTGCTCGTCGAGACGTGGATGTGGACGCCGATGATCACCCTGATCCTGCTGGCCGGGCTGTCGTCGCTGCCCGCCGAGCCGTTCGAGTCCGCGCTGGTGGACGGTGCCTCGGGCTGGCAGGTCGTCTGGCACGTGACGCTGCCGCTCATGCGCTCGACGATCGTGGTGGCCGCGCTCTTCCGCACGATCGACGCGCTGAAGATCTTCGACATCGTCTACGTGATGACCGAGGGCGGGCCGGGATTCGCGTCCGAGACGCTCAACCTCTACGTGTTTCAGACGAGCTTCAAGTATCTGCACCTCGGGTACGCCTCGGCGCTCATCGTGATCTTCTTCTCGATCGTGCTCGGCGCGAGCCTGCTGCTGCTTTGCGTGCGGCGGAGCGCGGTGTGAGCGCTCATGTGAGGTCTCGCGCGCTGCGGGCGGCGGCGTTCTGGCTCCTGCTGCTCGGCTCGCTCGGCGTGCTGGTCTTTCCGTTCGCCTGGATGGTGATGGGCTCGTTCAAGACGCAGGCGGAGTTCATGGCGTACCCGCCGCGCTGGTGGTTTCGGCCCACCCTCGACAACTACACGAACGTCTTCGTCCGGAACGACTTCCTGAAATTCACGGTCAACAGCCTCATCATCGCGCTCGGCTCGACAGGCCTCAGCCTCGTGCTCGGCGTGCCTGCCGCCTACGGCATCGCCCGCTACCGGCAGACGGGGCTCGGAATGCTGCTGCTCACGGCCCGCATGGCGCCGGGCATCGCCTTTCTGATTCCGTGGTTCATCCTCTTCTCCAAGCTGCGCATGGTCGACACGTATCCCGCCGTCATGCTGGCGCACATGGTCGTGGTGCTGCCGCTCGTGATCTGGGTGCTCGTCAGCTTCTTCGAAGACGTTCCGCGCGATCTCGAGGAAGCGGGCCTCATCGACGGGTGCACCGTGCTCGGCGTGTTCCGGCGCATCGCGCTGCCGTTGGCGCGGCCCGGCATCGTGTCCACCGCCATCCTCGGCATCATCGCCTCGTGGAACAACTTCATCTTTTCGCTGATCCTCGCCGGCAACAGCACGCGCACGCTGCCGGTCGCGATCTTCAACTTCGTGTCGTACGACTCGCTGAACTGGGGCGGGCTGACGGCCGCGTCCTCGATCATCACGCTGCCCGTGCTGGCGATGGCGTTCCTGGTGCAGAAGCACATCGTGCGCGGGCTCACGTTCGGCGCGCTGAAAGGGTGATCTGCCGGCTGAACGTCACGACGACTGTGCCGCTGAGCACGACACCGAAGTAGCTCGGCGATTATCGGGATCGCGTCCAGCGCTGCCCGAGTGTCGCTCGCTCAAGCTTCTCGAGTCGGATCTCGGGTATTGCCGAAACGCGCGGTCGCCGCCGCGGGCCGGCGTTGCAGCACCTGTGCGCGCAACGTCGAGCGGCAACGCGGCTATCGCGTCCCCGCGGGCAAAGGTGGCGGGGCTGGTGGAGTCCCCGTCCACTCCCCGGCGACGGCCGGCACCCAGACCCACTGATAGGGAACGCGACCGCCATCGCCGCGAAGTCGATAGCAACCCCCGACGTAGCAGAAGACTGGTGGAGCGAACGTGACCGTTCGCTGATTCGAAGCAGGCGTGTCGGGGGCGTCGGCATACATCAGATCGGTAGAGGTGTAAGACGGTTCGCTGACGGCCAGCCCCAGGAACGCTTGACCCACGGCTACTGGGCCGAAGCAGCAGCCGGACTGCTGGAAGCCGTGGTGGTGGGAGCGGCTACCGAGCGCGCCGCCGTGCACGCGAGCACCGTGAGATTCGCCGCGAACCCCGTGCGTTTCGCGCATTGCGCCGCGGACGGGCGTCGTGAAGATGAGCGACACCGATACGACGAGCGTGAAGGCGGTCACCCGCCGACCCATAGGGTCACTATACGGCTAGAGTCGCTGTGCCGCACAAGCTGTACGGTGCGGTGCCATCGCGTCGCCTCCTTGGCTGTGCGTCTAGGCGATCGCGCTGCGAGTGATCAGTAGCTGCTGTTACGTCGGCGAGGACCGCGGCGCGCAGCGGCGGTAAGGGAATACGCCGACCAGCCGAGCCTCGTCCAATCGGCATGTGTCAGCGCATTGGCGGCCGAGGCCGGGGGACACCACCTGACTGGCGGATCGGCATGCCGAGGACATTGCCGCGGCGCGCCGCCGCAGATTCGGCATATCTCGACTTTCGTCGATGCTGGCCTTGGCATTGAGAACTCCTCCGAGACTTTTAGCGCTGCGATGCCCGGCATTCGTTGCCGGCGTTTAGCGTCAGCCGCGTCGCTCCAGGTCGCGGCAGGGATGCTATCGAGCGGTTGGTGTCCAGGGCACATACGTCTCGTACGTCTCGGTGATCAATTTCGGCGACGAGCGAATCGAGAAGACCGAACGGATTTCGCCACAACAGCGGCAGTGCTCATCATCGAGGCGAACGAGCGGTAACGCCGCGCCAATGACGATGAGGTATTGATTGACGTGAGAAACGCTCAGGCCCAGCGCAGCGGCGGTGCAGTCGAGACATGTAGGTCGTTCGCGGAGCAGTACGGCGAGCACCGCCGCATGCCCGGGAACCACCTCTCCCTGGCTCATATTTCGCGCCTCGCGGTCTTCATGGCGGTGCCGCAGCTGCATGTCGTCGGCCAAGCGTCAGCCCGGCCACGGAGTCGCGCGTAACATGTCGGAAAACCGCGGCTCGTGAATGCTCGCGGTACTATGGCCGATGCAGCCGTCGACTATCCAAGATTGAATAGCCCGGCGGCGCGTCGTCGCGGTCTCCTGGGGAGCGTTGCGGTGTGATGTGGCGAACGAGATTGAGCCAAGTCGCTGCGGACGAGCGGATCATCCAACGCCTGCGATGCTTATTCAGATCTGGATGAGCCGCCTCAGCGCCGTCGGTGTGATCGGCATGCTGTCGACCCTTATGCCGAGCGCATCCTCCACCGCGGAGGCCACCACCGCCGCCACGGGCAACGTGCCGGACTCCCCCACGCCCTTGAGGCCCAGCGGGTTCAGCGGCGACGGCGTCTCGAGATGGTCGATCGCCAGGGACGGAACGTCGTCGCTGCGCGGCAGCGCGTAGTCCATGAACGAAGCGTCCAGGCGCTGGCCAGCGGCGTCGTGGCGAATTTGCTCGAACAGCGCGCTCTCCAGCCCCAGCGCGATCGCGCCGTGCAGCTGGCCCTCGACGATCGTCGGATTGATCAGGCGGCCGCTGTCGTGGGCCATCCAGTAACCGGCGATGCGCACGCGGCCCGTCTCGGCATCGACCTCGGCGAGCGCGACGCAGGCACCGCTGGAATACGCGATGTCCGGCGGCTGGAAGTAATGCGTGGCTTCGAGCCCGGGCGGCACGCCGCTCGGCGCGGGCGCCACGGCGGCCGCGGAGGCGAGCCGGCCGAGCTCGATCGATCGCGCAGCGTCCCGACGCCACGCAAAGACTTTGCCGTGCTGCTGCACCTCGTCCTCCGGGATGCCGAGCGCCTGCGCCGCGAGATGCACGCACTTCGCACGGAGCGAGCGTGCGGCGAGCGCGACGGCGGTGCCGCCGACGACGGCGGCGCGGCTGGCGAATGTGCCGATGCCTTGCGGGATGCCGAGCGTGTCGCCGCCGATCACGCTGACCTCATCGGGCGTGACGCCGAGCTCGTCGGCGGCCACTTGCGCCAGCGTGGTCTCGAGCCCCTGCCCCTGCGACGGCACGCCGGTGAACACGGTGATGCGCCCGGCGGCATCCGCGCGCACGGTAGCGCCCTCGAACGGCCCGACGCCGGTCAGCTCGACGTAGCACGCGAGACCGACGCCGAGCCGACGGCCCTGCTGACGCGCGCGCACGCATTCCTTGACGAGCCGCTCGTACTCCGACATCTCGAGCGCGCGGCGCAGCACGGCCGGGTAGTCGCCGCTGTCGTACACGACGTTGCCCGAGCCGCGATAGTTCGGGAGCCCGACGTCGTACGGCATGTCGCCGGGCTGCACCAGATTGGCGAAGCGTACGGCGACGCGATCGCGGCTCGTCTCGCGCGCGATCAGATCCATGACACGCTCGATGACGAACACGGCCTGCGGCTGGCCCGCGCCGCGATACGGCGTCACGGGCACGCGGTGCGTGTAGACGCTGTCGAACGTCACCTCGATGTTCGGGATGCGGTACGGCCCGGCCAGCATCGACGCGGTGAGCAGCGGCACCACGAGCCCGCGCGGCGTGTACGCGCCGGTGTCGTGCACGAAGTGATCGCGCAGCGCGAGCAGCCGGCCCTCGTCGTCGAAGCCGACCTGGACCGTGTGCGTCTGCGTGCGCTCCTGCGTGGCCGTGAGCATGTGCTCCACGCGGTCCTCGAGCCAGCGCACCGGGCGGCCAAAGCGCATCGCCAGCAGCGGGATCAGCACATCCTCCGGATAGACGATGAGCTTGGCGCCGAAGCCGCCGCCGACGTCGGGCGCGATCACGCGCACGCGGTGCGGCTCGATGCCGAGCAGCTCGCAGACGAACTGCCGCACCTGGTGCGGCACCTGCGACGACGCCCACACCGTCAAGAGCCCCGCCATCGCGTTGTACTCGGCGACGAGCCCGCGCGTTTCCATCGGCTGGCCGCCGGCGCGGCCGATCGTCAGCGTCAACGCCGAGCGCCGCGGCGCGGCCGCCAGCGCTGTCGCCACGTCGCCGCGCGCGAGCGTCACGCGGCCCGCGAGGTTCTCGGCGGTGTCGTCGTGCACGCGCGCGTCGCTCGGCGCCGTCGACCGCGCGTCGTCTGGTCTCGCGGGCTCCTGCACCGACGGCAGCGGCTCCCACGCCACGTCGATCAGCTCGCGAGCGTCCTGGGCCGCGTAGCGGCTCTCGGCCAGCACCACCGCCACCGCCTCGCCCACGAATCGCGCGCGCTCGCCCGCGAGCAGATGGAAGTTCCTGCCGCGCAGCGCGGCGTGCGGCGGCACGATCGGCAGCATGCGCGCGGCCTCACCGAGATCGGCGTGCGTGACGACGCCGGCGACGCCGAGAGCCTTCAACGCGCGCTCGGCGTCGATCGCGAGGATGCGCGCGTGCGCGTGCGGGCTGCGCACGATCGCGGCGTGCAGCATGCCGGGCAGTGTGATGTCGCCGACATAGCGGCCGCGGCCCTGAACGAGCCGCGGATCTTCTTTGCGCAGATAGCGATCACCGACGAACTTCACGCCGGCAGTGTAGCCAAACGTCGACGATTGACCAGCGATACCCGCATCGCTACGCTGCCGGCATGAGACCGCCGCGGCTCACGGTATCGCGATGAAGCAGCCGCGGCTCACGGTGTCGGGATGAAGCAGACGCCGCTCACGGTGCGTCGCTGAAACGCGTGGAATACGAGCGGCTCGTGCACCTGGGCGCCTTCGACGAGGACGACCCGATCGAGCTCATCGGCGGGCAGCTCATCGTCGCCGAACCGAAGGGCAGCGAGCACGCGACTGCCGTCGGAATGGCCCACGATGCATTGCGGGCGGCACTGCCGTCAGGATGGATCGTGCGTGTTCAGGATCCCATCGCTCTCGACGACGAGTCCGCGCCGGAGCCCGACGTGGCCGTCGTCCGGGGCTCGCGCGCTCAGTATCGCCACGCGCATCCCGCCCGCCCCGCGCTGATCCTCGTTCTTACAGTGCTTCACCGGGCGTTGACCCGCCCTCGCTCTGCGGGGCCGGGGCCGCTACACCTTCCCCAATCGCGGGTGCTCGAACATCGGAATGTTGACGCCCCACGGCGCCATCCGCTTGCGGATTTTCGCGAGGAACTCCGGGAACACGCGCATCTCGTCGTCCGGCGTGTTGCCGCCGAGCCCCGCTTCGCACGAGATGCGGTCGGCGTCGATCTCCGCCGGCGTCGCGCTGCCGCCCTCGATGGCCAGCCACAGGTTGCGATAGCCGCGGAACTCGACGTTCTCGATCATCGTGATCACCGCGGACTCGATGTTGCGGACGGTCTCGGGCGTGAACGACGGCGCCCACGCATCGAGACACTGCCAGCCGAACGCGATGTGGCGAACCTCGTCGCGCAGGATCAGCTCCATCAGCCGGCGCACGGCCGGGTTCGTCGCCTTGTGCACGGTGGCCTTGAAGACGTCGATCAGGATTTCTTCGGCCGCGCAGACGAGGCTGGCGAAGATGCCCTCGAGCGACGTGTCCGGGTCGAAGGCCATGCGGCGCACGCCGTGGGTGCCGACCGCGCCGGCGGTCGGCGGGTTCTGCGGCTGCGGAAAGTAGTGCCCCAGCCGCTCGGCCATCAGCCACGAGGCTTCCGCGTGGCGCCCTTCCTCCATCGTGCGCATCGTGAAGAAGAACTGCAGATCGGGCAGCCGCCGCTCCAGGCAGAAGCGCAGCAGCAGCGCCGGGCTCTCGGAGATCGCGCCGTACTCGCCCCACGTGCGGCGGCTCCAGTACATTTGCGCGGCGAGTAACTGCTCGGCGCTGTAGCGCTCGGGGTGCAGCTCCTCCCACGGGATGTCGGTCTGCGGGTCCCACTCGAGCGTTTTCGCGCGCCGCCACAGCTCCCACACGTCGGGCATCGCCGGCGCGAGCTCCAGCGGAAAGCGGCGCTCGGCCACGTACGCTTCGGTGCGCTCTTTGTCCATCAGCATGGCAGTTCTCCATATTGCTATATCGCTATATAGTCCCGAGC
>Ga0310810_10003083_pt1 | contig 18098 bp, 13 predicted proteins | sample NCmetagenome_FD_207641 | JGI IMG/M metagenome (GOLD analysis project Ga0310810, IMG submission 207641) | Soil microbial communities from experimental microcosm in Duke University, North Carolina, United States - NC | ecosystem: Engineered > Artificial ecosystem > Soil microcosm > Unclassified ...
GACCGAGGTCAGCCGGAACCTCGAGGTGCGGGTGCCGGAGGGGGTCGCGGAGCCGGGCAACTGACGTCCTGAGCAGGCGGGGCGGGCCCAAAACACTTCTTGACCAACGTCTGACGTACGCGAATAATTCTGCGCGTCGGAACCCCGCTCATGCGCTCCTCGAACGTGCGCCTCGCCGCGGAACCGGTTCATACCGCGGCGGTTCGCATTTTGGGGCGAGATGTCCGGAGCAGGTCCCGGCCGCGTTCCTCGCGATCCGGCTCCCCGGCCGGATCGGTTCCTCTCAGAGGGGACTTTGGGGTCCCCTGTCGCAAGGAGTGGGAAGTGGCTCTAGGTACTGTGAAGTGGTTCAACGATGCGAAGGGCTTTGGTTTCATCTCCCAGGAGGGCGGCGAGGACGTGTTCGTGCACTTCTCGGCGATCCAGGGTGAGGGCTTCAAGACCCTGGCCGAGGGCGAGCGCGTGGAGTTCGACATCACGCGGGGTCCGAAGGGCCTGCAGGCGGCCAACGTCCGCAAGACGGCCTGACGCACCACTGTAACTTGCGAGCGGCCGGTTCCTCTTCGCGAGGAGCCGGCCGCTCGCGTCTTTGGGCGAATTCCTAGCCCTGGCGCGCCGCGCGCTCGGCGCCCTCGCGGCGCTGGACGGGTGAAGCGAGGAGGGAATCGAGTCGAATGATCTCCCCCGAGCGCGCCACCTGGCCGAACGACAGCACGCCCGTCGGGCACGTCTCGACGCACGCCGAGCAGCGCACGCACTCGGGGTCGCGCATCGGCAGGCCCTTGTTCGCGAAGCTCATCACGTCGATGCCCTGGTGGCACACCGTCGTGCACTGCGCGCACGAGATGCACTTCTTCTTGTCGGCGACGATGGCGAAGCGTCCGAATCGCGCGTAGACGTGCATGAGCGCGGCGAGCGGGCAGAAGAAGCGACACCAGAAACGCCCCGAGTACCAGAAATACACGCCGTAGCCGAGCACGCCGGCCAGGAAGACGTCGACCGTCCACTTGTAGCGCGTTTCGAACAGGACGTAGAAGTGCTCGTCGATCCAGTCGCGCCCCGGAATCAGCCAGCCGGTGATGCGCACGAGCAGCAGCAGGACGGCGATCGCCAGCACGCCCTGGCCGGCCAGGTTCAGGCGATTCCACTTCGGACCGTGCGGCATCTTGTGGCGATGCGTGTCGCCGAGCGTCTCGGCCAGCGCGCCGCACGAGCAGATCCACCCGCAGTACGCGCCCTTGCCGAAGAAATACACGGCGAGCGGGATCAGCACGCAGGTCTGCACGATGCTGATCGCGATCCACCAGCCGAGGGGCTGGTCGGTGAACAGGTTGTACACGTTCAGCGGCCAGGCCAGGACCAGGCCGTACGCGCGCCAGAACTCGCGGCCGTGACCGTAGTTCACGACCGGGAACAGCGCGTCGGCGATGCCGCGCGGCAGCCAGCCGTGCGCGTCGAGCTGAGGCAGCAGGATCTCCGGGATCAGGAACAGCGGGAACACCTGAATGGCCATGAGCGTCAGCGTCTGCGCGGTGACGTACGGCGTGCGCCGGCGCCGGATGCGCCGGATACCGAACACGACGACGACGATCGAGTAGGCCAGCGTGTAGTAGAACGCCGGCCCCGCGGCGCTGATGGCGAGCGTGCCGATCAGGTTCCGGGGATCGTGCGCCGCCCGCGACCACGCGCCGCCGGCCGCCGCGAACAGGTCCGGCAGGTTCGCCGGGAACCAGTGGCGCTTCTGCCACCATTCCCAGGCCGCGCCGTAGGACTTCCAGTTGTAGAGCCACGCGCAGAACACGAGGAACAGCGACAGCGCGCTCCAGCGCCGCGGCGTCATCTCGCCGGCGATCGGCACGCCCGAGCGCCGGAACGTGTCGAGCGGCGCCTCGCGGCCGATCATCGCGAACACCGCGTCGTTGTCGATCGTCTCGCGCCGCCCGTCCGCGCCCTCGACGTCCACGCTGCGCTCTCCGATCGCGCGGACCCGCGTGCCGAGGCGGAGCGCGAGCCGCCCGGGCGCGCCCGCGCGCATCGAGGAGCTGGCCGGCGTCGTCACCCTCTCGGACGTCGGGTGCTCGATCGCCACGTCGGCGGTCGGATCGGCGACGAGGCGTTCGAGGCGCGCCAGGTTGTCGGGCTTGGGCCGCGCCAGGGTCGCGCCGCGATGGACCAGCGTCACGTCGGCGCCGGCCACGGTCAGCGCGATGGCGCACTCGAGCGCCGAGTCGCCGCCGCCGACGACGAGCGCGCGGCGGCCCGCGAAGTCGCGCGGGTCGTGCAGGCGGTTCGTGACCTTGTCCAGGTCTTCGCCGGGAACGTCGAGGCGCCGGAAGTTGCCGCTTCGTCCGATCGCGATCAGCACGCGCCGGGCGGCGACGCTCGAACCGTCCGCCAGCTTCACCGAGAGCCCGGATCCCGCGCGCTCGACCCGTTCGACGCGCGCGGCGAGCGGCGAGACGCCGGCCGCCGCGGCCTGGGCGCGCAGTTCGGCGACGAGGTCCTCCTTCACGTCCGCGGTCACCTGCAACGCTCCCGCTGGCTGGAACGCGTGCGGGTACGTGTAAATGGGTTTGCGCTTCGGGAAGTTGACGAGCGTGAAGAACGGCTCGGCGGCTTCGCAGATGGTGACCGAAAGGCCGAGTCTCCTGGCCTCGACAGCGGCGGCGACGCCCGCTACGCCGGCGCCGACGATGGCCAGGTCGCACGCTCCCTCGGGCGCGCCGGACGCGCGCAGCGTCGGGTCGGCGGCGACGGTCCGCGCCACGCGCGCGCCGGAATCGAGCGCGAACTTGAGCAGCGGGACGCCGGTCAGGTCTCCGGCCACGTAGACACCGGGCACCGCGGTCGAGCCGTCGGCGTGCACCTCGGGGAGACGCTCGACCGTTCCCGCCGGCCAGCCGGTGTGCAGCCACCTCGCGTAACGCTTGAACCAGCCGATCAAGGTCGCCCTTTCCAGAGTTCGAAGCGGGGCGCAGAGTGTCACGCGCCGGCGGCCGCGCGCAATGCGGCGGCCGCCACGTCGACTACGAAGCGGACTCCAGGGAGGTGACGGCGCGGGCGCCCGGGCTCGGTCGGGAGCGTCCGTGCGCGACCGTTCATGCTTCACGCGAGGTCGAAGACCGGCCCGGGCGACGCGTCGGGCGGGCGCCAGCGGGCCGGGATTGCCGACCTGGGAACGGCGGAACCCGATGAAAAATCAGTCTGGACATGCCGATGGGTTCTGATAGCTTACCCGCCCGAATCCCCTCGTGGGCACCAGGGAGGGGGTCGCCTCGCGGCGGTCGGTCCGTCGGCTGAGGCCCGCACAGCAGCCGGCTTCGAACCCAAGGAGGGAGAGGCACCATGAGCAACCAGACGAAGGAAACCCAGGTCGAGCTCTACAAGGCGTACTCGGTGAAGGAAATTCTCGAGCGCCGCGAGATGTTCGGCTTCTCGAGCAGCTTCGACAGCCTGAGCGCCGGCCTGTCGGGCGTGAAGTAAGAGTCTAGAAGCCGCCCGCCCACACGCGGCGCGGTGAAGGTTGGACGGCGGAAGGGAGCGACAAGCGATCCCTTCCGCCTTGCCATTTCTCCCCTCGGCGAGGTGTCCCTTTGAACCTACGCGACCTGACGCTTCCCGCGCGCAGCGCGTGGCTCGGCGCCTACGCCCGCGTGCGCCTGAGCCGGGGCTACGAGCGGGTCGCGCCGTGGGTCAGCCTCGTGCCGGTGACGCTGACGTCCGCCTACGGGGACTCGCTGGGCTCGGCCGAGGCCATCGCCATGGCCAAGCGCTGCCTGATCTATCGCCTGCTCATCCGGCTCGACCACGAGGACCTGGCCCGCGGCGGCCGCGCCCACGAGATCCGCAATGGCGAGGCGCTGCGCGCCGCGCACCGCGAGGGGCGAGGCGTCCTCGTCTGCTCCATGCACCTGGGGCCGTTCTTCTACGTCGCGCTCGAAGTCGGCGGGCTGGGCGTTCCCAGCACGACCGTCGCGGCCGACGACGTGCGCGACGAGATGCAGTCGGGCTGGGACGTGGCCATCTCCAAGGTGCCGGGCACCATCCGCACGCTGCCCGCCCGTGGCGCGCGCACGCTGATCAGCTGCCTGCGCGCCCTGGAGCGCGGCGACGCCGTGACCGTGTTCATCGACGGCCAGACGGGCGTCGGCGGCCCGGGAGCGGGGCAGCACCACGCCGAAGTCGTGCGCATGATGGGCCTCGACATGCGCCTGCGGCTGGGGCCCGCCTACCTCGCGCAGAAGGCGCAGTCTCCGGTCGTCATGGCCACGGCGTATCGCACCGCGCTCGGGCATCGGGTGATCGAGTTCTCGGACCCGCTGCCGCCGCCCCGGCCGGGCGGACACGAGGAGCGCGCCGAGTTCACGCAGAGCATGATGCCCTGGTTCGAAGCGCGTGCGCGGCAACATCCCGAGCAGTGGGGCGGCTGGTTCGTGCCGATCCTGACCTGGGCCGAGACCGGCGGCGCGCCTACGGTGACGCGCGAGGCCTACGACGCGACGCTGGCGCGCGTCACGGCCCTCCTGTCGGGCAGCGTGCGTCGCGCTCGGCTGAGCGCGGATCGGGCCCGGGTCGCCGTGTTCCGCCACGGCGAGGAGCGGGTCTTCGTGCACGGCGCCACCCGCCGCATCCTGGCCGCGACGCCGCTCGGCTTCGACCTCATGAACGCCGCGTACAAACGCGTCCCCCTGCACCGGCTGCCGCGGCTGCTCAACGAGGGATCGGAGCCGCTCAGCGTCGAGGTCACGCGCATGGTGCTGGCCGGGCTCGCCACGATCGAAGGCGACCCGGTCGCGTGACGGCGCCGATGGCGCCGGGCCCACCCGGCCGGCGTGCCGCGGGCACGGCGCTGCGCGCGCTCATCGGTGTCGTCGTGGTCCTGGCGCTCGGCGAAGCGGTCGTGCGCCGGTGGATCGAATCGCCGTCGACCGCGCTCGGCGACCCGCGCTACGGATTCGTGCAGCCGCCCCACACGCGCATCGTGCACAGCAGCGAAGGCTGGAGCGAGACGCGCACGAACGCGCTCGGGCTCTTCGACGACGAGCTCCAGTCCCATCCCGGGCATCGCGCGCTGCTGCTCGGAGACTCGTACGCCGAGGCGCTGCAGGTGCCGCGCGCGGCCAGCTTTCAGCGCGTGGCCGAGCGTGACGCGCCGGGCTGGGAGGTCGTCAACGCCGGCATGTCGGGGCGCTCTCCCGTCCAGTACGCGGACTGGCTCGACGAGTGGGACAAGCGCCTGCACCCCGAGATCGTGCTGGTCCAGATCAACGACGGCGATCTCGACGACCTGACGCTCGCGCTCCGCCACCCGGGCGCGAGCGGCATGATCGAGGCGCTGGGGAGCGGGGACGAGCACGGCGTGCGGCGCCTCGCTCACGACGTGCTGCGCGGTTCGGCGCTGGCCACGCTGGTATGGCGTCGCGTCTCGCTGCTGTCCGGCTACGAGCGCGAGCGCCTGGCGCAGCGCTTCACGCACGTCGCGGCGACGAGCGCCGCCATCGAGCGCCACCCACCGCTCGATCCCCGGCTCGCCCCGATGCTGGACGCCCTCTACCGGCGCATGGCGGCCCACGGGCATCGCGTCGTGTTCGTGTACGTGCCGCGGATCGACTACTTCGCCGAGCCGTGCGCTCCCGTGTACGCGGAGCGGCGTGCGTTCTATCACGCGTTCGCCGAGCGCAACCATGTCGAGCTGATCGATCCGACCGAGGCGTTCTGCGCCGAGTTCCGGCGCACCGGTCAGCCCGTCCACGGGTTCGCGAACAGCGTGATGGGCAGCGGGCACATCAACCGTCGCGGGCATCGACTCGTGGGCGAGGCGATCGCGGCGGCGCTCCGGGAGTCCGCGCCGTGATCTTCTCGTCCATCGAGTTCTTCGTCTTCCTCGCCGTCGTGCTCGGCCTGCTCGCCGCGCTGCCGGGGGAGAACGCGCGCCGCAACCTGCTCGTCGGCGCGAGCTACGTGTTCTACGGCTGGTGGGATTGGCGCTTCTGCCTGCTGCTGCTCGGCTACACGGTACTCGACTACAACGTCGGCGTGCATCTCGAGGACGAGACGCGCCCGGGCCGGCGCCGCGCGTGGCTGATCGCGAGCCTGGTCGGCAACCTCGGGACGCTGGCGGTGTTCAAGTACACGAACTTCTTCCTGAGCACGCTCGCGCCGCTGCTCGACACGCTCGGCGTCCACGTGCCGAAGCTGCACATCGTGCTGCCGGTCGGGATCTCGTTCATGACGTTCCAGACCATGAGCTACTCCATCGACGTGTACCAGCGCCGTCTGCGCGCCACGCGCAATTTCCGCGACTTCGCCATGTTCGCCGCGTTCTTCCCGCAGCTCGTGGCCGGGCCGATCGTGCGCGGCTCGGTGTTCCTGCCCCAGCTCGAGCGCGTGCACCCGCCGCGCCTCGAGAACCTGCGCCTCGGGCTGGAGCAGTTCGTGCGCGGGTTCGCGAAAAAGGTCCTGTTCGCGGACACGCTCGCCGTCTACGTGGACCCGGTCTTCGCGCACCCGGGCGCGTACGCGTCGCCGGTGTGCTGGTTCGCGGTCATCGCTTACGCCGGGCAGATCTACTACGACTTCTCCGGCTACAGCGAAATGGCCATCGGCGTCGGGCGCATGCTCGGCTTCCAGTTGCCCGAGAACTTCCGCCACCCGTACCTGAGCCTCAACGTCACGGAGTTCTGGCGCCGCTGGCACATCACGCTGTCGACGTGGCTGCGTGACTACCTGTACATCTCGCTCGGCGGCAACCGACGCGGCCGCGGTCGCACGTACGTGAACCTGATGATCACCATGCTGCTGGGCGGACTGTGGCACGGCGCGTCGTGGAATTTCGTGGTGTGGGGCGGACTCCACGGCGTCGCGCTGGCCGGGCACAAGTGGGTCGCGGAGCGCCGCCGCCCGGGCAGCGAGGGTCGCTTCGGCGCCTGGGGCAAGCTCGCGTCGTGGGTGACCACGTTCACGTTCGTGCTCGTCACCTGGGTGTTCTTCCGCGCCCCGTCATTCGCGACGGCCTGGGCCTACCTCGGCAAGCTGGCGTTCCTCGATGCCGGCGGGATGGACTGGTACTACGTGCAGGGGCTGGTCGTGATCGGCCTCGGCGCGGCGCTGCACGTGTGGGTGAAGGCGCGAGGCGAGCGCGACCTGCGTCTCGACCTGACGCGCGCCGCAGCGTGGCCGGCGCTCGCCGTGCTGCTGCTGCTCGTGCTGCTGTACGCCCCGTTCGGCACGAATCCGTTCATCTACTTCCAGTTCTGATCGCCGGCGCGAGCGGCGCGCGCACCGCGCCGGCCGCCGCGACGAGCCCGGACGCCGTGAACGGCAGCAGATACGCGTACACCGGGAGCGCGTAACGAACCACCGCGAAGAACACGACGTGAATGACCGTGAAGAACCCGACGAGCCCGAGCAGCAGGCGCGAAGCCGCCCGGTCCGCGGGGGAGGCCCGCATTCCCACGGCCGCGGCCAGCCACGCGAGCAGGTTCGCGACCGCCAGCGCGATGCTGGCGCGGGACGGCGGATCGTCGAACCACAGGTTGAACCACAGCCGAACGCACTTCTTCGCGAGCAACCGGAGGTAACGGCCGGGAGCGGAGCGGATCACCCGCACGCCCTCGCCGTAGAACCACCGATCGCGCTGGACCTCCGAGAGCCCGGTGATGGCGGTTCTCACGTGAGGCGGCGTGCCCGGGTCCGAAGGGCCGCCCAGCGTGCGCCCGTGGTCCGGCCCGGTGCCTCCCCAGAACGTCATGCCGCCGATCGACACGCCCGGGACGAACGCGTGGAACACGACGGCGTTTCGCGCGATCCACGGCGCGAACAGTAGGGCCACCACCCCGACCTGGAGCGCGAGCGCGCGCACGCGTGCTCCCCAGGGAATGGTCGGCGGGGCGGAGAGAAAAAAGACGAACGGCAGTGGTGCCAGATTCGGTTTGCTCAGAGCGAGGAGGCCGATGGCCACGGAACTCGCGACGAGGGACGTGGCGCGCCGCTCCCGCGTCCACGTCAGGAAGCCGAGGCTCGCGGCCAGCACCAGGGTCGTCACGAACGTCTCGGTCAGAAGCGCCCCGGTGTTCAGAATGAAGAGGGGATCGAGCGCGTAGAGGAGCATGGCCGTTACGGCGACCGTCTCGCGCCCGAAGACGTGGCGGCCGAGGCGGTACACGAGCCAGCACGCCACCGTGTCGAGCGCGATCTGCACCAGGTACACGCCCATGGTCCGGTGTCCGACGAGCGCGTACACGCCGGCGACGAGGAGCACGTACGTGGGTCCGCGCATCGCGGTCGGATGGCGGTCCGCGGCGCCGAGGCCGGTGGCGTAGCCGTGGCCGTTCACGAGATTCTGCGCGATGTTGTCGTAGGTCACCGGGTCGCCGGCGAGGGGGACGTCGCCATGCCACGCCACGAACGCGAGGCGCAGGGCGACGGCGAGCGTCAATGTCGCGACCGGCCAGGCCGCGCAGCGAACGAAGCGCGCACGCGCGCTCACGCCCGGTCGCGGCGCGGGCACGGGATGGGGCAGGATCGGCTTCGGATTCGGGTGCATGCGCGGCCGTCGGGGTCGTGGCGGGAGGAATCCCGAACTGAGTGAAAAGGGTCGCACGAGAGTCTAGCAACCGGACGATCGCGCTGGCCACCGCGCGCTCGGCGGCGCCGTCGCCGCGACCGCTAGAGTTGCAGGCGCATCTCGCGCTGGACGAGCGCGCGCGCGAATCCCGCCGCCGGCATGAGCGCGCTGAACGCGTCGTCGCGCGGCAGGTTCACGAGCGTCGCCTCCTGCCGCGGATGCCGCGCCAGCAACGCCGCGAGGAACGCGGCGCGCGCCGCCACGTCCGCGCTCGCATCCGCGCCCAGGTCGAGGATGGTGAGCCCGGTCGGAACCGCGCGCGTCAGCGCCGAGAGCACCAGGCGCCCGCCATGGCGTACGCCCCAGGCGTCGGGCGGCGCGACGGACTCGAGCGTGCGTCGCTCGCGCTGCCACGGCGCCGTCGTCGCGTGCAGGTGCGGGTACTCGGCGAGCACGTGGGTCGGATCGACGCGCTCGGCGCCGGGGTCCGGTGCCGGGCTCGCGCCCGCTCCCGCGCCCGCGGCCGGCATCGTGCCCACGTCGTCGCTCGCCGGGCGCTTCCATACGTCGAGCGCGCGCGTGTCGCGAAAGCCGAGCGCCTCGTAGACGCGACCGGCATACGCGTTCGCTTCCAGCACCTCGAGCGCCACCTGCGTGATCCCGGCGCGGCGCGCCTCGGCGAGCACGGCGTCCATCGCGGCGCGGCCGAGGCTCCGCCCGCGTGACGCCGCGACCACGCCCATGCCGCCGATCCAGCCGCGCGTGCCGCGCACGCCGAGCATGGCGAACGCGACCGGGGTCGCGTCGTCCCACAGAACGCGCGAGCGCGCGAGATCCAGATCCCACGCCTCGACCATCTGCGCGAGCCGCGCGGCGTCGACGGCGATGGGCACGACGTAGCCCGCGTAGCCCGCGGTGAACAGCGCGGCCAGCGCATCGGGCGCCAGGTCCGCGGCGGACGCGACGCGCGTCATCGGCGCTCCTCGGGCGCGCTCGCGCCGCGGCGCAGCGCGAGACCGGCGCGCATCTCCTCGAGCTCCTGGATCGTGCGCGGCCAGTCGGACTTGAGCAGCCGGGACAGCGCGCGGTCGGCCAGGAGCCGGCCCCCGGTCTGGCACTGGGGGCAGTAGTTGATCTCGTGCTCGCCCTGGACGATGCGCTGGATGGGCGTGCCGCACACGCGGCACGGCTGTCGGAAGCGGCCGTGGACCGCCATCTCGTCATGGAACGCGGTCACGCGTTCCGGGAACGCGTCGCCGGCCTCGGCGCGCAGGCGCGCGGTCCATTCTTCGAGCACGTCGCGCGTGGCCTCGCGCAGTCGCGTGATCTCCGCGGCGTCGAGGTTGCGCGACAGCTGGAGCGGGGAGAGGCGTGCGCGGAACAGGATCTCGTCGGAGTACGCGTTGCCGATGCCGCTGAACAGGCGCGGATCGCACAGTGCGCGCTTGAGCGTGTGGTTCTCGCGGGTCAGCGCCGCGGCGAACGCGGCGACATCGGCCTCCAGCGGCTCGACGCCGCCGCCGTCGAGCGCGCGCACGGCGTCCGCGCCGGCCAGCACGTGGAGCGCGGCACGACGCTTCGTGCCGGCTTCGGTCAGCGTCAGCGTGCCGTGATCGAACGTGAACGTGGCCAGGGCGGCGCGGCCACCGGCGGCCACGCCGCGCGCCCGCCAGCGCAGGCGTCCGGCGATCATGAGGTGGAGCGCGAGGTGCAGATCGCCGGCGAACGACAGCACGATGCGCTTGCCCTGGCGGCGCACGCGCTCCAGCGTCCGCCCGCACGCGGCGGCCACGGGAGGCTCGGCCGTGCGCAGCAGGTTCGGGCTGGTGACGCGCGCCTCTTCGAGGCGATGCCCGACGAGGCGGCTCGCCAGCTGTTCGACGTACACGGTCAGATTCGGGATCTCGGGCATGGCGGCCGCGAGACTATCCCAGGTGGGCGCGATCGTGCTTGACCCTCCGCGCCGCCGCCAGCGACCATCGCGGCTCATGCGGGACACGGCGGACGTGGTGATCGTGGGCGGCGGCGTCATGGGCGCGAGCGTGGCGTATCACCTCGCCGCGCGCGGGCGCCGCGACGTGCGCGTCCTCGATCGGGGGACCGGCCCGGGCGCGGGGAGCACCGGGGTCGCGACCGGCGGCTTCCGCACGCAGTTCGCGACCGCCATCCACGTCCGGCTTTCGCTGCTGGCGCGCGAGAAACTGCTGCGCTTCAAGGACGAGACCGGCGTGGACCCCGGCTACGTGCCAGCCGGCTACCTGTGGCTGGCCACGACCGAGGCCGAACTCGAGACGCTGCGCACGGCCCAGCGCGCCCAGCGCGCGGCCGGGCTCGACGAGGTCACCGCGCCGGACGCGGCCACGCTCGCGACGCTGAATCCGGCGGCGACGCTCGACGACGTGCTCGGCGCCGCGTTCGGGCCGCGCGACGGATTCGTGCGCCCGCTGCGCATCCTCGAGGGCTATCGTGCCGCCGCCGAGCGCCTCGGCGTGCGCTTCGAGTGGGGGCGGGAGGTGACCGGCGTCACGCGTGACGGCACGGGACGCGTGCGCGGCGTCGACACCGCGACCGGCTCGATCGCCTGCGGCGACGTCGTGAACGCGGCGGGCGCGTGGGCCGGAGCGCTGGGCGCGCTGGCCGGCGTGCCGGTCGAGGTCACGCCGCTCCGGCGCATGGTCGCGGCCACGGTGCCCACGGACGTCTTGCCCGAGCGCATGCCGATGACGATCTGGGTCGGCAACGGGTTCCACCTGCGCGTGCGCGACGGTCGCGTGCTGCTGCTCATGCCGGTGCCGGGCGTCCCGGGCCGCCCGTACGACACGCGCGTCGACGACGCATGGCTGGAGCGTGTCCTCGCCGAGGCGCGGCGCCGCGTGCCCGCGCTCGCCGGAGTGCCGCTCGATCGCGCCGCGTGCCATGCCGGTCTGTATGAGATGACCCCGGACCGCCACGCGCTGCTCGGCCCCGCCGTCGGCGCGCCGAATCTGTGGCTCGTGAACGGCTCGTGCGGACACGGCGTCATGCACTCGCCGGCGCTCGGCCAGCTGCTCGCCGAGATGATGTGCGACGGGGCGGCGCGCTCGCTGGACGTCGCCGCGCTCCGCCCGTCGCGCTTCGTCGAGGCCGACGCCTGCGCCACGCCCGAGCTCCTGTAGATGGCGCGCGGGCGGCGTGGCGCGGACCGCGACCGGGGCGACGCCACGCGCGCGGCGCCCGCAGACGCCGCACCGATCGAGGGCGTCGCCTGGTCGCGCGCGACGGCGGCGTTGACCGCCGTCGCCTGCGCGGCCTGGGTTCTCCGCCTCGCGCCGCAGGCCCTGCGCGCGCGCTTCTACACCGACGAATGCTTCCACGCGTACGCGAGCACGTGGATCCTCGCGCACCACGCGCTGCCCCGTGAACTGCCCGGGCTGTACTCGGGCTTCTACTACTACTACCCGCCGTTGCTGCACGTGGTCGGCGCGCTGTGGGCGGGAGCGTGGGGCGCCGGCGCGCTCCGCGTCCTCAACCTGGCGCTGGCCGGCGCGACGCTGGTCGTGCTCGGGTGGGGTGCGCGCGGCGTGGCACCGGCCGCGCCGCGGCGCTGGGCCGTGCTGCTCGCGCTCCTCAGTCTGCCGCTCGCCGAATACGCGCTGCGCTTCTACGCCGAGGCGCTCGAGACCCTGCTGGCCACCGTCGTGTGCGTGGCCTGGCTGCGCGTGCACGTCCGGCCGTCGTGGCCCCGCGGCGCGCTGCTCGGCGTCGCGCTCGGGCTCGCGCTGCTCGCGAAGCAATCCGCCGCGCTGCTGCCCGTCGCGCTCCTGGCGTGGGGGATCGTGGCCTTCGCGCGCGGCCGGCGCGACGAGGCGCGCGCCCACGTCATCGCCCTCGGCGTCGGCCTCGCGCTTGCGCTTCCCATGTGGTGGCGGAACGCCGTGCTGTTCGGCAGCCCGTTCTATCCGGCGCTGGCCCCTGACGTGTCGAGCGAACTGTACCGGCAGAACCTCACTCTGTTCGGGCTCGCGCCGTGGGCGTTCTATCGCGAGGTGGCCGGCGGCATCGGACCGCTCGTGCTGGCGGCGTGCGCCGCCGGCTTGGCGTGGCGTGTGGCGCGGCGGCGCTTCGACGCGGTCGGCGGACTGATCGCGTTCTGCCTGCTCGCCATCCTCGCCGCGCCGCTCCTGCCGATCCACGCGCCGCGCCACGTGAACCCCCTGATCCCGCCGCTCGCGCTGCTCGGCGCGTGGGCGGCGTGGGACGCGTGGGGCCGCGGGCGCCGGCGCGCGCGCGTGGTCGACGTGGCGCTGCTCGCGCTGGTCGCGGCCTGGCTCGTGGTCCTGCCCGATCTCCGCTCGGACTTCGACATCGATCCGGCGCTCGAGAGTTTCGACGCGCGCATCGAGGCGGCGCTGCCGCCTTCGGCGCGCGTGCTCAGTCTGTGGACGTACGACACGTACTGGTACTCGCGCCGCGCCGCGACGTGGCCGATCCCCTGGGGCCAGCGCGCGCATCCCGTGGCGCTGCTGGAAGCGCGCTCGCCGGACCGGCTCGAAGCGGAGATGCGCGCGGAGGGGATCGACGCGCTCGTCGTGCCCTACGCGTCGGAGGACGAGCGCTTCAACGGCGCGAACTATCCGCGGGCGTTCGTCGCGTGCGTCGAGTCGCTGGTGCGCGGCGGGCGCCTGCGCGTGCTCGCGCGTTCCGACTCGCTGGGGCTCGCGCTGGTCGCCCGCTGAGGCGGGCGCGAAATTCACACTTGGGAGCGGCGCGGCCTTGCCGCTATGGTGCGCTGTCGTGGAAGCACCGGGCGGCGCGCCCGGGCCCAGCCGATCCCTCTACGGAAGGAGCGACGCGTGAAGTCCGGCGCTGCCCGATTCACTCCGCTCGACCTGGGCGCGTTGCTCGCGCTCGCCGTGCTCGCCCTCCTGAACCTGGCGATGCCGTTCACCTGGGACCAGGCGCTGTTCGCGCTCGGCGCGAAGAGCGTGGCCCACGGTGGCGTCCTGTACCGCGACTACTGGGACACGAAGCAGCCGGGCGTGTTCGTGTTCTACGCGCTGGGCGGGCGGCTGTTCGGCTTCCATGAAGTCGGCGTGCACGCGTTCGAGATGCTGTGGCAGCTGGCGTTCGGCTTCGCCGCCATCCAGGTGCTGCGTCGCGCGGTGACGCACCGTGCGATCGCCAGCCTCGCGCCGCTGCTCGCGGTGGGCCTGTACTACGCGGTCAGCGACGACGTGAAGCTCACCCAGGTCGAAGCGCTGGTCGGGCTGCCGCTGCTGCTCACGTTGTGGGTCGCCCTGCCCGCGGACGACGGCCGCCCGGCGGGGGCGCCGCGTTTCCTGCTGTCGGGCGTGCTCGGCGGGGTCGTGCTGCTGTTCAAGCTCATGTTCGCCCCGCTCGTCGCCGGGCTGTGGCTCGTGCTCGCGGTCGACGCGATGCGTCGCGCGCGCGCGACGCCGATGCGCATCCTGCTCGGCATGGCGCTGCCCGCCGCGCTCGGCCTCGCGCTGCCGCTGGCCGGCACGGTGGCCTACTTCCGCGCCGAGGGCGCGTGGACGCAGGCGTGGAGCACGTGGATCGATTTCCCGCTGCGCGTCGCGCGCGGTTCGCACGGCTTCCGCCTCGGCAACCTGGTCGAGGGCGTTTCGTGGTACGCGTTCCGCTTCGCGCCGGTGCTGGCCGTGGGCGCGCTCGGTCTGTTCACGGCGCGCGACGGCACGCGGCGCGTCGTGGCCTGGGCCAGCGCCGCGTGGTTCGCGCTCGGGCTCCTCGTGATCCTGTCGCAGCGCATGTCGTGGTGGCCGTACCAGTATCTGCTGCTCATCGCGCCCGCCGGGCTGCTCGCCACGCTCGGCGTCGACGCGATCTGGAGTCGCGCGGCCTCCCTCGCAGCGCCCGCGACGGCGCGCGTGCGTCTCGCCGCGTGGCTCCTCGGCGCGCTCGCGCTGAGCGGCGCGTTCGGTGCGCAGGGGCTCAAGGTGCTGCAACTGGCGCGCGCGCGCTTCGCGGTCGACGCGCGGCACCGCGTCGCGTTCCAATCCGCCGTCGCGACGCAGATGCCGTACGCGCTGGTGCGCGACGAGGTGGCGTTCCTGTCGCGGCCCGACGCCGCGTCCGGCTCCGTGTACTTCCTCGCGAATCCGCTGTTCGAGTTCTTCGCGGGCCGCGAGACCGCGTGCGGCCACAACGCGGCGATTCTGACACGCTTCATCTCGGCGGACGAGTGGACGCTCATTGCGGGCGCGCTCGCCGAGCGTGCGCCGGCGTACGTCTTCATCGAGAAGCAGCTGGTGCCGATCGTCGACGAGTGCCGGCCGCGCTCGGCGCCGTTCCTCGATCTGCTCGCGGCGCGCTATCACGTGCTGCGCCGCACGGACCGCGGGACGTGGTACGCGAAGGGGCCGGCGGCGGCGTCCTAGGGCAACCGCGCGACGTCCGCGCAGTCGTCGAGCCGCCGCGTGAGGTCGCCGGCCGTGCGCGCCGGGTTCCATGCGCTCTCGGCGAACGCGACGACCGGGAACCACGCGCGCTCCTCCCACAGCCCATCCTCGGCGAGGCCGACGAGGGTCGTGCGGCCGGGGGCGTGCGCGGCGACGATGCGCGCCGCTTCCAGCTCCGAGTCGAGGTGCGCGCGCCAGCCGCGCTCGGACTTGCGCCAGGCCGGCTCGCGCTCGGCGGCCAGGCGCTCCAGCACCGGGTCGGGTTCGAGCATGGCGTCGAGACCGCCGTACGACGCGCTCATGCCCTTGAACACGAACGCCGCCTCGGCCGCGGGCCCGCGCAGCTCGGCCAGCTGGTGCGTGAGGTCGAGCGTCTGGGCGAACGTCGTGGTGTGCACCTTCTCCGGGTCGTACGCGAACGGGAAGTCGCCGGCGTCCTCCCACATGAGGCTCGCGCGCGGGTCGAGGCCGGCGACGTCGCGATAGTCGGTGTGCAGCGCCGACGCGTGGACGCCGCACACGACGTGCACGTTCGGATGGCGCGCGAGCAGGGCTTCGATCATCGGGTTCATCCACTCGACGAGCAGCTGACCGCCGCTCTTGCCCTTGCAGCCGTTCGGGCACTGGTCGCCGAACCGGCAGAAGCGCTGCTTGTCGCCCGTCTCGGTGAACGCCTGGAAGTACACGGTGGTGGCGCCGATCGGCGCGTAGTCGCGCTCGTACGTGCGCACCACGTACTCCTGCCAGCGGCGACGCTCGAGCGTGTCGGACGGGCACACCGGATTCTCGTACGCCAGGTTGTAGCCCCAGACGAGATCGACGCCGCGCCGCTTCGCGTAGTCGGCGAGCGCGCGACCGTTGGCCGGCGCGTAGGCGTGCCACAGCACGAGCGTGTTCAGCTTCCAGCGCGCCATGTTGTCGAGGTAGCGCTCGTAGTTGTAGATGCGCCCGGCCCACGACCACAACCCGCGCGTCTGGATCCTCGGCGCGTCCGCGCGCACGAGCGGTTCGGCGCCGTTCGCCAGGGCCGCGAGGTCGAAGTGCACGAGATCCATCGTGCCGTACAGCGCGCCGCGCGCGTCGTTGCCGGCGATGACGGCGAGCCGCGCGCCGCGCCGCGCGGGATCCGGTCCGACGCGCAGCGTGTAGCCCTGGGCCTGGGCCGGCGGCGCGATCCAGCGCGCCGCGATCGCGCGGGCGATCTCGGGCGTGTCGTCGCTCGTGCCGATCACGATGCGGCAGCCGCCGGGTGCGTCGCGCCTCGCCGGGCTCGCCGGCGTGACGCGCGCGTGAAGACGGCGCTCGAGGGCGGCGCGCAACTCGTCGCCCGCGAAGCGCTCGACGTCCGAAGGCGCTGCCGGAAGCGCGATCTCGTAACGGGGGAAGGGAGCCGTTTCCGGCGGGCGTCGCACGTCGGCCTGCAGCACGACCAGCGCCAGGAGTGGGAACACGTGGAGCTTGGAGCCTCGCAACGAGAGCACCTCGGCAGGGACGCGGAATCGCAGGGCGAGGCGCCTTCCCTGGACCCTCGAGCCATCCGGCCGGCGTGCGGGAGACCGCGCGGCCGAACACGGCTCATGGAAATGGTAGGGGAGCGCACGCGGCGCGACAAGCGGCGAGGGGCCGCCATGCCGCCGGAGTGCCGCGCGATCCCGCCGCACGACGGGCGGAGGAAGTGCGCGAGGCGCCGGCGCCCCGCGCCGCTCTCTAGCGGGGCGTCGCGCCGACCGCGACCGGCGCGCCCTGCGCGATCCACGCGCCCAGCGTCTGCCGTTCGTCGTCCGTCATGCCGGTGAGATTCCCGAGCGGCATGGTCTTCGTGGTCACGGCGCGCACCAGGATGCGCGGCGCGAGGGCGTGGATGCGCGCCGGATCCTCGAGCACGATGCCGTTGGGCGGCGCGGTGAACGCCGGATTCGTCGGGTGGGCGGAATGGCAGGTCACGCAACGCCTCTGGAAGATCGCGTTCGCGTCGGCGAACGTCACCGGCGAGCGCCCCGCGAACGCGGCGGCGCCGGCGTCCGGAGCCGAGGGCCGCACGGTGAGCGCGGCGACGCCGGCCAGCGCGGCCAGCCCGGCCGCCGTCACCCACGCGCGACGCGCCGGGCCGAAGTTCATGACGTACTTGACCGCCGCGCCGAGCACGATGAGCAGCGTGAGCACGAGCCACGAGAGTCGGCTGCCATAGGCGCTCGGGAAGTGGTTGCTCAGCATCGTGAACAGCACGGGCAGCGTCATGTAGTGGTTGTGCGTCGAGCGCAGCTTGGCGCGCGCGCCCAGCGAAACGTCGACCGCGGTGCCGGCGCGCGTGGCCGCGAGCATGTGGTCCTGCGCGGGAATGATGCGCCGCCACACGTTCGCCGCCATGATCGTGCCCATCAGCGCGCCGACGTGGACGAACGCGGCGCGCCCGCTCAGCGCCCGCGTCAGGCCCACCGTCGCGAGCACGAGCAGCGCGAACGACACGAGCGCGGCGAGCGCAGGGCGGCGGGCGAGCGGCGACATCCACAGCGCGTCGTAGATCAGCCAGCCGGCGACGAGCGACCCGAGCCCGATCGCGGCCGCGACGGCGAGGCTCGGGCCGTGGCCGGGGTCGAGCAGGTACAGGCTGCCGCCCGCGTAGTAGACGAGGCCGAGCAGGAAGAAGCCGCTGATCCAGGTCATGTAGGACTGCCACTTGAACCAGTACAGCCTGGCCGGCATTTCGTGCGGCGCGAGGAAGCGGCGCTTCACCACCTCGTAGAAGCCGCCGCTGTGCACCATCCACAACTCGCCCGACACCGCGCCGTCGCGCGGCTTCGTCGGCGCCGACAGGCTGGAGTCCATCCACATGAACAGGAACGAATCGCCGATCCACATGATCGCGGCGATCACGTGGATCCAGCGCACCAGAAGATTCACGAGCTCGAGCGCGAGCGACGGCATGCGGAGGACGTCTCCCAGGGAGTCGACACGGCCCACGCGTGACGTGGGGGGCGGCGTAGGTGCGACTGCGATCCGAGCATAGGGGAAGCGTTCGGCCCGTGCACGCGTCGGGCGGCGCGCGCGCGGCGTGCCCGGGCGGCCGCCGTGCGGTCCGACGAAAACACGGCGACCCGCGGCCGAAGCCGCGG